>MTEU01003346.1_pt1 | contig 14395 bp, 22 predicted proteins | sample 1042701 | NCBI WGS metagenome assembly MTEU01 (sample SAMN06185813, study PRJNA358809) | soil metagenome | isolation source: naturally attenuated soil | place: India | collected 2015-05-23
TAGCGGCTCATCAGACGCCACCTGGACGCTGGCGGAACAGATATCAATCTCTCGCCTTGCCAGAATGTCTCTTTCCACAGACGATATTGTTTTTTCAACATCAACTAGTTTTAATAATTTTTATTTAGGGAAATTAAACGATCAATAAATTTTATCGCATAAAAAAGCCTCACTTTCAGAGAAGTGAGGCTCTTCATTTTAAACGAGTAAGCCAAATAGTTGAATATCGTTGTTTACTTCTTTGTATTTGAAGCCGAATTCATCCATTCGGGCAAGTAGTCCTTCATATTCAGCACGATCACCTAACTCAATGCCGACTAGTGCAGGGCCACTTTCTTTATTATTTTTCTTGGTATATTCAAAGGTAGTAATGTCATCGTTTGGTCCAAGTACACTAGTGAGGAATTGACGTAATGCCCCGGCACGCTGAGGGAAGCTGACGATGAAGTAGTAAAGTAAGCCTTCGTGTATAAGTGATTTTTCTTTAATCTCCTGCATTCGTCCAATGTCATTATTCCCACCACTGATGATGACAACGACTGACTTACCTTTAATTTCTTCTTTATAAAAATCAAGAGCTGCCACTGATAATGCTCCTGCAGGCTCAGCGATAATCGCATGTTTATTATATAGATCTAGAATGGTCGTACATACCTTGCCTTCAGGTACAAGAACAATATCATCTAAATAGCGACGGCAAACATCATAAGTATGATGACCGACGCATTTTACTGCAGCACCATCAACGAATTTATCAATCCAATCAAGAGCAACTGCGCCACCTTCAGCAAAGGCAGCCTTCATACTACCAGCACCAGCAGGCTCCACACCAATAATTTTACTAGCAGGAGAGAGATTTTTAATGTAGGCAGACACGCCTGACATTAAGCCACCACCGCCAATACTTCCGAATACGTAGTCGATTGGCTCCTCCATATCATTCATAATTTCTACCGCTACCGTTCCTTGACCAGCAATGACATCAAAATCATCAAATGGATGAATGAAGATTTTACCATGCTCTTCACAATAGCTCAACGCGCTTTCAGCAGAATCATCGAATGTATCTCCTGCTAAAATAATTTCCACATATTCACGTCCAAACATACGTACTTGGTCTATTTTTTGCTTCGGTGTTGTTTGTGGCATAAAAATGCTTGCTTGAATTTTTAATTGGGCACAGGCATAAGCTACACCTTGTGCATGATTGCCTGCACTTGCACAGACAACCCCAGCATTGCGCGCTTCATCCTCGATTTTTTTAATTTTATAATAGGCACCACGAAGCTTGAATGAGCGTACATGCTGTAAATCTTCGCGTTTAATATAAATATTAGCTCCGTATTTCTCGGATAAATAGTCGTTTTTTTGTAGTGGTGTGTGCACAACTACATCTTTTAAAAAATGATGTGCAATCAGGACATTCTCCACTTGCACGGTTCTAGTATCAGCAACTTCCATAGTATTCATCCTCCGTTATACGTTTAAAACATTTATCTATGATAGCACACTTTATTTGCTTTTTGTGATTAATTTTTAGTAAATTCTAAATTTTCCGTGTCTATTTTATGATGTAAGCGTTTTATCTTGATATAGCTAATTATTTTATAAAGAAGCAATGTCTCAGACCTAGAATTAGCTCAATTTAAGGGGAGAAAATCTGTTGTTTCAAATCTAAAAAATACTACTCTCATAACAAAAATGGTCAAGCATATACTAGATTAGCTTAGGACAAGTAGGAGGGTATGTAGTGGAAATCATTCAAGGAATTTTATCAACATATTGGAAGTTTTTTGATTTGGCGATGTGGCAAGAAGTACTAATGGACCCTGTCTCCTGGGGACTAATATCCTCATTAATTATTATAGAAGGTTTGCTGTCGGCAGATAATGCACTGGTATTAGCGGTACTAGTGAAACATTTACCAGATAAACAGCGAAAACGGGCATTAATGTATGGTATGCTAGGTGCCTATTTTTTTAGATTTTTATTTATTGGCATAGGTGTTTATCTAGTAGAATTTTGGTTTATTAAAGTATTAGGTGCTTTGTATTTAGGTTGGCTTTGTGTAGCTCATTTCCTTCACATAGGGAATGAGGATAGTGTAAAAGAGGTAAAGAGGTCAGGATGGATGGTGCGTCTTTTCGGCACGTTTTGGGCAACTGTCATTTCTGTTGAGCTAATGGATATTGCTTTTTCAATTGATTCAATCTTTGCTGCGTTTGCGATATCAGATCAGGTCTGGGTGCTTTTAATTGGAGGGATGTTAGGAATATTAATGATGAGGACGATTGCAGGTGTATTTTTAATCATCATTGAAAAAATACCAGAACTTGAAGCAACAGCCTTCATAATTATAGGTGTCATCGGCTTAAAAATGTTAGTAAGTGTTTTCAATATCCACATCCCTCATTATTTATTCTTCCTTTTCTTAGTGATTGCTTTTTCCATCACAATCATTGTGCATATGATGAAGAGAGTAAGAGCTGCCTAATTAAAAAGTACTGTTCTCCAAAAATGAGAACAGTACTTTATTTATTTTACATATTTATCTGGGTCAACAATATAGAACTTTTCAACATTAAGCCAGCTCTCGCTCATTGGTTCGCCGTCATCAATACGTTTTTCAGTCTCCTGCATCATCCAACCAGTCTGAGACGCATGGGCTTGTAATGCTTTTAATTTGTCCATTCGCATTTCCCGAATATCATAGACCACATGTGGTTCACCATTTTTTTCAATCGTATCATTGGCGAAGGCACAACCGAATATTTGTGGACGAGCAGCCTTTGGCATACGACGTACAGCTTCAATTACAGCACGTGCTGTTGCTTCATGGTCTGGGTGGACAGCAAAGCCAGGTAAAAATGTGAAAATTAAAGAAGGCATTAGTTCTTCGATTAGCCCTTCCATTAATTTTACCATTTTCTCATCATCTTCAAATTCAATTGTTTTATCACGTAGACCAAGCATGCGTAAATCTTGAATACCCATCGCCTCTGCCGCTGCAACCAATTCCTTACGACGGATTTCAGGTAAAGACTCGCGTGTAGCAAAGGGTGGATTACCTAAATTACGTCCCATTTCGCCTAATGTTAAACAGGCATATGTAACAGGTGTATTCATTTTCTTTGTATAGTAGGCGATGGTCCCCGCAACTGAGAAAGCCTCATCATCTGGGTGAGGGTACACAATTAAAATATGACGTTGTGGTTGTAAATTCAAATAGTCGTCCCCCTTAGTAAGTAAATGGCGTTTCACTAATTTCAAGCGCAATCGCCAATTTTCCAGAGTAGTCTAGTCCAGCCATTAATAAACGGCCTAAATCATCTAATTCAAAATGTGTAATGCCTTGAGCATAAACCCAGCCATGAGGTAATTTTAAACCCACACGATGAGGTGCATTATCTACAACCTTAGCAAGCTCATAGTTAATTTTAGCATTGCGAATAAAAGCACCTGCATTAAAAAACTGTTCATCATAGTGTGCTGCATAAGATCCGTTTGTCGTCTCAAGATGAATATAAACGTCTTTGTTGGCGAAAGAATTCAGCAATTTTTGCAACGTCTCTACTTGTACTTCTTGCATCTTAACACTCCTCTCGATCATTTCTCCTTTAAGTATAGTAAAAAAAATTCGCAAAGGGAAATTGATTGCTTTCATAAAAAAATTGATGATTTATATTTACAAACCTTAGCGCCATTTTGTCCAAATTTTTGAGAGTGTGAAAATGAATCCTAGCATCCAGAGAAATAAATCATCATCTCTAAACCTATGACAAGTTCTTAAGCAATATTCTTGAAAAAATTATTGTAATGTATCAATATAGGGAGTGTGAAAATAAATATGTACAAACTGTGTCGTTTCGCATTGTATCCGTTTTCACATCTGAAAAGATATTGCAACCATGACTTCTTCCTAATTTGTGTGTGTAGACAGCTCCACCTGTTGAAGGTAGTATTATTTCAGAAATAATGAATTCTATCTTGGTACAATAGATGACGTTCCTTGAACAGGTTATGCAAGGTAGCTGTGAAAAAGGGAAGAAAAATGAAGCTCATTATCATAGTATAATAAAAACCGCGACTCTCTTTATGACGGAGAGTCGCGGTTTTTTATTGAAAATTAATGTAGGCTATGTATTTGTTAGTATCGATTGAGCTTTCGTTCTATTGTATCTAAACGATTATTAACATTTTGTAATTGTTTAAACATTTGCTTCATATAAAGATTTTGATCTTGGGTTTCAGTAGTTTTGGCTTGTGCCAATTCTTCCTCCTCCTGCAGAGCCAATATTGTGGCAAGGGTGGATAATGAGTAACCAAGTGTTAATATGATGGAGGCAATTACTTCAACTTTTGAAGAGGTGATTTCTCCAGCTAGTAAACCTGATTCTTCCGTTAAGTCTTCTACCTTGTTTTTTTTCATTTTTTCCCCTCCCATACAGCTAATATATGGGGTATGAGGCATTAACGTATCTTGTCCAATTTTAATCTTTATCGGATAAATACTCATCATTAAATAATTGTTTAGTATTTGTAATTTTCTAATAATTACATTGATTTTTCCATTTAAATATAGCATTATAGTAGGAATAAACAAGACGTTTAGAGGGGGAATTGGTGTGAATAAGGACTTTAAATATTGTAAGGAATCAAGAGTGATGCGTACAAGTCGTGTATTTCCAAACGATGTGAATAATCATAATACATTATTTGGCGGACGATTGATGAGCGATATTGATCAAGTTGCTTCCATTTCAGCTGCAAAGCATAGCAGAAGAGATTGTGTTACAGCCTCAACTGATTCAGTCGATTTCCTACATCCCATTCGCCCAACAGATTCGGTTTATTTCGAATCCTATGTAACTTGGACGGGAAGGTCTTCTATGGAGGTTTTTGTTAAAGTCATTTCTGAAAACTTGAAAACTGGGGAGAGAAAGGTGGCAGCGACTGCATTATTAACTTTCGTGGCATTGGATGAAAATAACAAACCAGCACTGGTCCCACGAGTAATACCTGAAACAGTAGAAGAGACAAAATTGCATGAAACAGCTTCAGAACGAGCGAAGGCCCGTGCTGAACGTAAAAAGGAAAGTAAAGCATTAGCGCAATTTATATCTATGAATGATCCATGGGATTATCGGCTAGAAATGATGGAGAATTATATGTAAAAAAAGAGGGATGTCTCAAATGACTTTGAGACATCCCTTTCATTCTTATATTTCTGTTACTGTTACGTGTGGAGCACCAAAGCGTGATTTCGCTCCATGCATGACAGGACCTACATATTCATTTAGCGCCCAGCCATGTGCAATAGCTGCCGATACAAACTCTTTTGCTTCAATGACAGAATCTTTAATAGTAAGTCCATTCGCAAGATTCGCTGTGACAGAGGCAGCAAAAGTACAGCCTGCACCGTGGTTATTTGTAGATGCAACTTTTTCAGATTCTAATAAGTAGAATGTTTCACCATCAAAGAATAAGTCTATTGCTTTTTCAGTAGCTAGGGCTTTTCCACCTTTTATGACAACAGCTTTAGCTCCTAGTTCATGGATTTTACGAGCAGCAATCTTCATGTCGTCAATGTTTTTTGGTGTACCTGTGCCAGCTAATTGTCCAGCTTCAAACAGGTTTGGTGTTGTTACCGCTGCTAGTGGTAAAAGATGCTGAATCATGGCATCTGTGTTACCTGGATTCAGTACTTCATCGTCACCTTTACATACCATAACAGGATCGATGACAACATTTTTAGTCCCTGAATTTGCAATAGCCTTTCCAGCAATACGAATAATTTCTTCTGTTGAGAGCATTCCTGTCTTAATGGCATCAATTCCTGTGGAAAGTGCTGTGTCAATTTGTTTTTGTAGTAAATCAGTTGGCAAAGGTGTGACGTTATGTGTCCAGCCGTTAGGGTCCATTGTTACGACAACTGTTAATGCCACCATCCCATATGTACCGTGCTCTTGGAATGTTTTAAGGTCAGCTTGCATTCCTGCACCGCCTGATGTATCTGAACCAGCAATTGTTAATGTTTTTTTTAGAGTCATGTAAAGGATCTCCTTTATCGTTAAGAGTTATAAAATTAACATCTAGTATAGTCCGATTCTGATTCTATAAAAATAGCCAGAATACTATATTTTTATATGGTCAGTTTCAACTGATGCTTGAATTCATCTTTAATTTTTTGTACCGTTGTAAGAAGAGAAAGGGGCTTAAAGAACGATGAAACAAGTATTCCCGAATGATTGGCAAGAAGTACTCAAAGAAGAATTAGAAAAACCATATTATCAAAAACTACGTCAATTTGTCGCAAATGAATATTCGACACAAACTATTTATCCACCAATCAATGATGTGATGAACGCATTCTATACAACAGCATATCATGATGTGAAGGTTGTTATTTTGGGACAAGACCCTTATCATGGGCCTAATCAAGCGCATGGGCTAAGCTTTTCTGTTAAACCAGGTATTCCACATCCTCCTAGCTTACGGAATATGTTTCAAGAGCTACAGGATGATTTAGGCTGTCCAATTCCTCAAAATGGAACGCTAACAAAGTGGGCTGAACAGGGTGTTATGCTATTAAATACGGTGCTTACAGTTCGAGCAGGACAAGCGAATTCCCATAAAGAACAAGGGTGGGAGCAATTTACCGATGCTGTTATCGATCTATTAGCTGCAAGGGAAGAACCACTAATTTTTGTATTGTGGGGCAAACCAGCGCAATGCAAAAAGCAATTAATCCGAAAATATAAAACACCACATGTCATACTCGAAGCGCCACACCCAAGTCCATTAAGTGCTTATCGAGGATTCTTTGGTAGTAAACCTTATTCAAAGATTAATCAACAATTAGTGGAGTGGGGCAAGCAGCCGATTGATTGGTGTTTAGAATAGATTGGCACAAATCGTTTGCTTTATACGCTTTAGCAATCATGTTACATTTAATATAGAAGAAAGTGAGGGACATTGATGAAGGTGAATTGTTTTAAGTGTCAATTTTTTAAAGTAACCTGGGACCCTCAAAACCCACGAGCATGTGCAGCTTATGGCTTTAAAACAAAGCAAATACCATCCGTTGTTGTGAAGCAATCCTCGGGTGTAGATTGTTTAAAATTCGTACCAAAAGTAGAAAGTGGGAGAATGTAATGATTTCTTATCAGGCCGTTATACAGCAACTTGAAAAACAATTATCTTACGCAAAAAATGCGGGAAATGATCAGCAAATTCGTGAGGCACTTACAGCCATTCGAGCATTATGTGATGTGGTGTTAGATTCTTCAAGTGATGCACCATCTATCACTCCTCATAAGCATGTACCGCAAATGCTTGTATCAGAGTCAAAACCATCCACTTTATATACAGCAAAGATTGAAGAAGATGGAGCCAATGGCGATTCCATTTTTGATTTTTAATCCATTTTAAAGGTAGGGTAACGAAAATGAAAAGATTTATCGTGACAGGTGCTCTTCATGGCCTATTAGCAGTAGCATTCGGTGCATTTGGTGCACATGCTTTAAAGGAAATTTTAGATGAATATAGTCGAGGTATTTGGGAAACGGCTGTTCAATATCAAATGTTTCACGCTACAGGATTACTAATCATTGGTCTGTTAATGAGCTCTAAACTATTAGGTGAAGTGAAACAATTAAATCTAGCAGGTATTTTCTTTAACCTTGGTATTGTTTTCTTTTCTGGGAGCTTATATGTTCTGGCGATAAGTGGTATTAAAGTATTAGGAGCTATTACACCAATTGGTGGCGTACTATTTTTAGCTGGATGGCTACTTATTATTTTAACTGCTATCAAGCATGCTCGCTAATTTTAAGCTGACTCTCTTACATTATTTGTAGGGGGGTTTTTCTTTGTTATGAGTCATCTTTCAAAGATAGGGATTTAAATCCTATCCATTTTGTAAGAATTTATAGTACACTACTAATATTACTTGCAATATTTCGAAAATACCAAAAGTGAGGTTACGTAGTATGGAAAAACTATTTACATTACTGGATGCTAACTATAATGAGATGGTAGGGATTCGTCGCCATTTACATGAATACCCTGAATTATCCTTTGAAGAAGTCGAAACGCCATCCTATATAGCTACTTTTCATAGAGAATTGGGTCATGTGGTTCGAGAAGGAGTGGGAGGACGTGGCGTCGTAGCGATATTACGTGGCGGAAAGCCGGGCAAAACGGTGGCTTTACGAGCTGACTTCGATGCATTAGCGATTCAAGAAGAAAATGATGTACCTTACAAATCTAAAATAGCTGGAAAAATGCATGCATGTGGACATGATGGACATACAGCTACATTGCTTGGGCTAGCTAAGGCATTAAATGCGATGAGGGACCAAATTGAAGGCAATGTCGTATTTATTCATCAGCATGCAGAGGAAGTGGCTCCAGGTGGAGCTAAGCCGATGATTGAGGATGGTTGTTTAGAAGGTGTAGATGTTATTTTTGGTACACATTTATGGGCACCTACACCATTAGGAGAAATATTAGTGAAAGATGGAGCCATCATGGCTGCCGCGGATAAAGTAGAAATAACGGTACAAGGAAAGGGTGGTCATGGCGCAGAGCCTCATCATTCTATTGATGCAGTTACCCTAGCCTCCCAATTTGTCGTTAATGCTCAACAGCTTGTTTCAAGACGAATTGACCCATTGAAATCAGCTGTTTTAACAATCGGTCATTTTGAGGCAATTAATCCGTTTAACGTTATAGCTGATCGGGTAGTTTTAGCGGGGACAATTCGTACATTTGAAGAAGAAGTACGCATACAAATGGAACAAGAGTTAGAAGCGGTATTAAATGCGACTTGTTTGGCATTTGGGGCAAGTTACGAATATCGTTACACAAGGGGTTATCCACCTGTTTATAACCATCAGAGAGAAACCGAGTTTTTGGCACAATTGGCATCGACTGTACCAGGGGTAGATCAAGTAATAACATGTCCGCCATTTATGATTGGGGAAGATTTTGCGTATTATTTAGAAAAAGTACCAGGCACATTTTTCTTCACAGGAGCTAAAAAGCCAGAATGGGAAACGGCTTATCCGCATCATCATGCACGCTTTGATTTTGATGAACGTGCCATGCTAATTGCAGCAAAAACCTTAGGTAAAGCAACCTTAACGTATTTAAAAGAAAATTGAACATAGCGAATGATAAAAATCCGCATACGCCCATCGACTTTTGGTCAGTGAGTGTATTGCGGATTTTTACTTAGAGATAGAATTATGGATTTTGATTAAAGTAAGCCATTTCCTCATCATACTCAGCAAAATCGAAATAAATCATAGGGAAAAGAAAACGATGATTAGACTTAAGCTCACGAATAATGACATGATCTCGACCAGCTGCTTCTACCACACCACGAACAGTTTTTGTGTTTTTTCCCTGCTCTACTGCGTGCTCAAAAGAAAAATGGAAGGTAGCTGGTTTTCCACGGTTCAAACGCAAAATATTTTCTATATAGGACTCCTCACGGCCAGGTGGTCGTCCGCTCGGAAGTGTGACTGGAGGAGGAGTCATTTGTTGTTGCGTTGTTGGTGTCCAATAATAAGGCATCATCAATTATCAACCTACTTTCTTTTTAAATTTGAGGACAATCTTGTTCAGTTGGCGAGAAAAAACAATGGGATTTGAACCTGCCAGTATTCCATTGGCCATACCATTGTGCAGGACAATCACCTGCTGGCATGAAAAACCACAAAGAGCGGGTAGCTGGATGAAATCTTTCACCCTGAATCACCCTTTTAGCTAACCGGATATCTTGATCACGTGCTCTTTGATAAAAATAACCCTTTTGTGTTGCCTCAAAGCCTCCCGGACGCTGATAAACCATTTGCTCAATTGTTCGAATATCACCAAAATCTAAACAATCACCTCTTACACGATTAACGCCAACATTCCCAACCATCAGCATGCCTAACTCTCCTTCGCCTTCTGCTTCGGCACGCATTAGTCTTGCAAGTAGGGCTGTCTGTGCATCATTCGTCTTAATAACAGCGATTTTCATACCTCCTCGCAGACAGTATATGCACGAAGGTATAGTAGTCATGTTCAATTTTATTAAGAAAGACAATCACATATTAAAGTTACTATGCATATAGTAGTAATAACGACAAGTACGTAGAAAATACTTCAAATCCTGCAAGGCCCGATAGTTTTTATAGCAAAAAGGGTAAATAGAAAAAAATAGATTTAGGGGAACGTGAGATCAATGAATTGCATGTGTATCTAATACATGTGAGGTGATGGCTTATGGAAATTGGCGTTTGGTTTGGGATCTTATTAAGTGCAGTACTGGCCTTTCTATTAGGGGAGTTTTATGGACAGCCGCTCCACTGGTATCTCTTTATTGTTATTATAGTGATTGGTTTTTTTATTCAAACGGTTATCTTAATTTTAAAAGTAAAGAACGAGAGCTCTTAATGAGGTATATAGAAGAAACGTGTTGAGGTTAAGAAAGTGTCATCGCTAAAAGATGGCACTTTTTTATATTGTGAGTAAAAGGGTGGAAAGCAGGGCATCAGGAAAAATGCCTTTACAATGCTTGTTTTAGCTGAAATCCAATAAGACATAATTATTCTTGCCTAGTAAGTATATTAAAAATATAGCGTGACATACTAAAATTGACTTTATTTTTGCTTTTATGAAGGAGCGTTTCCATGCGTATTTTTAGTATGTTTGTAGCGATCATCATCAGCGCTTTTCTGGCAGTTGGAATAGCAGAATATTATCATCAACCATATAATTGGTATTTAGTTTTTCTTATGATTCTAACTGGGATTTTTATTCATATTATTATTTTAATATTCGAATCTGAGAATGCAGAAGAAAACGAAATTTAAAAATGCGAGTCCGTCAATATGGACTCGCATTTTTAATTAGATATTAAACAGTTAAGAATTTAACCAATTTATCTTTATCAAGAAGGTTTCCGACGAAAAATTCCCCGAATTCGCCATAGCGTGCTGACACTTCGTCAAAGCGCATTTCATATACTAATTTTTTGAATTGTAGTACGTCATCAGCAAATAAAGTTACGCCCCATTCGTGATCATCGAAGCCTACAGAGCCAGTGATAATTTGTTTTACTTTACCAGCATAGCCGCGACCAATCATTCCATGTGAACGCATTAATGATTTACGCTCATCCATTGATAGCATGTACCAGTTGTCGTTCCCTTGACGGCGTTTATCCATTGGATAGAAGCATACATATTTAGCGCGCGGAAGTTCAGGATATAGACGCGCACGTACATGTGGATTTTGGTAAGGATCTTCATTTGACTCGCCAGCTAAATAGTTTGAAAGCTCTACCACAGATACATAAGAATATGTAGGAATTGTAAAATCTGCAATAGCTAATTTATTGAATTCTGCTTCAAGCTCTTGTAACTCATCCATTGTTTCACGCAATGTCATAATCATAAAGTCAGCTTTTTGACCAACGATTGCATAGAAAGCATGAGCACCTGTTTTAGCTACGTCTGCTTCGTTCAGTTTTTCTAAATAAGCAATAAATTCCTCTACTGCTGCTTGACGTTCCTCAGCAGAAACAAGTTTCCAAGATGCCCAATCAATTGAGCGGAAATCATGTAAAGCGTACCAACCATCTAACGTAATTGCTGCTTCATTCATTATTGAAAACACTCCTTTATAAGTGAATACCATTCAAAAATTAGTTTATCATAGTTTGTACAAAAACCCTAAGTTCATGATAGTAATTCACGAATTTGACACCATCTAAAGATCATGTATTCTAAAGAGAAGAGATGTAATAAGAGGAGTACCAAAATGAAACATATTTTACAACAGCCAATTTGGCGTTATTATGATCAATCCATTAGTGCGAAGCAAAGATCACCGCTTGAATCTTTTGCGACGGACGATACATTGTGCCAATTAGTTGGCCAATTGATGTCTCCTCCAACAATTCGTACATGGGTTCATGAGGCATCTGTTGTGCTAGGTATTCAAGACCATCGGTTACCTTATGTTCAGCAAGGTATGGAATTACTAGAATCTAGAGGCTATCATCCTATTGTTCGTAATTCTGGTGGACTAGCGGTTGTGCTAGATGAAGGGATTCTTAATATTTCCATTGTATTGTCTGAACAAAAAGAGTCGCTCAGTATAAACGATGGCTATGATGTGATGGTGGACCTTGTGAAGGGATTGTTCCCAGAAGTAGCTGAAAAAATTGAGGCTTATGAAATAGTGGGCTCTTATTGCCCAGGTTCTTATGATTTAAGTATTGATGGGAAAAAATTTGCTGGTATTTCACAAAGACGCTTACGTCAAGGGGTGGCAGTGCAAATTTATTTATGTATTGAGGGGAGTGGCTCACAACGCGCGGCACTTATCCGTGACTTTTATGAAGAGAGCTTGCAACAAGAGGAAACAAAATTCGCTTACCCTCAAATCGTGCCAGAAGTCATGGCTTCGCTATCAGAGCTTATAGACCCTCATTTAACAGTAGAAGCGGTTGTTATTCGTCTACAGCAACTACTTAATCAGTGGGCCGAGGAAGTACGTCCACAGTCCTTTTATGACGAAGAATTAACGTTGTATGGTTTTTATTTACAGCGCGTTTTTGAGCGCAACACCAAAATGCTTGAACGTAAGTAAGCTGGTTGATTATATGAAACAGAAAAAGCGATGCGGCTAATTTAGCGCATCGCCATTTTCTGGTTGATAAATAGAACTGCTAGTTACAAGATTTCCGTTCTTCTCCATTTTAAAAACAGGTGCAATTCGCTCTTCCTCTTCATCAAGCGTAACAAGACGTCTAGCACGATTCATAATTTGTACAAATTGCTCGTAATCTTTGCGAATCGCTCGATTTTCCTCTTCTAGTTTTGTAATGGTTTTCTCTAGTTTTTTATTTTTCTCAGATGTTACATGTACAAGTTGTCGCCATTTTGAAGATTCATTTCCTACTTCACCAGAATGCTGTAAACGTAGTAAATAAGCTATGACAATATCAAGAGAAAGGGCAGATAGCGGAATTGATTTTCCTTCTGCAGCACTATTATTTACGGTAAACATACTAGAAGCACGGCGTCTTGCTGGCGCTCCCAACACTCGCATTCTCTCTTTTCTTTCCTTTTTAGCTTCTGCTAATTGTTCCTCGTATTCTTTACGAACAACGGCATTCCAACGAAAACCACAGGCTGCCGCAGTACGATTTAATGCATCGCCTGCTTCCTCAAAGGCATTAAGCTGTGTGCTTCCTTCTGTTACATGACGGATTACAGCCTCTGCTAGTAATTCATCGTTTTCTTTTAACCAAGCATCTTGTCTTACTTTACTCATATTAAAATCCTCCCACCTTTATCTGGAACTTGTTATTTAAGACTAGCATGACCAATCTTTTAACCTTTTATTCATCTATGTAGAAGGAATTATGCTTGAATAGAAGGGGAAAAGTACGATACAATACCCGATGTAGGTTTGCGCACATGCTGCATACTTAAATATGTGAAGGTCATGTGTGCAATAGAGCGAGATTATGTTTGAAAAATACTATATAGAAAGGGTTGTTGACAAAATGGCAAACGAATTTAAAGTTTGCGATGAATGTCAGGCCGTTAACTTAAAAACGTTAATTCCAAAATTAAAGGAAATCGATCCTGATGCAACCATCGAAATTGGCTGTCATTCTTACTGTGGTCCAGGACGCAAAAAGACATTTACCTTTGTAAATAGCCGACCTGTTGCTGCATTAACAGAAGATGAACTAATGGAAAAGGTTTTAGCAAAATTAAAAAAGTAAAACTAAAAGCTATCTCTACTTGGGGGATAGTTTTTGTTTTGCTTTTTTATATGTTGAGAAAATTAGACCAATATAAATATAAAAATAATGATAAAGGTAATCGAAATAGGTTGTTAATATCTATAGAAAAATGGCAATAAGTATGCTAGTCCTAGATTTATCGCATATAATAGAACTATAACAAAATGGGGGTGCTATCCAAATGACATATGCAAACGCTAAATTAGAAGAAGAAAAGGTATTTAAAGATCCAGTACACCGTTATGTACATGTTCGAGATCAAGTGATATGGGATTTAGTGGGTACAAGAGAATTTCAGCGTTTACGTAGAATTCGTCAACTAGGTACCACATTTTTAGTATTTCATGGAGCAGAGCATAGTCGCTTTAGTCATTCTCTGGGGGTTTACGAAATTGTACGTCGCATAGTAGATGATATCTTTGTAGGGCGTCCAGATTGGGATGAAAGTGAAAGATTATTAGTGTTATGTGCAGCCCTTTTACATGATTTAGGTCATGGCCCATTTTCCCATGCCTTTGAAAATGTATTTGAGCTTGATCATGAATATTTTACAAGGCAAATTTTGTTGGGAGATAC
>MTEU01005179.1_pt1 | contig 14395 bp, 13 predicted proteins | sample 1042701 | NCBI WGS metagenome assembly MTEU01 (sample SAMN06185813, study PRJNA358809) | soil metagenome | isolation source: naturally attenuated soil | place: India | collected 2015-05-23
GCAAGCGAAAGCGCCGGGCAGGGGCAGGGATTGCCGTAGCGTTGAGGCCGGCGAGCCGGAGGGGCCGGCGGGCGCCGTTACACCAGGGCCGGCACGCGCGTCAGCGCCGCGCCGCGTGCGCGCGGATCGCCGTCGACGGTGCGGGCGCCGTCCGAGTACGGATCGAACTGCCGTGCGGGCGGGGCGGAGACGCCGCTGCGGTCCAGCCCTGCCACCAGCGCGCCGTCTGCCGCGCCACGCGCCCCTTCGGAGTCGGGGTCGAAGCGGCCATCGCGCAGCCCCTCGCTGAAGACATCATGGGCGAGTGCGCTCACGATGGCGGCGGAAACGTTGCCGCGGGCGCCCTCCGTGAACGGATTGAACGAGCCCTGGCGCAGCCCTTCCGAGAACACGTCATGCATGCGCGCCGCGGTGCCGACCGGGGCGCTGTCGATCGGCGCGGCGTGCGCGCCTTGCAGCGAAAGGCCGACCACCAGCGAGACGGCGGCGGGGACGAAGATGCGGGTGAACTGGGAAATCATGATGTCGCTCCTGATGACGGGTCTGAATCGGTTCGCACTGGGCGGTGGCTGCGGCGCGTTCCCCGGTGTGGGGGGCGATGCAGCCGCCGTTGAGACCAATGTAGGAGGGCGGCGACAGTGGCACTAGGGCGTCCAATGCCGTCTCAGAAGCAACCAGAAGTTGGCAGTGGGGGCGAAACGTCAGGAGGCCAGCCCGACCAGCCTGGATAGCGACTGCTCAGCGCCGCGGCTCGCCTCGACCACGAAATCGATGAATCGACGGACGCGCGCCGGCATTTGCGTGCGATGGGGAAAATACATGTACAGGCCGACGTTGCTGCAGGTGTAGTCGGTCAGGATCGGCTTGAGACGGCCACGGACCAGATCGTCGTGGACCATGTAGGCGAGCAGCTGGCCGATGCCGATGCCGGCGCGCACCGCTTCGACCTCGGTGTCCAGGTCGTTGAAGCTGGCGACCGTCGGCACTTCCTGGTAGACCAGATTGCCATCCACCTGCAGCTCCCATGGCACCATGCGACCGGTCGAGGCGCGACGGAAGCCGGTGCACCGGTGTTGCAGCAGCGCCTCGGGCGTGGCCGGCTCGCCGTGGCGCGCCAGGTATTCGCGCGACGCGCAGATGATCAACGGCACATCGCACAGCCGCCGTGCCACCAGGTTCTGGCCCGGGCTGGTGCCGACGCGAAAGCCGACATCGATGCGGGATTCGACCAGGTCGGTGAAGAGGTCGGTCAGCACCACGTCGAACACGATGCCCGGATACCGTTCCCGAAAGCCGTGCATCAGCGGCACCAGCACGCGGCTACCCAGCGATGGCGGCGCGGTCAGCCGGATCGTGCCGTCGTCCTCGCTCCTGCTGCTGCGGATCTGCTCGAGTGCCTCGTCGAGCTGGCGCATGCCCGGCGCCGCCAGCTCGAACAGCCGCGCACCTTCGGTCGTCAGGCTCAGCTTGCGCGTGGTCCGGTGCAGCAGGCGCACGCCAAGTTCCGCTTCGAGAGTCCGCACCGCCTTGCTGACCGCCTGCGGCGTGACGCCGGCCTCGACCGCCGCACGGCGGAAGCTGCCGGCGCGCACCACGCCGATAAACAGGGTAAGAACGCGGGCCTTGTCCATGATCGGCAACCGATGGTTGAGAGTGCCGCCATCATAACGCCGACCCGTTACCCAAGGCGGGGGGGCCCGTCGCGCTGCGCGCTAGAACCCCAGCGGATAACCGTCCTTCCGATGGTCCGACGCCGCGGCATACCCCTGTGGCAGCCGCATCGCCATCTGTGCGCCGCCAAATTCGAGGCTGTCGGCCGGCGCCACCTGAACCGCATGGCCCATCGCACGCAGTGCCTGCACCGTTTCCGCCGGGCAGTGCGCCTCCACCGCGACGCCCGCGTTGTCGTCCATCACCCGCCAGCGCGGCGCGTCGCAGGCGACCTGCGGGTTCTGGTGGAAGTCCGCCAGCCGGCTCGTCATCTGCACGTGGCCCTGCGCCTGCATCGAGCCGCCCATTACGCCGAAGGCTGCCAGCGGCGCGCCCTGGCGCATCAGGAAGCCCGGAATGATCGTATGGAAGGGGCGCTTGCCGGGTGCGACCTGGTTCGGATGTCCGGGCTGCAGCGTGAAGCCCCAGCCGCGGTTGTGCAGCGCGATGCCGGTACCCGGTACCACCACGCCGGAGCCGAAGCCCTTGAAGTTGGACTGGATGAACGACACCATCATGCCGCTTTGATCGGCCGCGGTCAGATAGACGGTGCCGCCGCTGTGCGGCTTGCCGGGGCCCGGATAGCTCGCCCTGGCGGGATCGATGGCGCGAGCGCGCTCGCTCAGATAGCCGGGATCGAGCAGGTCGTGCGCGGTGACCGTGCGCATCGCGTCGGCGTCCGCCACATAGGCGTGCAGATCCGCGAAGGCCAGTTTCATCGCTTCGATCTGCAGGTGCATGGTCCGGGCCGAATCGACGCCGGCAGACGCCACGTCCCATTGGTCGAGCATGCCCAGCGCCATCAAGGCACCAATGCCCTGTCCGTTCGGACCGATCTCGTGCAGCGTCAGATCGCGGTAGCGCATCTGGATCGGCTCGACCCAGTCGGACCGATGCGCGGCGAGATCGGCTTCATCGATGCGGCCGCCGGTGGCGCGCGCATGCGCGGCGATGCGCGCGGCCAGTTCGCCGTGATAGAAGTCTTGGCCGCCGCTGCGGGCGATGCGCTCGAGCGTGTCGGCCTGGCCGGGGCAGACGAAGCGTTCTCCCGGCAGCGGCGCGCGGCCGCGCGGCGCGAACGCTTCGGCAAAGCCCGGCTGGCTTTCCAGCACCGGGATCTGGGACTGCCATTGGCGGTGGACCGTAGGCGAGACCACGAAGCCGTTGCGCGCGTATTCGAGCGCCGGCTCGAACAGATCCTCGAACGGCAACGAGCCGAACTTGTCCCAGGCGGTGCGCCAGCCGGACACCACGCCGGGCACCGTCACGCTGTCCCAGCCCTTGAACGGCATCGCGTCGTAGCGGGAAAAGGACTCGGGCGTCCACGCCCGCGGTGCGCGGCCCGACGCGTTCAGGCCATGCAGCTTGTTGCCGTCCCAGATCAGCGCAAAGGCGTCGCCGCCGATGCCGTTCATGCAGGGCTCGACCACGGTCAGCGCGATCGCGGTGGCCAGCGCGGCATCGACGGCGTTGCCGCCGCGCGCGAGCATGCGTAGTCCGGCGGCCGCCGCCAGCGGCTGCGAGGTGGCCACCACGTTGTCGGCCAGCACGGGCGCGCGCTGCGAGCGGTAGGGGAAGTTCAGGAAGGAAGTCATCGGATGTGCAATGGAAGCGATCGGGGAACGGGCGCTGGGCATTTGCCCGAGCGCCCGCGGCGGCGTGCGGCGTTCGGGCGTCAGTCGATCCTGACCTTCGCCGCCTGGGCGACCTTGCTCCAGGTCCGCATTTCCTCGCCGATCATCCGAGCGAAGGCGTCGCTCGGCGTGAATTGCACCTGCACGCCCTGCGTTTCGAGCGATTGCACCAGGTCGGGCATCGTCAGCGCGGCCTTGGTGGCGGCGGCCAGCTTCTGCACCACGGCGGGCGGTGTGCCCTTCGGCGCCACCAGGCCGAACAGGTTGTTGACCCCGAAGTCGCGGATGCCGGCCTCCGCCATGGTCGGCGCTTCCGGCAGCGAGCCGACGCGGCGCTCGGAAGCTACCGCCAGCAGCCGCAGCTTGCCGGATCTGACGTGCGGCAGCGCGGAAGGGATGCTGTCGAACATCATGGCCGAGCGGCCCGCCATCAGGTCGGGCAGCGCGAATGCACTTCCCTTGTACGGCACGTGCACCACGTCGACGCCCGTGCGCAGCCGGAACAGTTCGGACTCCAGATGCGACAGCGTGCCGTTGCCCTGCGAAGCGAAGTTGTACTTGCCGGGCGCGCCTTGCAGATACTTGACCAGGTCCGGCACGGTCCTGACCGGCAGCGTCGCGGGCACCACCAGGATGTGCGGCACGTTGCCGATGCCGGCGATCGGCACGAAGTCCCTGGCGAGGTCGGCGGGCTGGCTCGAATAGGTGGCGGCGGCGATCGCCGCATTGCTGACGGCGGCAAGGTACAGCGTGTAGCCATCGGGCGCCGCCTTGGCGGCATAGGCGAGGCCGATCGCGCCGCCCGCGCCCGGCCGGTTCTCGACCACCACTGGCTGCTGCAACTGCTGGGACAGGCGTTGGCCGACCGCGCGCGCCAGCACATCGGTGGCGCCGGCGGGCGGGAATGACAGCACCAGCTGGATCGGACGATCCGGGTACTCGGCAAGCGCTGCGGGTGCGCCGGCAGCGGCGGCCATTGCCACTGCCGCCACGGCGGCGAGCCGCAGCGCCTGGCGGCGGGCGGTGTTCAGGATGGTGCGCGGATGCGCCGTGGCGGTGCGCGCGGGGTGAAGCAATTGCATGACCATGATGTCGACGACTCCGTGATGGCTGCCTCAACGGCGTGCCGCCATGGCGGCGTTGCCGGGGAGGGGCCGGGATGGCGAATCTGGCGCGGTCCGCTTGTCGCGCGGCTCCGGGCGCCTGTCATGCCGCGTCCACGGCCGGGCCGCGGACTGCGCTGATGGGAATGGCCGATTCTAGGCACGATCCGTGCGTCAGCGGATGCGGATCGGCCATGGCGTCATGCGGAAACGGAATAAGGCGCCAGCGGCCGCACTGCCGTGCCCCCGCGACGAGGCTGGCACGCATCTGACGGAAGACGACCATGCAGTTGAAGTGGATCGAGGACCTGCTCGTGCTGGAGCGCACGCGCAGCTTTTCGCGCGGCGCGGAGTTGCGCCATATCACCCAGTCGGCGCTGTCGCGCCGCATTCGCTCGCTCGAGCAGTGGGCCGGGGCAGAGCTGGTCGACCGCAATACCTATCCGCTGGCGTTGACGCGGGCGGGCGCGGCCTTCTGCGCGACGGCGCGCGACGCGTGCGAGCGGCTGCTCGAAGCGCGCGCGGCGCTGCGGCGCGAGGCCACGATGCCGGACAAGGGCATCGAGATCGCGGCTGGCCACACCTTGTCGCTGACGTTCCTGCCGGACTGGCTAAGGCAGTGCCGGCAGCGTGCGGGCACCTTCCATGCGCGCGTGGTCGCCGCCAACGTGCTGGACGCCGTGGTGGCGTTGTCCGAGGGCCATTGCGATCTGATGCTGGGCTACAACCATCCGCGCGTGCCGGTGTCGCTGGACAGCGAGCGCTTCCGCAGTCTGACGGTGGGCAGCGATCTGCTGATGCCGGTGTCGGTCCCCACCTCGCGCGGCGCGCCGGTCTATTCGCTTGCCGAGCGCAATGGCAAGACGCCGAGCCCGGCACCGTTCCTCGCCTATACCGCCAACACCACGCTGGGCCGCGTGGTCGAGTCGATTCTCGAACAGAAACAGGCGCATCGCCGGCTGGTTCGCTGTTACGAAGCCGATATGGCGATGCTGTTGCTGAAGATGGCCAGCGAAGGGCACGGCGTGGCCTGGTTGCCGCACAGCACCGTCGCGCAGGCGCTGGCGGCGGGCACGCTGGTGCCGGCCGGTGACGACAGCTGGTGCTCGCCGCTGCAGATCTGCGCCTACCGCTCGGCGCAAAGCGCCAATCCGACCTTGCACGCGCTATGGCGCATGCTGGCGGGCGAGCAGGCGGGCGAGCATGCCGACGCGCCGGCGCGGCAGGCGGCGCAGTTCGCGTAACGACGAGCGCTCGGACCCTGGCTCAGATCCCGATGAACTGCGCAAACTCCTCGACCGGCGCCCGCTGCGCCACCAGCCGATTGGCCGCAGCGTCCGGGTCGGCGTAGCCGATCGCCATGCCGGTGAACAGCATGCGTTCGGGCGGCGTTCCGAGGAAGCGGCGCATCGTTTCCGGATACATCGCCCAGCATTCCTGCGGGCAGCTGTCCAGGCCCGCTTCGCGCAGCAGCAGCATCACGTTCTGCAGATACATGCCGAGGTCCGACCATTGCGGCGGGCCCATGCGGCGGTCCACCGTGCAGAACAGCGCCAGCGGCGCGCCGAAGAACTGGAAGTTGCGCGCGAACTGCTGGCGGCGCGCGGCCTTGTCCTCGCGCGGGATGCCGAGATGGCCGTACAGGTCCTCGCCGACCTGGAAGCGCCGCTCGCGATAGGGCGACACCAGCTCGGGCGGATAGATGTGGTATTCGGCGGGCTCGCCCTTCGGTTCGTCGACCACGCGCTGGCGCATGATGGCCTTCAGCTCGTCCAGCGGCGCGCCGCCGACGACCTGGATATGCCAGGGCTGCAGATTGCCACCGGACGGGGCGCGCGCGGCCTTGTCGACGATCTCGCGGATCAGCTGCGGCGGCACCGGCTTGTCGAGAAAGCCGCGGATCGAGCGGCGCGTGGCAATGGCTTCGCTGACGTTCATGGTCTCCTCTCGTACCTGGTCTGGCGCGGAATGCGCGTTCGCGGCGCCGGGCGTGGCGTGGTAACTTGGCGTCCGACGATACCACGACAACAGGAGACAGGCATGGCGGGTCCGCTGCATGGACTGAAGGTGGTGGAGATGGTCGGCCTCGGGCCGGGGCCGTTCTGCGCGATGATGCTGGCCGATATGGGCGCCGAGGTGATTCGCATCGACCGGCCCGATCGCGGGGCGGGCGTGCTGCCCGAAGACGTCCGCTTCGACGTGACCGCACGCGGCCGGCGCTCGCTGGCGATCGACCTGAAGCAGCCGGGCGCCGCCGAGACCGTGCTGCGGCTGATCGAACGGGCCGACGTGCTGATCGAGGGCTTCCGGCCCGGCGTGATGGAGCGGCTGGGCCTGGGGCCGGACGTCTGCCTGGCGCGCAATGCGCGGCTGGTCTATGGCCGCATGACTGGCTGGGGCCAGCACGGCCCGCTGGCGCAGGCAGCCGGACACGACATCAACTACATCGCCATCACCGGCGCGCTGCATGCGATCGGCCTGCCCGACGAAGCGCCGGTCGTGCCGCTGAACTACATCGGCGATTTCGGCGGCGGCGCCATGATGCTGGCCTTCGGCGTGGTCTGCGCGGTGCTGGAGAGCCAGCGCAGCGGCAAGGGGCAGGTGGTCGATGCCGCGATGACCGATGGCGCCGCGCTGCTGTCGGCGATGATGTACGGCTTCAAGGCGGCCGGACGCTGGAGCAACCGGCGCGGCGAGAACCTGCTCGACGGCGGCGCGCCGTACTACGGTACCTATGCCTGCGCGGACGGCAAGTATGTCGCGATCGGCGCGCTCGAGCCGCAGTTCTATCGCCGGCTGATCGAGCTGTGCGGCATCGAGGACCCCGCCTTCGCGAAGCAGGGCGATCCGCGCGACTGGCCGCAACTGAAGCAACGGCTGGCCGAGGTGTTCCGCACGCGCACGCGCGACCAGTGGTGCGCGCTGATGGAAGGCAGCGATGCGTGTTTCGCGCCGGTACTCGACTGGGACGAGGCCCCGGTCCACGCGCACAACCGCGCGCGCGACACCTTCGTCGAGATCGATGGCGTCATCCATCCGGCGCCGGCGCCGCGCTTTTCGCGCACGGCGGCGGACAAGCCCACCCCCGCGTCGCCGCCCGGTGCCGACACCGAGGCGGTGCTGCGCGACTGGGGCTTCGCGGCGCAAGAGATTGCCGCGCTGAAGGGCGACGGCGTGATCTGATCCAGCCAGGCCGGCGAGCCTCTGCCGGCGACCGGCCTCACTGTCCCGGCAGCGCCACCCCGAGATCGCCGGCCACCCTGGCCAGATTGCGCCAGATCGCGGGATTGACGTCCAGTTCGTCGCCGGTGCGGGCGCGGTGGTCGGCCTCGTACTCGCCCGGGTACTGCACGCGGTCGAAGCCCGGCGCGGGCGGTGTCTCGTGCAGATAGCGGATGAACGATTCGACCTCGGTGCTCTGCCATTGCAGGCCCAGATCGAGCTGCGGATCGATCAGCACCGCGAACATGTTGTTGGTGGCCACGCCGCCGCGCGGATTGTTCGGTTGAATGGTGCCGCCGCCCGACAGCACGCCGGCCAGCAGTTCGGCGACCACGCCGAGCGCGTAACCCTTGTGGCCGCCGAAGGGCAGCAGCGCGCCGGGCGGATCGGCGAAGATCGCGCCGGCGTCGGTGGTCGGCGCGCCGCTCGCATCGATGACGCTGCGCTCCGGGGCCGGCTCGCCTTTCTCGGACAGCACGCGGGCCTTGTTGATCGCGATGGCGCTGGTGGCGATGTCCATCACCAGCGGCGGGCGCCCGTTCGGCATCGGCCCGGCGAAACAGAGCGGATTGGTCGTCAGCCGCGCAACCCGGCCGCCATAGGGCGCGACGGCCGGCGGCCGGTTGATGACGTTGGTGAAGCTGAGCAGCACCATGCGCGCCTGCGCCGCCATCTCGCCGTAATAGCCCATGCGGCCCAGATGGTGCGAGTGCCGCAGCGTGAAGATGCAATGGCCATGTTCGCGCGTGCGTTCGATGGCGGCCTGCATCACGCGCTTGCCGACATGCTGGCCGAAGCCGCCGTTGCCGTCGAACACCATCAACGTGCCGCGGTCCAGCGCGCAGCTGGCGCGGCCCGATGGGTTGACGCTGCCGCCTTCGACCGAAGCGCGATACTGCGGCAGCATCGACAGCCCGTGGCTGGCATAGCCGCAGCGGTCGGACTCGACCAGGTGCTCGGCGACATCGTCGGCGATATCGTCGGGCACATTCAGCGCCACCAGAATGTCCCGCGCCAGCCGATGGGCTTCCTGCAGGGTGATCTTCATGTCGGACTCCTCGTATTGCGAGGCGCTGATCCCCGGATCCGTCCTCAGATCCAGCCGAGCCAGCGCCAGTAGGTCGCCGCGAACAGCAGCATCATCGCGTAGCCGACCAGCGTGACCGGAATGCCGATGCGCGCGAACTGGCGGCCGTTGAAGGTATCGGTGCCCAGGCACACCATGTTCTGCGGCGCATTGATCGGCAGGATGAAGCCGAAGCTCATCGTGAAGCCGAGCAGCATCGTGATGCCGACCTTGTCGATGTCGCCCGGCAGCGTCTGCAGCACCGAGATCAGGATCGGCAGCATCGCCGCCGTCAGCGCCGTGGCGCTGGCAAAGCCGAGGTGGATCACGATCAGGAAGGCGGCGAGGATCGCGAACACCGCGATCGGACCCTGCGTCGCCAGGCCCGAATTGGCGACCACGAACTTGCCCAGCCATTGCCCGGCCTGCGTGGTCAGCAGCGCGGTGCCCAGGCTGATGCCGACGCCGAACACGATCAGCGTGCCCCACGGCGTGCGTTGCTGCATCGTCTTCCAGTCCATCACGCCGACGCGCGGCAGCATCAGGATCACCAGGCCGACGAAGGTCACGGTGGCGGTGTCGAAGCCGTGCAGCTTGCCCTCGGTGGCCCACGCCAGCAGCAGGCCGATCGATACCGCGGCGAGGCGCTTCTGCGGGCCGCTCATCGGCCCCAGTCCCGCCAGTTCGCGCTGCACGGCCTCCTTGCCGCCGGGAATCGCCTCGGTCTCCGGCGGCAGCAGCCAGCGCACCAGCAGATACAGCACCACCGACATCGCCAGCGCCCACGGCGCGCCGGCGATCAGCCATTGCAGCCATGTCACGCGCTCGCCCAGCAGCTTGTCCATGAAGCCGACCGCGAGCAGGTTCTGCGCGGCGGCGGTCTGGATGCCGACATTCCAGATGCTGGTGGCCTGCGCCACGGTGATCATGATGCCGGCCGCGATATTGGAGCGCTTCTCCACGCCGAAGGCCGCGATGACCCCCATCATGATCGGCACCACGCAGGCGCTGCGGGCGGTGGCGCTCGGCACCACCAGCGACAGCGCGATGGTGACCGCGATGGTGCCGACCAGGATGCGGCGCGTGCTGGTGCCGATCGCCGACAGCGTGACCAGCGCGATGCGGCGGTCCAGTCCGGTCACCGTCATCGCCGCCGAGATGAACAGCGCGGCGGCGACCAGCGCCAGCGCCGTATTGGCGAAGCCCGCCAGCGCCATGCCGAGCGCGCGCGAGGTGCCATAGAGCGTATTGGGGTCGCCGATCGTGGGCGCGAGGCCGATCAGCGCGGCCATCAGCGAGGTGATCATGATCGCGCTGGTCTCGTACGACACCGCCTCGCTGATCCACACGACTACCGCGAAGGCGAGGATCGCGAGCATCCGGTGTCCGGCCAGCGGCAGGTCGGCGGGGGTGGGCAGTGCCAGCACGCCGATCAGCACCAGCACCGCGACGAACAGGCCCCAGGGCGGCCGCCTGCTGGCGGTAGCAGGACTGGCGGCGCTTGCCGCGCAGGCCGGTCCAGCCGGTGCCGCCGGTGCAGCCGATGGGGCCGATGCAGCCGATGGGGCCGGTGCTGCCGGTGCAGCCGGCGTGGAAGGCGGGGATGACGCGTTGCTGTGCAAGTCGCTCATTGCCGTTTCCCTGGATGACGGCAGCGGCCGTGCAGGGCCGCCGGCACGAAACGGGTCGATTATCTGCCCGCCTCGCCGCGATTGTCGAGCGCGGCGGCGACGGTCATTGCGCCAGGTCAAGCGTCTTGCTTGCCGGGCACGGATCTGCGGCCGATGACGCCGGCGCGCCACGCCGGAACCGCTGCGAACATCTATATTGGTCTCGTGGCCCGGCCGATTCGTGCTTCGCCGCGGCCACAACATGCCGCCGCGCCATGCCCCAGGAGATCGACATGCAGGTGCTGATTCGCGGCCTGCGCCGCGATATCACCGAACAGCGTCTGCGCGACAAGTTCGCGCCCTATGCGCCGGTGCGGTCGGTGGAAATCATGCGCGATGGCGATCCGGAGCAGCCATGGGCATGGCTGGACTTCGACATGGACTTCTTCGCGGCGCTGGGATTGCTGCGCCAGTTCGACGGGCAGTACTTCGACGGCGGCGTGATGCGGCTGCATCTGGTCGCGCACCAGAGCGACGACTGAGTCTTGTACGGTCAGGGACCGCTCGCGCGCCGGCGTATCAAGCGCGGCGATCGGTGCGCCACGGCGGCCGCGGTCCCAGCGCCTTGCGCAACATCTCGACGAACAGCCGCGTGCGCATCGACGCCACCCGCGATTGCGGCACCAGCGCCACCACGTCCGCGTCGGGCAGCCGGTAGCCGGGCAGCAGCGCAACGAGCCTGCCCGAGGCGAGGCTGTCGGCCACATCCCATTCCGATCGCGCCATGATGCCCTTGCCGGCCAGGCACCACTGGTGGACGACGTCGCCGTCGTTGCTCTCCATCGTCGGACGCACGCGCACCGTGTGTTCGCGGGCATTGTCCCCATCGGCGTTCTTGCGGGCGTTCCTGCTTCCGCCCTTGGCCGTGTCCTTGCCGTCGCGGCCGGCGAAGCGCCATAGCGTCACGTCCTCGTCGTTCTCGCGCAGCACCAGGCAGGCGTGCCGCACCAGATCGGCGGGATGCAGCAGCGGCGGCGCCTTGGCCAGGTACTCGGGCGCGGCGCACAGAAGACGGCGGTTCGGCGCGATCCGGTGCGCGACCCAGCGCGAGTCGGGGATGGCGCCGATGCTGACCAGCACGTCGAAGGCATCGCGGCCATGGACCGGCTGGCGCGGCAGCATCAGGTTGTCCGACAGGTACAGCTGCACCTCGAGATTGGGATGCGTCGTCTGGAACTGCGCCAGCAGCGGTCCGAGGTAGCGCCGTCCGAAGCCGAACGGGCCATGCACCTTCAGCTTGCCGGCCACCGCCTGGCTGCGCTGCTGCAGCGCCTCCTCGATGGTCTGCATGTGTTCGAGCACGCCGGTGGCGTGCTGCGCCAGCAGATGGCCCTCGTGGGTCAGCTGCAGCCGGCGCGTGGTGCGCAGCGCAAGCCGGATGCCCAGGCGCGCTTCGAGCTGGCTGAGCCGCTTGGTCACGGCCGGCGGCGTCACGTTTTCCTCGCGCGCCAGCGCCGCGAGGCTGCCGAGCCGGTCCAGCGCCAGCACGAAGCGCAGGTCGTCAATGGTCAGCTTCATCATTCGTCAGCATCATGATTCTTAACCCGGGGGTGAATTAAGAAATTCTATGCCATTAACCACGGCCGGGCGCGCGACACCTACACTGTGGCATCGATTCCAACCAGGGCCGCACCATGACCAGCCAACCTCGCCAACCTTCCCAACCGGGCCGTCCCAATGGCGCACGCCAATACGAGGTCGTGCTGTTCGATCTGCTGACCGCGCTGCTCGATTCGTGGACGCTGTGGAACAGCGTGGCGGGCGGCGAGGCGCCGGGCCGCGCCTGGCGCGCGGCCTATCTGAAGCGCACCTATGCGTGCGGCGCCTATCGGCCCTACGAGACGCTGGTGCGAGAGGCCGCCATCGAGACCGGGCTGCCGGCCTCGATGGCCGACGCGCTCGACGAGCGCTGGAGCGAACTGTCGCTGTGGAGCGGCGCCGCGCACGTGCTCGAGCGCCTGCGCAGCACGCACCGGCTTGGCGTGGTGACCAATTGCTCCGAGCGCCTGGGCCGGCTGGCGGTCGAGCGCCTCAATGTGCCGATGGACGTGGTGGTGACCTCCGAACGCGCCGGCTTCTACAAGCCCGATCCGCGTCCCTATCGGCTGGCGCTGCGGGAACTCGGGGCCGAGCCCGTCAATACGCTGTTCGTCGCCGGTTCCGGCTTCGATCTGTTCGGCACGTCGGCGGTCGGGCTCGATACCTACTGGCATAACCGCGTGGGACTGTCGCTGCCAGAAGGCGCGCCCGCACCGCTGCAACAGGGGCCGAGCATCGTGCCGGTGCTGGAGCTCGCGGCGGCCCCGCGCATCCAGTCGCCGGCGCAGGGCTGATCGCGCCGTTCAGGAGGAGACACCATGAAACTTGCCATCGTTGCCGCGCTGCTGGCGGGCGCGCTCGGCACCATCGCCATGCCGGCCGCAGCGCAGACGCCGAACCCAGCCAATTGGCCCGGCAAGCCGATCACGCTGATCATGCCGTTCCCCGCGGGCGGGCCCAGCGATGCGCTGGCGCGCGCCGTCGCCGCGAAGATGGCGCCGCGGCTGGGCACATCGATCGTGGTCGAGAACGTCGGCGGCGCCGGCGGTTCGATCGGCATGCAGAAGCTCGCCCGCGCGCCGGCCGACGGCTACACGATCGGCTTCGGCACCATCGGCACGCATGCTGCCAACATGATCCTGTACCGCAAGCCGCTGTACGACGCGGGCAAGGACTTCGAGCCGCTGGGACTGGTCGGCTCGGCACCGGTGCTGCTGCTGGTCAAGCGCGACCTGCCGGTCAACGACTTCAACCAGTTCGCCGACTATCTGCGCGCCCACCACGCCAACATGTCGTACGGCAGCGCGGGCGTGGGGTCGATCGCGCATCTGGCCTGTCTGATGCTGCTGGGCGATCTGAAGGCCGAGGTCATGCACGTGCCGTACAAGGGCGTGGCGCCGGCGATGGCGGGGCTGATGGGCGGCGAGACCGATTTCACCTGCGATCAGACCACGACGTCGCTGGCGCAGGTGGCCGGCGGGCGGATACGGGCGGTGGCCGTGCTGACGCGCGAGCCCTTGTCCGCGCTGCCGAAGCTGGCTACCGCGCAGGCCAGCGGCAGGACCCGCATCGACTTCCGCTCGTGGAATGCCTTGTTCGCGCCGAGGGGGACGCCGCCCGCGGTGGTGGCGAGGCTGAATCAGGCGATCAACGACGCGCTCGCCGACCCGGCGCTGATCCGCCAGATGCGCGAGGTCGGTGTCGAATTTCCCGCCCGCGCCGACAACACGCCGGCCAATCTCGCGCGGCTGGTCGACAGCGAGACCAGGCGGCTGCGGCCCATTCTCGAAGCCAACAAGGTGCAGCTCGATTGAATGGCGAACGCTCGATCAGCGGACGCACCGGATGCAACCAAGGAAAACCATGACCCTGCATGAACTCGAAACGCCGGTGCTGGTGCTGGACCGCACGAAGATGGCGCGCAACATCGCCCGGCTGCGCGAACGGCTCTTGCCCTTCGGCGTCGCGCTGCGTCCGCATGTGAAGACCAACAAGTCGGCCGAGGTCACCGCGCGCATCGGCGCACCCGGTACGCCGATCACCGTGTCGACGCTGAAGGAGGCTGGCTACTTCCTCGACCATGGCTGGACCGACATCCTGTACGCGGTCGGCATCGTGCCGTCGAAGCTGCCGCATGTCGAAGCGCTGGTGCGGCGCGGCGCGAGGATGACGCTGCTGCTCGACAACGTCGACGCGGCCGCGGCGGTGGACGCCTATTGCCGCCGGCGCGGCTTTGGCGTGCCGGTGCTGATCGAGATCGATACCGACGGCCACCGCTCCGGCGTCAAGCCGGAAGACCCGCTGCTGCTCGAGATCGCGGCGCAGCTGCGCGGCCACGAAGGGCAGGGCGCCTGGCTCGCCGGCGTGCTGACGCATGCGGGCGATTCGTACAACTGCCGCTCGGCGGCAGCGATCGAGGCGCTCGCCGAACAGGAGCGGGCCGGCGCCGTG
>MTEU01001488.1_pt1 | contig 14386 bp, 17 predicted proteins | sample 1042701 | NCBI WGS metagenome assembly MTEU01 (sample SAMN06185813, study PRJNA358809) | soil metagenome | isolation source: naturally attenuated soil | place: India | collected 2015-05-23
GTCGACGGTTTGCCCTGTCAAGCGCACAGTTGGTGATCGCTCAATAATTGTTACACTATATCCGAATTTATTAAGCCAGTACCCCAGTGTCGAACCGGCAATTCCTGCTCCAGAAATTAGTACGTTTTTAGACATTTGGATTTCTCTTTATCGAGTTTATAAGCTGATGATTGAGGTCAATGATTTGAAAGTGCATATGAATGTTTGAAATATGCTCGCAGCGTGAACTCTGAGTCGGGCCTCTATTCGTGGGCGATTAGGGGCGTATCATTGAGCTATGTTCAGCTGGTTGATGGTTGTAACTGGATTTTTTTTGAGTCGGCTAGTTTCGAGGGCTGCTAGAGCCACCGAGGCGAAGATAACAATTAGGGCTTGCAGAAACCCAAAGCTCTTGGCTTCATAGCCGAAAGTAGGTCGGGTGTCGCCCAACGCTTGGCTAAGTCTTGTGATCGAAGCAAGAAAATTAGGAATGTGTAGGAGTATGCTTACCAACAGCAAGCAGGGTGTAGCAAGTGACTGCGCAGGATGGATAGATAAACTAGACACGTTCAACCTCGTAGTTTGACGTGCTGAGCAGTAGCAACAGCACTGGCTTGTGCCAAACTCAGAGTTCACCTGCACCGGATGTGTTTGCACTACGACGTAAGCGCAATTGTGCGATCTTGATCAATATTTCCCACTAACGCTTTGGATTCAGCCAGCATTAAGAGGATTTTTCAAGCCTTACTAATCATAGCTGAGCAAAGTGCCCTAAAGTATCGCGTTTACGACGAAGTATATTTGTATCTCGCCAGATTCATTGCCGCCAGTGTTGCATCACCTGATTAAGGCTTTAACGGATTTAGTGAATTATGAGGCCTGCTCAAGTAGACGCTCTTACAGCATCGCCATCAAAATGCGATCTTTTTTTGAGGTCGCTTTCTTATGGTGAGTATTTATTATATTGCCCTCAGAGCATTCTCTAACATTCCTACAGGCCATTGCTCACCCTGGAGCAGGCCCTTGATCGCCGCTGAACATTGGTGCAAGCCGGAGCTCTAAGTACCAACAACTGGAGGATTCGCTATGCAGCCAAAAACTGAAGGAACTGAAGAGCAAGGCCCTAGCGGCGTGGCCTATATCAACGACCCGGAAAAGCCCACCTCCCCACCCCTAAACGATGCCGACGCCACGGACGAAGCAGAGGCTGAGGAAGACATCCAGGACGACGCAGAGTCGATTTAAACCGGAGGAACAGCGCCATAGACAACTACCACCTGAGCCCTATCGCTGATGGCTGGGAACTCAAGAAAGCCGGTGCGGAACGAGCATCCAAGCGTGCCGCTACAAAGCAGGAGTTGGTTGGTTCGTTGGCCGACTTCTTTGAGGGCAAAACTGCATCGGTGAAGATCCACAAGGCTGACGGCACCCTCGAAGAAGAGCGAACCTACCCACGTTCCGCCGACCCGAGGCGTTCGAAGGGGTGATACCGGTTACCGCTGCTGACCTTGGTATCGAATTCAACGATCCGAGCGGCCACGGATCGTACAAGTGGCTGCTCGCGAGCTTTCTTATCGGGAAGAGGATCCGTTCCTCGGTCGCCGTCGAGGCCTACCGGAATCTGGTTGATCGGCATGGGTTGGATACGCCTGAAAAATTGGCTGGCTGCTCCCATCGAGATCTTGTGATGTTCTTGGGCCAGGCAGGTTATGCACGATACGACGAATCCACTGCCTCACGATTGCACGAGCTAGGCGTGGGCCTGGCAGACGAGCTTGAATCCCGAACGAATGCTGTAAGGGGCGGGTCAATGAAACCAGCTGAGTTTGACGCGTGGTTGCTCAGCTTCAAGGGCATAGGGCCGAAGACATTGGAAATCTTCAAGCGTGAAGCTGTTCTGGGAGAAAAATAATGCGTGTAATCGGATGGCTTCTTACCGGGCTGGGTTATGGCGGTCTGTTTGTAGCTGTGGGGCTGATATCCCTGGCCGCGACTGGGCAGCTCGCTAATCCAGACCAAGGCGTCGTTGTGAGCCTGTGTACTGCCGCATTTTCTGGCACATTGATCTTGTTGGGGAGACGTTGCCAGATTCGAAGCAAGCCGCTCCTGCCAATTCTTCTCGCTTCCTGACCTGAGTCTACGGGCCTCAAAGTTGCCAGGGTGAAGAACACCCTGGCATAGCTCATACCCGCTTAGCGGTTTTCGCTATTGCGGCCACCGCCGTGGCTACTTTGACCGCCTTTGCGGCCAGCTTCAGAGGCCCGCTCACGGTCGTTGGCGAAATTCCCCCCTGAGGATTGCCCGCCCTTGCGCCCGGCTTCGGACGCTTTCTCGCGGTCATTGGCGAAGTTGCCTGGGTTGTTCTCAGCAGTGCCGCCTTGATGACCGCGATTACTTTGATTGTTAGCCATGATCTTTCACCTCATGTGGCACACAGGAAATTCTGTGTTCAACTCGGAGGGGTGAAAGCGGGTATTTCGCTCACCTGAATTTCGCTATGACCGACGGGTTGCGCTAAGAAAGCGGGTTCACGGACTGTGGCGAGCCAACTCTTAGCATCCCAGTAGAACTGCTCCAGGCCCTGCCATTTGGCTCTCGCGCTGAACTGAAGCCCTTTTTGCCCCCTCGAAATTGGACACGGTCTCAGAGGGGATTCGGGAAATGGACGACACGGCCCTGGCATTCATGATCTTCGCGGCAGAACACCCGGACGCTCTTGCCCAAGTGCAGGCCTTGAGTGAAGCGGAAGCGGTGGAAGCCGGAGAGCTGTTGTCGGCGCTGCGTGACACCATGGTAATCCAGACCCTCACGGCGGAAGCCAACAAGCGAGGCGTTTCCCTCGAGGAGCTGGTTCAGGCGCTTATCGGCAGGGACGACGGGGAAGAGGAAGACCCGAGCGTTCCAGGCCTGGAAAAGTACAACCGGATGCGGGATTTCAACGCCTCACCCGAACCATCGGGTGCGGAGAAATCCGCAAAGCGTTCGAAGCGTTCATCCGCTCGCGCCTTGCAATTTTGCGTTCAAAAGCATGATGCCACTCGACTGCACTACGACTTCCGCCTAGAGCTCGACGGCACGCTCAAGAGCTGGGCGATTCCCAAGGGCCCATGCCTGGATCCGAAGGTGAAGCGGCTTTCGGTACATGTCGAAGATCACCCGCTCGACTATGCATCGTTCGAAGGCACGATTCCGGAAGGGCACTATGGTGCGGGGGATGTCATCGTCTGGGATCGTGGACTATGGCTTCCTATGGGCGACCCGGCTGAGGCCTACAAGAAAGGTCGTATGAAGTTCGAGCTGCAGGGTGAAAAGCTCTCGGGCCTATGGAACCTTGTCCGGACGAACATCGAGGGTAAGCAGGAGCAGTGGTTTCTAATCAAGCATCAGGACGAGGCTGCCAAGCCACTTGCCAACTTTGACGTCGTGGCTGAGATGCCTAACAGTGTGCTCAGTGACCGCACCATCATCCCCAAGAAACGCGGTCGGGCGAAGGTCACGTCACCCAAGCCGAACCCTCCCACAACCTTTAGCGGGTCGAGCACTGAAGGCGCTGTGGCTGCAGCACTGCCAGAGAAGCTCTCTCCGCAGCTAGCGACTCTGGTTGACTCCAGCCCTCGAAGCGAGGAGTGGCGCTACGAAATCAAGTTCGATGGTTACCGCATGCTGTGCCGCGTCGAGGGTGATGACGTCCGGCTGTTCACCCGCAATGGTCACGATTGGACTGCGAAGCTGCCCAAGCAGGCGGCGGCAATCGCCTCGCTCGGGCTTGCAACGGCCTGGCTGGACGGCGAGATCGTCATACCGGATGAAAACGGCGTGCCGAATTTCCAGTTGCTACAAAACGCTTTCGACGCCGGTAAGAACCAAGGGATCGTCTACTACCTGTTCGACCTGCCATACCTCAATGGCGCCGATCTTCGGCAGGTACCTGTAGAGGGTCGTCGTGGTTTGTTGAAGCAATTATTCGATGACTCGACCGAGCCGCTGCTGAGGTTTTCTGAAGACTTCACCGAAAACGTCGACGCATTGATGAACAGTGCCTGCCAGATGCGCATGGAAGGGCTGATTGGCAAACGCTTGGGCAGTCCCTACGTATCCCGGCGCAGTGACACGTGGATCAAGCTCAAGTGCAAGCATCGCCAGGAGTTCGTCATCGTCGGCTACACCGACCCGAAGGGCGCGAGAAGCGGCTTTGGGGCCCTCGTCCTGGCCCTCACTGACGAAGACAGCGGAAAGCTGCGATACGCCGGCAAGGTCGGTACTGGTTTCACCGAGTCGACTCTCGCCACCATCCTGGAAACTCTACTTCCGCTGGAGCAGAAACAGGTGCCGGTGACGAACCCGCCGAAAGGTGTCGACGGCAAAGGCATTCACTGGCTGCAGCCGACGCTGCTGGCCGAGGTCACCTTCGCTGAGATCACCTCGGACGGCGTGGTCAGGCACGCGGTGTTCCATGGTATCCGGACGGACAAGCCTGCCCAGGACATCACGGAGGAGAAGCCGGCGCCTGCGCCGAAGGCGCGAAGGTCAGTCAAGGCGAAATCGGACGATAAGGGCTCCGCTACCAAGGTGCGGATCACCCACCCGGAGCGTGTGATTGATCCCAGCAGCGGCCTCACCAAACGAGACCTGGCCGAATACTACGCGCAGGTCTCACCCTGGCTCCTGCCTCACCTGAAAGACCGGCCCATTGCATTGGTCAGGGCACCCGAGGGGATCACCGGCGAGTTGTTTTTCCAGAAAAATGCTGACCGTCTCGCCATCCCGAACATCACGACGGTGCCGAAAGCAGAAGCGGGTAAAGCGGGTATGGTCATCAACAGTGTCGAAGCCCTGGTCGGTGCCGTGCAGATGAGCACCATCGAGCTGCATTCCTGGAACGGCACAACTGACCACATCGAACAGCCAGACCGCTTCGTGCTGGATCTCGATCCGGATCCGGCGCTGCCTTGGAAGGCCATGGTCGAAGCCACTCAGCTGACCTTGGTGGTGCTCGATGAATTGGGCCTGCAGTCGTTTCTTAAAACCAGTGGCGGCAAGGGCATCCACATCATGGTGCCGCTCGCGCCTAAAGCTTCATGGGAAGAAGTGAAGGGCTTCAGCCAGGCCATCGTGAAGTACATCGCCAACCTGATCCCAGATCGGTTCTCTGCCGTGATGGGCCCGAAGAATCGTATCGGCAAGATCTTCATCGACTACCTGCGCAACGGGAAAGGGGCCACGACTGCCAATATCTTCTCCGCACGGGCCAGGGAGGGGCTACCGGTATCGGTGCCGATCTTCAGGGAGGAGATCGTCGAGCTGCAGTCGGCGGCCAAGTGGAACATCAAGAATGTTCAGGAGCGTCTGGATGAGCTGGGTGGCGATGACCCGTGGGAGACTATGCCGAGGATCAGGCAATTGATCACCCTGGAAATGAAAACGCGGATCGGAATGAAGTAGGCCTCTATGTTGCTGCGGGTGGGTTGAGGGCGCACGCTGTCTGGGCCATCATCGCGAAAGTAGAACAGAGATAAGGGTGGTTTCGTGAGTGCAACGTCCTCAATTTGGTTTTTCGCTGTGCCGTTCGCTATCGCAGCGGCCATTCCCGGCCCGGCCCAAGCTGGCCTGCTCGGTCAGGTGGTTGCCCGTGGGGCTCGTTCGTCAGTGCCTTACATTGCTGGCATGGTATTGGGTAATGCAGTGTGGCTGCTCGTGGCAACGCTAGGGCTCGCTGCATTGGCTCTGCAGTTTGAGCACGTGTTCGTGGCAGTGAAGTGGTTGGGTGTTGCATTCATCCTATTCATCGCCTGGAGCCTTTGGACAAAGAATGTCGAAAAACCGCAGCAGCCGGACAACCGATCTGCAGGTCGTGGGCTTCTTGCCGGCGCTGCATTGACCTTGAGCAACCCTAAGGCCGTGGTGTTCTTCGGCGCTGTTTTGCCTCATGCGTTTGACCTTACCTCTCTGACTACTTCTGAGGTGGTGTTCATTATGCTACTCGGCATCGGTATTGATCTGACCATTCAGCTGGCTTACCTGCTTGCCGCATCGAAGATCACGCGAGCGATTCGCTCGACAAAGGCCATGAAGCGGCTCAACCGAACCTCAGCAGGGATAATGACCGCCTGCGCTGGTTGGATGGCGGTCTCGCGATGAGTACAGCCAAGCAACTATTGGTGCGATAGAAGCATCAGTTGTCCAGTGCGACGGAGCCGACCTGACGCACTGTTGAGGCTCAAAGCGTAGTAAGTAGAAAACGCGGGCGGCAGCGGATGTTTGACATGGTTTTTCTCCGCCCGAATGGTGCGATCAAGACACCAGGCTGATAGTCCTTAAGATCCTCAAAATCTTTGGCCAGCCGAGCTTGAATCAAGCCACGGCTTGTATCTTGCTCCTCGTCACATCCCGTCATATACGCACGTCATAATCCGCCCGCCGGTGATTGCGTTGCCGCTTCGCTGCGCTATGGTGAGAGCACCCCACAAATAATACTAAAGTCGTAGGAGGTCGGCATGCGGATTCGCGGTGACGTTTTCTGGAACTGGGCAGATCCAACGCTGCATCATAGGACGCACGACGAGGCACTCGACGATGGCACCAGCATGGATGTCCAGGTGCGACTGTCGCGTACAGGTGCCACTCAATTGTTCATCGGTGTATATGCCGGAACGGGTATGGCACTCCATGAAGAGGCTTTCCTCTCGCGCCCTGGCGAATCAATGACTCGGGCTCTGGCGTGGGGCGTTGGACGCGCCCGATGCCTTGCAACCAATCAGTTGCCTGTTGAACGTCAGGTAGCATAAATCTCAGATTCAAGATGTGGTGGCGGCGAACTAATTACCGTCACGCAGGTGATTCCACTCGCTGTACGCCGACTTTAAAACTTGGGGAAGGCGAGGAAGCTCACGCGTGATTTCGCTCAACGCTTCAGGGCTTCGAATCCACTCCGTCAACCACGCGATCAGCACCGGTCGAGTTGTGGGGCAGGGCGCTACTTGCTGTTCAAGCTCGTCGGCTACCTGGGCAAGAAGCTCTAAGTGCGCTTTAAGCTCTGCAATCTGATTTGCCATGGACATCCACCTCTTTCACGTTCTGGGGGGAGCTTGCTCCAATTCGCTCCACCCCAATCTCAGCCAAGGCTCGTCCTCTGCCAGCGCCCCATACCATCGCCCGCGTAACCGTCTCGCCAGGCCGCTTGGCGTAAGCTTCTTCAATTCTGGCCAAGCCAGAGCGCTCATAGATCCCAATGAATAACTGAGTGTCGCCGGTGCGGGAAAGCCTCACTTGGACATCCAGTCGTGCTCCGTCCACGAGCATTTCTTCATGGGAATGGTGCTGCAGGCTTGGATCGGCCCAAGCCCAAAATACTGCTCCACGATGTCGCATCCTTGCCTCCTATTACATCTCCATGAGGACAGCCTAGCCCGTTTCGTCTGCACCAAGGTTTTCAATCATCTCGGGACATTTCAGGGCCATAGCGACTATGAGCCGCCTTGAAGCTTTCACATAGTCGGACTAATACTAAAGGACTGCTACGAAGAGGGATGGTCATGCAGACACGCTTTGTTGTAATCCCCGCCTTGCCCCAAGAGAGAGAGCATTTCCCTCGCCGTATAGGTGTCCCGGCTGCCATCGGCGCCGGCTACGACCTTTACGATACGCATGGCAAAACACGACTGGCCTTGAACTACCCCACCAGGGCGGAGGCGGAGTACGACTGTGCAAGTCGGAATAGCCAGGAGGGTGCTCTCGGGAGTTGTCTTTTAGGTCACGGGTGAACGCTCGCGTACTCAGATGCTTGACGGCAAACGAAAGCCTGCTGCTAAGCGCGCAAAGTCTATCACGCAGGCCAGGTTAAGTGTGCCTGAGCAAGGCGCCCAGCTAACCTGCTACTCACTCAGCATTGGTATCTGAAGAAGGGGCGTGGCGTTTACGGACTTCGCCAAGCACATCTGGGTATTCCCTACGTCGACTTTGATCAATCATGGCTGCATCAATAGTTTTCCAGTCGATGTCGACAAACGCATCCTTGATACTATCAAACCACTTCCAGTAAGAGTCGACTCCAGCCAAGTAGCGTCGAAGCTTCGGTGTTTCTGCCATGACGATGATATTGTACTGCTGGAGCTCATAGCGCAGCGGCTCCTCAAGCGGCGGATCGATGATCCCCCAGAGTGCCATGTTTAATGTCCCTCCAGTCCAGCCAACTACACCCATGGTGATTTTGAACCCGTGCGCGTTCAGCTCAATGATCCTGTCATCCCCTATGTTTCTGGCAGTTAGGCTAGTACCTTGGGGTACCTGAATTTCTCCGTCTGGGATCAGTCGCGCGAATGGATTGTTTTTCAGTGCCTCGCGCACCATCGAAGCATTCAGTGTTTCTGAGGGGCTGTCGGTGCCTAGGATCAGTCTCCCAGCAGAGTTACGCCCGTAGACCTGGGCCAGCCTAACGGTCTCACCATCCCATTGCCCCTTCATGGTGCTGAACAGCTGCATCATGATTGCGTACTGCAGGAAGTCAGGGATTTTTTGCTTTTCAACAACCATCGCGGGGCCGAACGCAGAGCTTTTCGACTCGAGGCCACTGAACAGGTGGCCGACGCTTTCCCAATACGGGTGGAACATTGGGCCGGCCATGAAGCTGTCAAGCGTGTTGTCGCGGAATAGCGTCAACGTGTAAAAGCTCTGCTTCCTCTCCTGCTTAAATATTGGACTGACCGCCGTGCTGGCTAGGGCAACGGCACCCAGCAAGGTAGCGATCTGCGTAGCGCTACTAGGAAGATCAGGGTTCAGCCAAAGCAAGACAGCTAGGATCACTGCAGCGACAACAAACAGCAAAACCACGATCTTCATCGTAAGCTCCATCCTCCGATAGCTCCTTGTGCTGATAGCCAGTCATCATGAAGCGGGACGGCATCATTGACCAGATCTACACAAAACGCTTAACTGTACGCATATACAGTATAGGCGTTTTCGTCATGGTCACCATCCTCGGCCCCCTCGAGCCCAGCGGAGCAAAGCTCCCACTCTTTTCCTTTCATGTGCCAGCAGGCTTTCCCTCGCCTGCAGCCGACCACCTTGAGAAGCGTATCTCGCTTGATGAGCTGCTCGACGTCCGGGCCCCGCACATCTACCTGGTACGTGTGGAAGGGGACAGCATGATCGGCGCAGGCATCTACTCAGGTGACCTCGTGATAGTCGACCGCTCCATCGAGGCTGAGCCTGGCCACATTGTCATCGCCGCAGTGAACTGCGAACCGCTTTGCAAACGCCTAGCCCGGGATGGCAGCCAGGTGGTGCTTAAATCCGAGAATCCTCGCTACCCATCTCGCTATCTTCTCGAAGGGGAAGAGCTGCAGGTGTGGGGTGTGGTGACCTACAGCGTGCGAAGCCATGACAAAGCCTGAGCGCGTCTTCGCCCTCATCGACTGCAACAGCTTCTACGCGAGCTGTGAGCGCGTATTTCGCCTCGACCTCCGCACCAAGCCAGTAGTTGTGCTCAGCAACAACGATGGCTGCGTGATCGCCCGGTCGGCGGATGCCAAACCGTGGATCAAGATGGGTGAGCCATATTTCCAGATCAAGGACAAGCTCCGTAAGCACGGCATTGTGGCGTGCTCGTCGAACTACCAGCTCTATGGCGACATGAGTGAGCGGGTTATGACCGTCATTGAGTCAATGGTGCCTGCAGCAGAGGTGTACAGCATCGACGAAGCCTTCGCCGAGCTCACCGGCATGCCTGGTGACCTCGAGCGCCTGGGTCGGCAGATCCGAGCCGAAGTCTATCGGCGTACAGGCATCCCGGTAGGTGTTGGCATTGCCTCGACGAAGACCCTGGCCAAGCTGGCCAACCACGCTGCGAAGAAGTGGCAGAACCACACCGGTGGTGTGGTCGACCTGCGCGATGACGTGAAGCGCAACTGGGTACTCAAGAAATGCGACGCCGGCGATGTCTGGGGTATTGGCCGTCGCCTATCCGCCCACTTGGCGGCTATGGATATTCGCACCGCCTGGGAGCTGGCTCATGCCGACGCCTGGTCGCTCCGAAAGCAGTTCAGCGTGGTAGTGGAGAAGACAGCCAGGGAGCTGGCCGGCACCACGTGCCTTGAGTTGGACGAGCCTGACCCACCCAAAAAGGAGATCTGCTGCAGCCGCATGTTCGGTACCAGACTGACTGAGCTGGCTCCGATCAAAGAGGCGGTGGCCACCTATACGTCCAGGGCCGCCGAGAAGCTCCGTGCCCAGCAGTCACTCTGCAAACGACTGCGGGTGAGCATCCGCACAGGCATGTTCAATCCGGATGAGGCGAAGTACGCGAACGGCGTCCTGGTCGAACTGCCATACCCCACGGACGACTCGCGTTTGCTGACAAAGGCAGCGCAGGAATGCGTGGAGCGGGTGTTCCGGGAAGGGTTCCGATATAGCAAGGCGGAGGTGTTGCTGCTCGACCTCAGCCAGCCAAACGAGATCACCGGTGACCTGTTCGCGGCGGCACAGCCGGTGGCGAGTGAGAAGCTGATGGGGGTGCTCGATGCGGTGAACGGCAAATGGGGTAAGGGAACGATGCGGTTGGCGAGCGTGCCGGTCGATCCCTCATGGGGCATGCGGCGGGAGATGATGAGCCAAAGCTTCACAACGCGTGTGGATGAGCTCTGGACGGTTTACTGTAAGTGAGATGGCCACTCCTTGAGCATCAGCATTCCCAGTGGCGGTTGCCGAGAGCGGTAAATGGAGTTTCTAGCAAATGATACTAAATCGCATTTGGCGTGTTTGTGGCTTTCGCCAAAATCCCTTGAAAACCATGAATTATCTGGCATTTGCCGTGATTTTCGTTGATTGCCTTTTTCTTGAAGTTAAAATTTTTACACTCTAAGTGTATAAATTCTCTCGCCTTGGTTGAAGGCGCTGTGCCACAATCACTTTACCCAATGCATTTGGATCCTAGCAGCCCGACCTAATCGGGCCCGACCACGCTAGTGAAGTGAACCATGTGCTGTTGGGATTTAGCCTGAGATTTCCGTCCGTATTCGTCTGAACCTCGAAGCTTGTGCTCGGTCTGACGTTGCGTAGCTTCAGCATGTGCGTGGCAAGCGTGATTGAAGCGGTGGATATCTGGTGATCGTAGGAGTGCGATGACCTCAGGCAGCGAAAATTTTCCGTTGGGGGACAGAAGATGAGCTTGGATCGTTTGGTAGCAGAAGCACGTAACCGCATGGGGGCAGACCGAGAGGATCGCCTTCGTCAAGCGCGTGAGAGATCTGATGCGTTCAACAAGCGGTTGGCCCATGAGTTCAAAACACAAGAAGTGACCCGCGAGCTGCTGGCCAAGACCTGCAGCCTGTAATCTCGACCTCTACAAAAAAGGCAGCCGGCAGGCTGCTTTTTTTTGCGCGACCATAATGACTCCATACCTCATTTCGAAATTTGCCGAGCCGACACTCGCTGCGTTAATTCATGAGTGCTTCGGCTACGATCATGCTGACATTTTTCATAAGTCGCAGATCAACTACATCTTCCGCTACCTCACGCAGTTCAACCCGGATCCGGAAAAGGATAAGGAAAGCACGATCCTGCTCGAGCCGAAGTACATTGATCGTGACTTCATGGAGGATTACTCCAATTTCTACGTAGGTCGCTTCGGCAACGATGGGTACCAATGTGCTCGATTGCATTTCTTCAGCTGCTCGCTGAAGCATGAGATCGTTGATGCCATCTTGCATGGAGAGCCCATCGTCGAAACCTTGGATGACGGGTGCAAGGTGACGAAGGACGCCACTTGGCTCCAGAAGCATTACCTTGGGTTCATGATTATCAAGCCCCTCACCAAGACGTTCGTGGGTAAAACCTGCCTTCGCCGCTTGGGGGACACGGCTGAGGGCGCAGGTACCAAGCGCAAGCTCTCGAAGCGCTATGACGTCGACTTGTTCGGCGTAAAGCTTCAAGTTGAGTCCATCGCCTTCCAAGAGCAGGACAAAGTAGTCGCGGCGTGCGCGACCACTGCAATCTGGACTGCCTTGCACAGCTTGCCAGGCCGTTGCGTTAAGGGCATTCGCTCCTGCAGCGAGATCACAACTGCAGCCCTCAATTATGTGCGCGGCTCGAGTAACGGTTTTCCGAATCTCGGTCTTAGCAACAAGCAGATTTTGCGAGCCCTCGACGTAGAAGGCATTCGTTATCACGATGCCAACCTCACGCTCAGAAACCCTGCATGGTTCAAAGGGTTCGTCACGGCGTACATTGATAGTGATCTCTCCATCATGCTGACGGGGGATGTCTACCGACTCAAAGTAGTTAAGAATGACCGTGGGGAAGTCGCTCGTAAGAAGCTGTCGTTCATGGGGCAGCATGCGATAACCACCCTTGGTTATGATTTCCGAGGCGATTCGAACTGGATCTATGTACACGATGACAGGATCGGCCCGTATGCCCGAGCGGAGCTCACTACGGTAGGTCAGCTCATCGGAGTTGGCGCTGAGCGAAAACTGAGAGATCGCTGTGCATTGGTGATGCGCGTCCGAAGTCTCGACGAGGAATGGGAAGAGGTCATCGTGCCTGACGTTTCCATCGTCCCGGTGGACAAGAAGGCGCGCTTGCCCTATGCATTTGCACGTGCTACCGCCGATCGAATCATCGCGGAGGTGGACGCCTGGATGGAAAATGTCGCTATCACACCTGCGGTGTTTAGATGTGACATCAAGCTCTCCTCGATTCATCAAGTGCGCGACGATGTGTTGGAGCACAAGGCTCCCTATCGGGCAGGCGATAGGGCGCTGGAAGGGAACCAGATTGTTGATGCGCTGCGTATGGAAGTGTGGGCTGAGGAAAAGGTGCGCTTCCTCACGAATCACCTTGCTCGACTACAGTGGCAACTTGATTTCCAATGGGGAGATCGTCATGTCTTCCGAGTTTTACTCGACGCGACCGATATCCCATTGGGGAATGCGATCTCAGGCGTCTATCGCTTCGATCCCCTATACGCAGACCTCATCCTGAACGGTTTTGATGAGCAAGTCTCGAAGGGGAGCGTGACTGTTGATACCGGCGAGCAGCATTTCTATAACGCGTTCCTGAAATCGCTAAAGCGTCGCCATGATCACTACGAAGATCACTTGAACAGGCATTACGGTGCGCTTCGAGCCCCCAACTACATCAAGCCTGATGAGGTCTCGACAACCGGTGAAGGTACCAACGAATCGATGCGACGGTTCTTCGATGCCCAGGATGAACCGCTGACCTCTCTATTTGCGGATGTTTCTGCAGACCCAAATCGATGGTTGATCTGGGCTATCGGCAAGGACGGAAGCTTGTTCGTCGCCGAAGATATTTCTCATCCAGTGGTCTTAGGGCACCCGAGCATGACCGGTATGCAACCTGCTCGCATTGCTGGTGAAATGATCTTGGATCGCTCCTCGGGTGAGCCAGTGTGGAGGGTCAATTCCGAGTCAGGCCGGTACAGCAAGGATTATGCGAAGAGGGATGAATATCTCGGGTTTGCGATTCGGAAAATCCAGTCGTTTTTCCCTGATACCTTCATCAAAGGCCCAGCTCGCTCTGCCACCAAGGTAAGCGAAAAGCCTGTAGAAGAAGCACCGCTTGAAGCCGTTGCCGTTGGCTAACGCGGCTTTATGCCTTATCGATTAGATTCATGGAGCGTAGCCTGAGCTGTCGTTGAACAGCTCGGGCCCAGTTGGGTCTGATCGCTTAAGATCTTGTCTCATCCATAGAAAGTATTTGAAAGGGGTTACCTATGTCGAGATTGGCAGAATTCCGTCAGCTGGAGCAGCAACTGGCAGCACAGCTCGCTGAGCTCGAGGCACTCAAGGGCAGTTCCGAGCTGCAAGCGGAAATTCAATTTGAGACCAAACTGCGTGACTTGCTGGCTGAGTACGGTTACAGCCTGCGCGACATCATCAACATCTTGGATCCTCAAGCCAACCGTCGTGCCACCGCCCCACCTGTAGCTGAAAAGGCCCCGCGTCGCGCTCGCCAGGTTAAGCAGTATAAGAACCCGCACAACGGTGAAATCATCGAGACCAAGGGCGGCAATCACAAGCTGCTTAAGGAATGGAAAGCCGAGTACGGCTCTGACGTGGTGGAAGGCTGGCTCGCCCAGTAACACGTTCCACCGGCAGTCTGCTAAAGCCCCCTGATGGGGGCTTTTTCTATGGCGATGCTTGCAGGGTTGGCAGGTGCGGTTGCTGACCTAATTGATGGTGCATCAGCACCTGTACCGTGTGCATAGGACTCTGTTTTGTAGGGGTTTTCTGCCGGTTGTCTGAATTATGGCAGCCAATCTCCTGGAGGGTTGAAACGTCATCATCCCGCGCTATGGTTGATGGACTATAAGACTAAAGTCGTAGGAGAGCGGCATGCGTATACGCGGTGAAGTTTTTTGGACTTGGGCTGATCCTGTGCTTCATCACCG
>MTEU01003569.1_pt1 | contig 14356 bp, 12 predicted proteins | sample 1042701 | NCBI WGS metagenome assembly MTEU01 (sample SAMN06185813, study PRJNA358809) | soil metagenome | isolation source: naturally attenuated soil | place: India | collected 2015-05-23
TCCGCGGCCGGCAACGCGGCCGCCAGCGCCGCCTCGGTACGGGCGGCGCGGTCCTGCATCCACTGCGCGAAGGCGGTCATTCGGTATCTGCCTGGCTGCCGGGCTCGGCCAGGGGCTTGAGCGCGTCGCCCTCGAGCACCTTGACCTGCTGCTCGATGCGCTCGAGCATCTGCTGGCAATACTTGACCAGTTCGGCACCGCGCCGGTAGGCCGCCAGCGATTCCTCCAGCGGCAACGCCCCGCTTTCCATGCTGGTGACCAGCGCTTCGAGCTCGGCCATGGCGGCCTCGTACGAGGCTGGCGGCGCGCTGGTGGGAACCTGGTCGCCGTCGCCGGCCGGCACGGTGGTTGTCTTTGGCATATGGGGTTTTGATCCAGAAACCGCGATTTTACGGCAAATCGTCCCGGCCAAGCCCGAACCGATGGGGGGATCGGCGCGGCCCGGCCGGCACACTGGGCGGCATCGCGTGTTCGTGAGCACAAAACGCCACATCGAGGCCGGCCAATGTTCGCGGCCGCGCCAAAAAGGCAAAAAAATCAGGCCCTTATCCCCGGGCTGGGGTACAATCCCCGGTTCGTCAGCGAAAACCGCGGCACCATGCCACGGGCTCCCGGTCTGACCGTCTTTCCCATATCGATTTCAATTTCGATGGTTGGGTTGTTCACTGCTTTCGCCTGTTTATTAGGGAGTGGGGATAATGTCCAATCTCAGCACCGCGCTGAAGCTTGCGCCGGCTGATACACAGCTGCCCGTCCGTGCGTACTTCGACGAGGCCTTGCATCAACAGGAACTGGATCTGCTGTTCAAGAAGGGCCCCGCCTATGTCGGCCACGCGCTGATGGTGCCCGAAGTCGGCGACTACCATACGCTGGCCGCCGAGGAAGAAGGCCGCATGCTGGTGCGCAATCCGGAGGGCATCGAGCTGATGTCCAACGTCTGCCGCCACCGCCAGGCCATCATGCTGAACGGCCGCGGCAACGCCTCCAATATCGTCTGCCCGCTGCACCGCTGGACCTACGATCTGAAGGGCGAGCTGCTCGGCGCGCCGCATTTCGCCCAGCAGCCCTGCCTGCACCTGAAACGTTCGCCGCTGCAGAACTGGAACGGCCTGCTGTTCGAGGGCGAGCGCGACGTGCGCGCCGATCTCGCACGCCTCGGCGTCTCGCAGGACCTGAACTTCGACGGCTACATGCTGGACCACGTCGAGGTCCATGACTGCGACTACAACTGGAAGACCTTCATCGAGGTCTATCTCGAGGACTACCACGTCGTGCCCTTCCACCCGGGCCTGGGCAGCTTCGTCTCCTGCGACGACCTGAAGTGGGAGTTCGGCGAGCAGTACAGCGTGCAGACCGTCGGCCTGCACGCCGGCCTGAAGCGGCCCGGCAGCGCGACCTACCAGAAGTGGCACGACGCCGTGCTGCGCTTCAACAACGGCGAGCTGCCCAAGCATGGCGCGATCTGGCTGACCTACTACCCGAACGTGATGGTCGAGTGGTACCCCAACGTGCTGGTCATCTCGACGCTGCACCCGATGGGCCCGCGCAAGACCCGCAACGTCGTGGAGTTCTACTACCCCGAGGAAATCGTGCTGTTCGAGCGCGAGTTCGTCGAGGCCGAGCGGGCCGCCTATATGGAGACCTGCATCGAGGACGACGAGATCGCCGAGCGCATGGATGCCGGGCGGCTGGCGCTGATGAAGCGCGGTGAGAACGAGGTCGGCCCGTACCAGTCGCCGATGGAAGACGGCATGCAGCACTTCCACGAGTGGTATCGGCGCGCGATGGGATCGGCTGCTTGAGCGTCGAATGTGCGCCAAATAAGCGTCGAATGTGCGCCAAATAAGCGCCGAATAAGCGCCGAATAAGCGCCGGGCACCTGCCCCGCCATCGAGCAAGACGGACCGCCACGGCGGTCCGTTTTCATTCGCGGCCGCGTTGCTGCCGCTGCCACGCACGCAATGGGCGATGACCGCCCACCGGGCTTTGGTGCAATGCATCAGCACTGCTACAATCGGCTCGCCAAAGCGGCTGCCACCTCACTTGCCGCCCGGCACGCTGCCGCGCCGCGAGGCGCCGCGCCGCGGTTCCCGAATTCCCGCCGTCCTCGCCTTCCCTCGCCATGCAATCGCTCTGGATGCTGTTCGCCGCCTTCTCGTTCTCGCTGATGGGGGTGGGCGTCAAGCTGGCTTCCGAGATGTACACCACCGGCGAGATCGTCTTCTACCGAAGCCTGATCAGCATGCTGATCATCTGGGCGATCCTGGCCTCCAGCGGCATCTCGGTGCGAACGCCGCATATGACCACGCATATCAAGCGCAGCCTGTTCGGCGTGACCGCGCTGATGCTGTGGTTCACCTCGATCAGCCTGCTGCCGCTGGCCACGGCGATGACGCTGAACTACATGTCGCCGGTCTGGATCGCGCTGATCGTCGGCGCCGGCGCGGCGCTGGCGGGCACCGCCGGCGGCGCGGACCGCAAGCTGATCGGCGCCATCGTGATGTCGTTCGCCGGGGTGATCTGCCTGCTGCAGCCGTCGGTCGGCAAGGATCAGCTGACCGGCGGCCTGGTCGGGCTGATCTCGGGCATGTTCACGGCGCTGGCCTATGTCGAGGTGCGGCAGCTCGGCCAGCTGGGCGAGCCCGAAGGCCGCATCGTGTTCTATTTCTCGCTGGTCGGCACGCTGGCCGGGGTGGTCTGGATGATGTTTTCGGGCGTCAGCAGCCACACCTGGCACGGCGCCGGCCTGCTGCTGGGCATCGGCATCCTCGCCACCCTCGGCCAGACCGCGATGACGCGCGCCTACAAGCGCGGCAACACGCTGCTGACCGCCAATCTGCAATACGCCGGCATCGTGTTCTCGAGCCTGTGGGGCATGATGATCTGGGACGACGCGCTGAACTGGCTGTCGTGGCTCGGCATGGGCCTGATCATCGCCAGCGGCATCGCCACCACGCTGACCCGCGCGCGCGAGAGCACCAGCCAGCCGACCGCGGCGACGCCGGTCAAGTCGGCCGAGGCGGAGGTGCATCCCGAGGTGTAGGCCTCGAGGCCCTGGAACTCCCCTCTCCCGCTTGTGGCAGAGGGCTTGGGGAGAGGGAGGCGGCGGTGGATCCGCGAACGTCAGCGGCAATGGCCAACGCCCTCTCCCTCTCCCCGGCCCTCTGCCGCAAGCGGGAGGTGGAGAACACCCCGGCGAATGGGCTAGGCGAGCAGGCCTGCCCCTCCCCGCGTCAGCCTCGCTCCGATGGCGGCAGGCGCCACTTTCGGCGATCATCGGGATTCCTCGACGATCCGTCGCCACTAGACAGGTTTTACGATGCCCCAAGCCGTTTGGACCACGCTGATTTCCTGCGCCGATCTGCAGGCGCTGCGCCAGGATGCGGGCCGGCACAGCGTGCTGATCGATTGCTCCTTCGACCTGGCCGATCCGGCCGCCGGCCGCGCGGCCTACCACCAGAGCCATCTGCCCGGCGCCTTCTACCTGCATCTGGACAACGAGCTGTCGGGCGAGAAGACCGGCCGCAACGGCCGTCATCCGCTGCCCGATCCCGACGCGCTGACCGCGCGCCTGCGCGCGCTCGGCGTCAACGACGACACCCAGGTGGTCGTCTACGACGCGCAGGGCGGCATGTACGCCGCGCGCGCCTGGTGGCTGCTGCGCTGGATCGGCCATCAAGCGGTGGCCGTGCTCGACGGCGGCAAGCAGGCCTGGGTCGCCGCCGGCCTGCCGCTGGAGAGCGGCACCACGCCGGAACCGGAAGCGCACGCGGGCGGCCATCTGACGCGCCGGCCGTCGCTGGTCGGCACGGTCGATGCCGATACGCTGATGGCCAATCTGCAGTCGCCGAGCCTGCAGGTGGTCGATGCCCGCGCGCCGGATCGCTTCCGCGGCGAGAACGAAACGCTGGACCCGGTCGGCGGCCATATCCCCGGCGCGGTCAACCGCTGCTTCAAGGACAATCTGCAGCCCGACGGCCGCTTCAAGCCGGCCGAGACGCTGCGCGGCGAATTTGGCGGCGTGCTGGGCGCGACCCCGGCCGAGCGCGCGGTGATGCAGTGCGGCTCCGGTGTCACCGCCTGCCACAACCTGCTGGCGCTGGAAGTGGCGGGACTATCGGGCGCGGCGCTCTACCCCGGCTCGTGGAGCGAGTGGTGCGCCGATCCGGCGCGGCCGGTCGCGACCGGCGAGCGGTAAGCCGGCGCTAGCGACGGCAGCCGCCCGCGTGGCGCGGCGGCTGCAACAGCTCAGTGGTCGGCATGCGCGTGCGCATGGCCGGCTCCGCCATGGCCCGCCTCGCCGTGGCCGTGGTGATCGTGGACGCCGTCGGTCACCCAGACGATCGCCGCGATGCCGGCGGCCACCAGCACCACCTGCACGATCGACTCGCGCCAGCGCGGCTTGCGCTGCATCTGCGGCATCAGGTCGCTGACCGCGATATAGAGGAAGCTGCTGGCGGCAATCACCAGCACATACGGCACCCAGCCGCTCATCTCGTCGAGCAGGAAATACCCGACCAGCCCGCCGGCGACCGCGGCCAGGCTCGACAGCAGATTGAAGGCAAACGCGCGGGCCTTCGAGAATCCGGCATTGAGCAGCACGATGAAGTCGCCGACTTCCTGCGGGATCTCGTGCGCGGCGATCGCCAGCGCGGTGACGATGCCGATCTTGGGGTCCGCCAGGAACGCCGCTGCAATGACGATGCCGTCGGCAAAATTGTGGAAGGTATCGCCGACCAGGATCGTCAGGCCGCTGCGGCCGGCCTCCTCGCGATCATGGCCGTGATGGTGATGATGGCCGTCGCCCTCGTGATGGTGCGAATGGCGCAGCAGCGAAATCTTTTCCAGCAGGAAAAAGCCGAGCAGGCCGGCCAGCAGCGTGCCGAACAGCGCGCGCGGATCGGCGCCCGAGGCGAACGCCTCCGGCAACGAATGCAGCAAGGCGGTGGCCAGCAGCACGCCGACCGAAAAACTGACCATGCGCTCCACCGCGCGCGACGCCGCGGTCAGCGACAGCAAGGCGGCACCGAGAATGCTGCCCACGCCGGAAATCGTGGTGGCCAGCAGGATCAAGACGAGCGTGGAAAAGATGATGGGCTCCCGGAGGGTTCGCCCCTGCCCGTGTCGCGGGCCGCGCGGCCAGGCCGCATCGGTCCGTATAAACGCAACACTGTTGCAAGAGGCGCAAAGCCCGCATTGTACGGAGGTCGGGGGATTTTGCAATGGGCCGGGCTTCCGTTGCGGAAGCCGGCGCGTCACCGGGAACCGCCTGCTGCCGCGGATATCCCCAAAATGGGTACGAACGTACCCAATCCGGGGATATGCCAGGACGCGCTACGCCACCCCGTGTTCCTTGAACCACGCCAGGCACTTGTGCCATCCGTCCTTCGCGTCCGCCTCGCGATAGCTGGGCCGGTAGTCGGCATGGAAGGCGTGGCCGGACTCGGGGTAGACGATGAACTTCGAGACCTTGGCGGCCGGATTGTTGGCCGCCGCCAGCGCCGCCTTCATCCTGTCGACGGCTTCCAGCGGGATGCCGGTGTCCTTGCCGCCGTACAAACCCAGTACCGGCGCCTTCAGTTGCGCCGTGATATCGATCGGATGGCGGGGCTGCAGCGGCGTGGTGTCGCCGCCGAGCCGGCCATACCAGGCGACGCCGGCCTTCAGCTGCCTGCTGTGCGCGGCGTAGAGCCAGACGATGCGGCCGCCCCAGCAGAAGCCGGTGATGCCGAGCTTGCCGACATTGCCGCCGTTGGCGCCCGCCCATGCGACCGCCGCATCGAGGTCGCCCAGCACCTCGCTGTCTGGCGTCCTCGCGATGATCTCGCGCTGCAGTTCCTGGATCGTGCCGAAGCTGGTCGGATCGCCCTGGCGCGCGAACAGCTCGGGGGCGATCGCCAGATAGCCCTGCTTGGCCAGGCGCCGGCAGGTGTCGGCGATGTATTCGTGCACGCCGAAGATCTCGCTGATCACCAGCACCACCGGCAGGTCGCGCTTGCCTTGCGGCATCGCCCGGTAGATCGGCATCTTGAAGTCGCCGGACGGAATCGTGACCTCGCCGGCCGTCAGCCCTTCGAAATCGGTCTTGATCGCCTGCGCGGTGACCGGCAGCGCGGCGGCGGCGAAGGCCGAGCCGAGGGCGGTCTTGACGAAGCTGCGCCGGTCGAACGTCTGGCCGGGAACGAGGCTTTCCACTTCGGGCTTGAGCATGCGGGTCTCCTGATGTTGGCGAACGGGCGGACGCTGCGCCAGCGGACGGGCCGGGGCATCAGGAAGGCGATTCTAAGCAAACATGGTGTCCAGCGCACGCTGCAGGCGGCGGCACGCGGGAGCCGCGCCGTCGCCTCGCTGTGCCTTGTCGCGCCTTGTCGCCCTGCCGCACCCCGCCGCACCTTGGCCACGCGGCGGCGAATCGCTCAGTGCAGCTTCACGCGCGGATGGGTCTTGCTGCGCAGCCAGTGGGCGACGGTATCGAGGCCCATGCGCACGGCGCCGTGCAGCGCCATCACATGCATCCGGTACAGCGAGGTGTACATCAGCCGCGCCATCAGCCCCTCGATGAACATCGAGCCGCCGATCAGCCCGCCCATCAGATTGCCGACCGCGGTGAAGCGGCCCAGCGACACCAGCGAGCCGAGATCCTTGAACTGGAATTCCGGCAACGGCCGTCCTTCCAGCCGCGCGCGCAGCGCGTCGTACAGGAAGCTGGCCTGCTGGTGCGCGGCCTGCGCGCGCGGCGGCACCGTGGTCTGCTTGGCCGGCCACGGACAGCTGGCGCAATCGCCGAACGCAAAGATGTCCGGGTCGTCCTCGCTCTGCAGCGTCTGCCTGACGACGATCTGGCCCTGCCGGCTCAACGGCAGGCCGAGCGTCTTCAGCACCGGCGGCGCCGTGATGCCCGCCGCCCAGACCGTCAGCTCGGCGGGGATCCGCTTGCCGCTGGCCGTCAGTACCGCATCGGGCGCGATCTCGGTGACCCGCTCGCCGACCAGCATGCGCACGTCCAGCTTGCGCAGCAGCTCGGCGGTTTCCTTCGACACCCGCTCGGACAGCGCGGGCAGGATGCGCGGGCCGCCCTCGATCAGCGTGATATGGATGTCGCGGCGCGGGTCCAGGCGATGCAGCCCGTAGGCGTTCAGCACCTGCGCGGTATTGCGCAGCTCGGCGGACAGCTCGACGCCGGTTGCGCCGGCGCCGACGATCACGACATCGACGTCGGGGCGTCCATCGCCATCGTCGTCGTCCCGCGCCAGCCCGTTCTGGGCCCGCACGCAGGCGGAAATCAGCCGGCGGCGGAAGCGCTCCGCCTGCTCGACGGTATCGAGCGCGATCGCATGCTCGGCCGCGCCCGGCGTGCCGAAGAAATGCGTGACCGATCCGATGGCCAGCACCAGCGTGTCATACGGGATCTCGCGCGCGGGCAGCAGTTCGATGCCGTCCTGGTCGACGCAGGCCGCGACCGAGATCGTCTTGCGCGCGCGATCGAGGCCGGTCAGCTCGCCCTGCTGGAACTCGAAGTGGTGCCAGAGCGCCTGCGCGGCATATTCGAGCTGGTGCGTGTTCTGGTCCATGCTGCCGGCGGCGACCTCATGCAGCAGCGGCTTCCAGATATGCGTGGGCGAACGGTCGACCAGCGTGACATGCGCGGCGCCGCGCTTGCCCAGCTTGTCGCCGAGACGCGTTACCAGTTCCAGCCCACCTGCTCCACCGCCGACTACGACAATCCGATGCGCGCTTGTTTGCATGTTCTATCCGTTCTGGATGGTCGAACCGCCGGCATGCCGGCGGGTACTGCCGCTTGCTTTGAATTGCTTCGTTTGCGCCAGTTTGCTGCAATGCAGCAAGATTGGCAAGACGGGGCCCGGCAGGCCCCTTTTGCTCAGTGGGCTTCTTCCCAGTTCGCGCCGACGCCGGTTTCAGCGACCAGCGGCACGCGCAGCTCGGCCACACCGCACATCAGTTCGGGCAGGCGCGCACGCACCAGTTCCAGCTCGGCCGTCGGCACCTCGAGCACCAGCTCGTCATGCACCTGCATGATCTGGCGCGTGCCGAGCGACTCGCGTTCGATCCAGTCCTGCACGGCGATCATCGACAGCTTGATCAGGTCGGCCGCCGTGCCCTGCATCGGCGCGTTGATTGCCGCGCGCTCGGCGGCCTGGCGGCGCGGGCCGTTGCCGCCGTTGATGTCCGGCAGCCACAGGCGGCGGCCGAACACGGTCTCGACATAGCCCTGCTCGCGCGCCGTCTGCCGCGTTTCTTCCATGTAGCGCGCCACGCCCGGATAGCGCATGAAATAGCGGTCGATATAGTGCTTGGCCGCCTCGCGTTCGATGCCGAGATTGCTGGCCAGTCCGAACGCGCTCATGCCGTAGATCAGGCCGAAGTTGATGACCTTGGCATAGCGGCGCTGCTCGCTGCTGACCGCATCGGCCGCCACGCCGAAGATCTCGGCCGCGGTGGCGCGGTGGATGTCGTCGCCGCGCGCGAAGGCGCCGAGCAGGTTCTCGTCGCCCGAGATATGGGCCATGATGCGCAGCTCGATCTGCGAATAGTCGGCCGACACGATCGCATGGTCCGGCGACGCGATGAAGGCCTCGCGAATGCGCCGGCCCTCTTCGGTACGCACCGGGATGTTCTGCAGGTTCGGCTCGGTCGATGCCAGACGGCCGGTCACCGCGGTGGCCTGGCCGTAGCTGGTATGCACCCGGCCGGTGGCCGGATTGACCATGCGCGGCAGCTTGTCGGTGTAGGTCGACTTCAGCTTGGACAGCGCGCGATAGTCGAGCAGCAGCCGCGGCAGCGGATAGTCCTCGGCCAGCTTCTGCAGCACCTCTTCGTCGGTCGACGGTGCGCCGCTGCTGGTCTTCTTGACGACCGGCAGCTGCATCCGCCCGAACAGGATCTCGCCGATCTGCTTGGGCGAGCCCAGATTGAACGGCTGGCCGGCGGCCTCGTAGGCGCGCTGCTCCAGTTCCATCATGCGCTGACCCAATTCGGCGCTCTGCGCGGCGAGGCGCGGCGCGTCGATCAGCACGCCGTTGCGCTCGATCTTCTGCAGCACCACCGACACCGGCATCTCGATGCGCTCGTAGACGTAGCGCAGGCCGTCGGCCGCCTCCAGCTGCGGATACATCTTGCGATGCAGGCGCAGCGTCACGTCGGCGTCCTCGGCCGCGTACTCGGTCGCGCGCGCCAGATCGATCTGGTCGAAGCACAGCTGGTTGACGCCCTTGCCGCAGACCTCTTCGTAGGTCAGCGTCTTCAGGTTCAGCAGCCGTTCGGCGAGGCTGTCCATGCCGTGATTGCGGTGCGAGGCCAGCACGTAGCTCTGCAGCATCGTGTCATGGCGAATGCCGCGCAGCGCGATGCCGTGGTTGGCGAACACATGGACGTCGTACTTCAGATGCTGGCCGACCTTGTAGCGCGCCGGATCTTCCAGCCACGCGCGCAGCCGCGCCAGCACGACGTCGCGCGGCAACTGGCCGCGGCCTTCCATGCCGGCCACGTCGGGCCCCTGGTGCGCGACCGGGATATAGCAGGCGATGCCGGGCTCGACCGACAGCGAGATGCCGACCAGCTGCGCCTGCATCGGATCGATCGAGGTGGTCTCGGTATCGATGCAGGTCAGCTCGGCGCGCTCGATCCGGCGCGCCCATTCCTCGAGCGCGGACTCGGTGACCACGGTCTCGTAGCGGATCTCGGCGGGGGGCGCTTCGGCCGGTGCTTGGTCTCCCGCTGCCGCGCCGGGACCATCGAACAGGCTGCCCTGGCCCGCGCCGTTGCGCGAGGCCGCGGCCGCGGCTTGCGCGCGCGCGTCGAGCAGCTTCTCGCCGGTCAGCTCGCGCAGCCAGGTCTTGAAGCCGTAGCGCGAGAAGAACGCGATCAGCTTCTCCTTGTCTTCGCCCATGTCGCGCAGCGCATGGAAGTCGGGGATCGGCTCGGACAGGTCGCAGTCGATCTTCACCGTCACCAGCTCGCGCGCACGCGGCAGCCACTCGAGCGTGTTGCGCAGGTTCTCGCCGACCACGCCCTTGATCTTGTCCGCATTGGCCATGATGCCGTCGAGCGTGCCGTATTCGGTCAGCCATTTGACCGCGGTCTTGGGACCGACCTTGGGCACGCCGGGCACGTTGTCGACCGCATCGCCGATCAGCGACAGATAGTCGACGATGCGCTCGGGCGGTACGCCGAACTTGGCCACCACGCCCGGCGGATCGAGGACTTCGCCGCTCATCGTATTGACCAGCGTGACGCTGTCGTTCACCAGCTGCGCCAGGTCCTTGTCGCCGGTGGACACCACGGTGCGGATGCCCTCGGCGGTGGCCTGGCAGGCGAGCGAGCCGATCACGTCATCGGCCTCGACACCATCGACCACGACGATCGGCCAGCCCAGCGCGCGCACCGCCTCGTGGATCGGCTCGATCTGCCTGGCGAGATCGTCGGGCATCGACGGGCGATGTTCCTTGTATGCGGGGTACAGCGCATCGCGGAAGGTCTTGCCCTTGGCGTCGAACACGCAGGCGCTATACTCTGCCGGGTAATCGTTGCGCAGCTTGCGCAGCATGTTGATCATGCCGTAGATGGCCCCCGTGGGCAGGCCTTCGCCGTTGCGCAGATCCGGCAGCGCGTGATAAGCGCGATACAGATAGCTCGACCCATCGACGAGCAGCAGTGTTTTAGGACTATCCGACATTCCCATGGACTCGAAATTGACTGGTGCCGCGGCAAGCGGTGATCCCACCGCCCCCGACCACGCCAACGGCGTGGCCGGCAGCCGCAGCAACCCCGTGACCGCGGCGGTCCGTGCCAACGAAGGCAAGATCACCACGGCTGCGGATATGGATGTGAACGTCACCGTCGGCCCCGCCGACGATGGCCCGGGCGATACCGCCTCGCCCGCCGATGCACCGGCGTCCGCCAAGGCGGCGCGGTCCAACCCGCGCAAGATGATTCCCAGCCTGCGTGCGCTGGCCGACGAAGACCGCGCGACCGCCAAGAAGGCGCGCGCCTCGTGGCAAATGTTCACGATTATGGCAGAGTTCATCGAGGCGACCGAGTACCTGTCCGAGGTCCGGCCGGCCGTCTCGATCTACGGCAGCGCGCGCCTGCGCGAGGATTCGCCGTACTACCAGCAGACCATCGATATCGCGCGGCTGTTCTCCGACGCGGGCTTCGCCGTGATCTCCGGCGGCGGCCCCGGCATCATGGAAGCGGCCAACAAGGGCGCGCACGCGGGCAAGTCCGCCAGCGTCGGCCTCAATATCGAACTGCCGCACGAGCAGCAGGGCAATCCGTATCAGGACATCGCCATGCGCTTCCGCCATTTCTTCACGCGCAAGGTGACCTTCGTCAAGAACTCGGACGCCTTCATCGTGATGCCGGGCGGCTTCGGCACGCTCGACGAACTGGCCGAGGTGCTGACGCTGGTGCAGACCGGCAAGTCGCGCGCGGTGCCGGTGGTGATGGTCGGCAGCCGCTTCTGGAAGGGCCTGCTCGACTGGTTCCGCTTCACGCTGCTGCCGATGGGCCTGATCGCCGAGCACGACCTCGATCTGATGCAGATCGTCGACGAGCCGCACGAGGTGCTCGAAGCGGTCTACGACTACTACGAGCGCCGCGGCGGCGATACGCCGATCCCGCCGAAGGAAGAGATGTTCTACCTGTGAGTGGCGCCGGCGGGCCGCTGCCCGCTTGTTCCGAGTGCCCGAACCGCCTCGCCACGGGCCCGCGGACGGCAGGAATTGCTAGAATGCAAGCCTGATGCCCGAGTCGCGCCTGGCCCTGCCGTCCGCGACGCCCATTCGGATGCGCCGGCACGCCGCGCGCATCGCACAGGAGCCCGAGATGACCTCCCAATCCTTTCCGGCCGCCGGCGCGGACGAGCCGGAGCCCCTGCCCGGGGTTGCGCGACGCGGCCTGACGCTGGCCGCGGCGGTGCTCGCGCTGATCGCCGCGCCGGCCGCGCTGGCCCAGCAGTCTTCCCAGCAGGCCGCCGACGACAACGGCGCGCTGTCCCAGCAGGAACTGAACGAGATCAACAACCAGCCCATCGCGCCGTCGGCGAAGACCCAGCTCAATCATCCGCGCGAGCCGAGCTTCCAGCTGAACGAGGCCGATGGCACGCAGGTGCGCGAATACCGCGATCGCCGCGGCCAGCAGGTCGATATCGAAGTGAGGTCCGGCGCGGGCACGCAGTACCAGATGAGCCGTCCCGAGGACAGCTCGCCGCGCATCCGCGAACGCGAAGTCAATCGCGTGCCTTCGGTGCGCGTGCTGCAGTTCTGAGCCTGCCGCGGACGGGGCCGCCCCATCCGCGCGCGCCATCCGACGTTTCACCGCTCCCGGCCCGGGGGTTCGCTTCCGGGCCGCGCCGGACGCCGCTGCCCGCGGCGCCACGGCATGCCGCGGGCCCTGCCCGCCGGCGCCATCCGGCTTTACATCCGGTTCCAACCAGACAAGACAGTATGGCTGTATTCACCACGGTCTCGCACGACGAGATCGCGCAATGGCTGCTCGACTATGACCTTGGTACGCTGCGCGCGCTGCGCGGCATTCCCTCGGGCATCGAGAACAGCAATTTCTTCGTGACGATGGAGCAAGACGGCCAGACGCGCGACTACGTGCTGACCATCTTCGAGCGCCTGCGCTTCGAACAGCTGCCGTACTACCTGCACCTGATGGCGCATCTGGCCGAGCGCGGCATCCGCGTACCGGCGCCGATGCCGGGCAAGGACGGCGAGATCCTGCGCGCGCTCAAGGGCAAGCCCGCCACCATCGTCACGCGGCTGCCGGGCAGCTCGCAGCTGTCGCCGAACGCGCAGCAATGCGCCGAGGTCGGCGACATGCTGGCGCGCATGCACCTGGCGGGCCGCGGCTATCCGCGCCAGCAGCCGAACCTGCGCAGCCTCGCGTGGTGGCGCGAGACCGAGGGCGAGATCCTGCCCTTCCTCGACGACAGCCAGCGCGCGCTGCTGCAGGACGAACTCGCGTTCCAGGGCGCGTTCTTCGGCGGCGCCGACTATGCGGCGCTGCCGGGCGGCCCCTGCCATTGCGACCTGTTCCGCGACAACGTGCTGTTCGAGGACGCCGGCAACGGCCAATCGCGGCTGGGCGGCTTCTTCGATTTCTACTTCGCCGGCGACGACAAGTGGCTGTTCGACCTGGCCGTGACCGTCAACGACTGGTGCATCGACCTGGCCAGCGGCGAACTGGATGCGCCGCGCGCGACGGCGCTGCTGCGGGCTTATCATGCGGTCAGACCGCTGGACGCGGTCGAGGCCGCGCACTGGCAGCACATGCTGCGCGCCGGCGCGCTGCGGTTCTGGGTCTCGCGGCTGTGGGACTACCACCTGCCGCGCGAGGCTGACATGCTGCAGCCGCACGACCCGACCCACTTCGAACGCATCCTGCGCCGGCGCATCGCCGCCACCGCGCTCCCCTGGACTTGACGGGCGCCGCCGATGGCAGCCCCGCTTGTCGCACCTGATTGCCGCACCTGATTCGGACCCGATTCGTCATGCAACTACTGGAAGTTCCCGCCAAGGAAGGCTACGTCTGGTTTCGCCAGGGTCTGTGGCTGTTCCGCAAGAACCCGCTGACCTTCCTGATGCTGCTGTTCATTTATCTGATCGCCGCGCAGATCGCGATCTTCATTCCGCTGATCGGCATCGTCGCGCTGCTGGTGCTGACGCCTGGCCTGTCGGTCGGCATCATGACCGCGTGCCGCGAGGTGATCCAGAACCGCAAGGTCATGCCCACCGTGCTGCTGGCCGGCTTTCGCAGCAACGGCAAGCAGGCCGCGCGCCATCTGCTGATGCTGGGCGGCATCTATGCGGGACTGGTGTTCGTGCTCAGCCTGATCGCGGGTACGCTGGTCGACATGCGCGCGCTGCTGCCGGTGCTGCTCAAGGAAGAGCCGCCGACCGAGGAGGCGATCCGCCAGCTGTATTACGCGCTGCTGATCGGCGCGGCGCTGTACACGCCGATCGCGATGTTGTTCTGGTTCGCGCCGCTGCTGGCCGCCTGGCACAACGTGCCGCCGGTCAAGGCGCTGTTCTTCAGCTGGACCGCCTGCTGGCGCAACCGCGGAGCCTTCTTCACCTATGCGCTGCTGTTCGCGCTGCTGCTGGTGGCGGTGCCGTTCTTCCTGGAGGCGATCTTCAGCGCCTTCGGCGCCGAGGGCGTGCTGTCGTTCCTCGTCACGCCCTATTCGCTGCTGATGCTGGCGGTCCTGTACTGCTCGTTCTACGCGACCTATCGCGGCTGCTTCAATATCGCGCCGCCGGAGGGGAACGGCGAGGCCGCCGCCTGACTTTCGCTGAAACCACCCCCTCTCCCCGGCCCTCTCCCCCTGAGG
>MTEU01002666.1_pt1 | contig 14259 bp, 18 predicted proteins | sample 1042701 | NCBI WGS metagenome assembly MTEU01 (sample SAMN06185813, study PRJNA358809) | soil metagenome | isolation source: naturally attenuated soil | place: India | collected 2015-05-23
GGGGTTTTTCTTTGTGGGTTAAAAAATCCAAGTGTTTCGAAATAAAAGGCATGGAGTTCCGAAACTTAAACCTTTCGAGCGCTTGGCGATAGCGCCGACGCGGCGGTAAAGGCGCTCGGTGATTCCCTCTTTCGAGTGTCCCAGCAGCACGCTCGCATCGCTCAGATCGTGAGTTTCAGAGGAGCGTTAGTTGCCGGTCGTGAATGGCCGATTTCGACACAGAGCGAACATCTGTAACCGGGGCCGCTTCGCGGCCATCGCCGGCAAGCGCGGCTCCCACAGGTACAGCGCATGCCTGAAGGCTGGTGATGTTCCTGTGGGAGCTGGCTTGCCGGCGATGAGGCCTGCACTGACAACAGATCTCTGGATCAGTGTTCGCTCCGGGTCGAAAGCTGCCTTACGTGACAGGCCGCTATCGACCCAAAGCGGCCATTGCGCAAGTACTGCTATTGCTTATTTTTCGAGGCCGGCGCAAACCCTGTGGGAGCGGGTTTACCCGCGAAGCAGGCAACGCGGAGGATGGCACGGGCTTCGCCCGTGTTCGCGGGTAAACCCGCTCCCACAAAGATCACCTCAGATACGAATGTCCGCTATGGGTCGATAGCGGCCTGTCGCGTACGGCAGCTTTCGACCTAAAGCGGATAACTGTCCAATCCTCTGTGGTCAGTACCGGCCTCATCGCCGGCAACCGCGGCTGCCACCGGTACCGCACAGGAATGGCAGCCGCTCAGGGGATTGCAGCCACGCCGTCATTGTTGCACCCTCATCACTCATTCTGGCACGGGAGGGCAGCATGGACTGGAGTGACATGCGGATCTTCCTGGCGATTGCTCGCAGTGGCTCGTTGGGAGGGGCCGCCAGGGCGCTGGAGGTCAGTCACCCGACGGTCGGGCGACGCTTGCAGGTGCTCGAACAGGCCAGTGGGCAAGCGTTTTTCCTGCGCACTGCCCAAGGGCTGGTGCTCACCGACAATGGCGAGCGGATTCTCGACCTGGCCCTCGCCATGGAGCACAGTGCCCTGGCCATCGAACGTCGCCTGGCGGGGCATGGCGATCAGCCGGAGGGGCTGTTGCGCATCTCCTCGGCCGACTGGTTCGCCTGCCATGTGCTGTCGCCGGTGCTGGCCGAACTGGCACGGCGGTATCCGTTGATCGTGCCCGAAGTCATCGCCGGGCATCGGCTGTTCGACCTTGCCCGCCGCGATGCCGACATCGCTTTTCGCATCGTGCCCTTCACCGAACCCGACATCGTCCAGCGCAAGCTGACGACCTTGCCGTACGGGCTCTACACCGCGTTGCATGCTCCGGCGCCACAACCGGGCGGCGAGGGGCTGGGGTTGATCCTGATGAACGTTGCCCAGGCCCATTACCCGGATGTGCACTGGCTACAGCAGCGCTACCCGCTGGCCCGCACCGTGTTCACGAGCAGCAGCCGGACGGTCCAGGCGCAGATGTGCGCGCAAGGGCTTGGGGTCGCCGTGTTGCCACGCGTGCTCGGCGACGCGGTGCCGGGCCTGCGGCTGCTGGATGAGCACCAGCCACCCCCGGGGCGGGACATCTGGATGGGCTATCACCGCGACATGCGCCAGCTGGACCGACTGCGCGCCCTGGCCGACCTTGCCTCCAGCATGATTGGCACGGGGTAGCAGGTTGCCGACGCTCAGCTCGGGCGCATCGCCGCTGCCTCCGCCAGTGGTGCCGGCTGCCGCGCCAACGTCAGGCTCAGCGCAACTCCCACGGCCAGGCAGGCGGCCATGCACAGCACGGCGATCATGAAGGCGTGGGTGATGCGGGCGGCCGTTGCCTGCTCACCAAGCAGGCTGTAGAAAACGCCGCCGATGAGGGCTACGCTCAGCGAGGTGCTGATCTGCAAGGTCGCGCTGGTGATGCCTGCGATCATTCCGGCATATGCCGGTGCGACCCGGCCCGTGACCAGGCGCATCAAGGTCGGCAAGGCCAGCCCTTGTCCCAGCCCGATCAGGAACAGAGTGGCCGTCACGGACGTGAAGGGCGGGGCAAGGCCAGGCGCAGTCACCGACATCAGCCAACCCAGCCATAGCAACCCGATCACCTCCAGCCCCATGCCTACGGGGTTCAGGTAACCGCCGAGGACGCGCCTGAGCAGGGGAACCGAGAGCGGGCCGATCAGGAAGCCGGCGCCGAACGGCAGGAAGACCAGGCCGGCATGCAGTGCGGTCATATGCAGTGCGCCTTGCAGGTAGATCGAAAACAGCAGGAAGAACACGCCAATGGCGTAGAAGCACAGCGCTACCAATAACGCCCGGCCCAGCCCGTGGGCTTGCAGCGCGGCCGGGGCCAGCAAAGGGGTTCCGCCGGTGCGGTGCAGGCGCGCCTCGTAGCGCCAGAACAACGCCCCCAGTACAGGCGCTGCGGCGAGCGACAGTACCGCCCACCACGGCCATCCCGCTTCGCGGCCCTCGATCAACGGCACGATCAGGGCGCCGAGGGCCAGCATCGACAACGCCGTGCCCACCAGGTCCAGCTTGCTCGCCTGCAGCGCACGGGTGTCCTTGAGCACGGGGATACCGAATGCAATCACTAGCAATGCAATCGGCAGGTTGACCAGGAATATCGCGCGCCAGCCCATGCCGAACAGGTCGAGCGCAATCAGCACGCCGCCCAGCGCCTGGCCGAGCACAGACGCCAGGCCAAACACGGCCCCGTACAGGCTCAGGGCCAATGACCTTTCCGCTGCCGGGAAAATCGCCTGCACCGAGGCGAGTGCCTGCGGCGCCATCACGGCGGCGCTTACGCCCTGCAAGGCGCGCCCGAGCACCAGTACCCATGGTGCAGCCGCCACGCCGCACAGCAGCGAAGCAGCGGCAAAGCCCAGCAGGCCCATGAAGAACATCCGCCCGCGACCGTACAGGTCGCCGAGTCGTCCGCCGGTGATCAGCGTCACGGCATAGAGCGTCGCGTAGGATGCGATCACCAGCTGCTCGGCAGAGGCACCTGTGCCCAGGTCGGCCTGTATCGAGGGCAGCGCGACGTTGACGATGAAGAAATCCAGCGGAGGCAGAAACGCACCGACCAGCAAGATGGCGAACATCAACCAGCGCCGGGGTTCGCTGGCTTCGTTTTCGATTCGAGACATGACAGGCATCCTGTGTGGCAACTCAGGTTCGATACGCGTGCAGGCCAGGTTTCCTGGAGGGTTGTCGCCCCGCTCGTGCCTGGCCGATGGGCCACACTCTAGGGAATCACATCCCGGCGCGCGCCTTACGAAACTGCACGGGCAACGTTCATTGCTGTCAGTCTCGCTGGCACCTCAGCGTGGGGTAGGGTGGTTGGGCTTGCGGTCATCGCGGTCGGCTTGCCGGGCCTCGGCGCGTACCACCAGCCAGATACCGACCGCCGACAGCGCCATTCCCGCTGCCATCTGCCAGGACAACGGCTCATCGAACATCGCCCAGGCCCAGAGCAGGGTGATCGGTGGGCTGAGGTACAGCACGCTGGCGACGCGGGTGGCTGAGGACCTGCGCAGGCAGGCCCAGTACAGCCCATAGCCGCCAAGCGTCGACAGGGCCACGGTCCACGACACGCTCAGTGCAAAGCCTGCGCTGGCAACCGGTGCCAGGCTGCGTTGGCTGCCTTCGATGGCCGCGAAGGCGAAACTGGAGACGAAACACTGCAGCCAGAGGTTGGGCAACAGGCTCATCGGCTGCACCTGCTGCGTTTTTGCCACAACGTGGCGACCGCCAGCGAGCACATGCCGGCCACGGGCAGGCCATAGGCCCACATCGGTGCTGTGCCCAGCATCAGCGCATCGTGGGTCACCCACAGCACCCCCAGCAGCCCGACGATCAGGCCGACCCACACCTGCAGCGGCAGGCGCTCGCCCAGCACCAGCGCTGCGAGCAGCGCCATGCCCAGCGGCAACAGGTCGGCGCATAACGCGGCAAGGCCGGCGGGTACTCCCAGGGCAATGCCCTGCGTCACGCCGGTCAGGTAGCCCGCCATGGCCAGCAGGCCGATACCCGCGTGGCTCAGCAAAACGGCAAATGGCGTATGGCACAGGGCCCGGCAGACGAACGGGAACAACAGCAGGCTCACCACGAGGCAGCGCCAGAACACCACCAGCAGGACGGGGGCATGATCGATGGAAAAGCGTGCGCCGATAAACCCGGAACTCCAAGTCAGCAGCAACCCGGCTTCAAGCAAGGGCAGCGGCAAGGCCTGCCGCCAGGAGCGACGGGGCGGCGTGGCGGGCGGGATTGGCAGGTGCTGGTTCATACCCCGACACTACGAAATCGGCGTAATCTGATAAATCAAAAATAGGTGCAGCAGTTCTTCACGGATATTGAATCATGGCGACCACGCTCGATATCGACCTCCTGCGTACCTTCCATGCCGTGGTGCGCATCGGCAAATTCAGCGCTGCGGCCGAGCAACTGCATAAAAGCCCGGCGGCAGTCAGCGTTCAAATTCAACGCCTGGAGGCCGTCGCAGATCCTCGAGGGGCTGCCGGCCATTCCCGACCACGACATCCTGTTCGTGCGCAGCCCGGCATCGGGCGGGGACGGCGCCGTGACTTTGCTGGCGCGGGCGATGCGGCAATCGTTTCGGTTGTAAGCAAGGGGTGGACGCTTCGATGCGCCGCCAGCGGGTATTGACTTATCGAAGAATCTCGATATCCTCGCGTCATGGAATTGCTAGAAGTCTTCAAAGCCCTGTCGAACCCGATACGCCTTCAGATACTGAAGGGGTTGAAGGATCCCGCAAAGAACTTCCCTCCCCAAGACGAAGGGGACGTTCTGACGGTGGGCGTGTGCGTCAGCAGTATCCAGGAAGGCATAGGGCTTTCGCAGTCTACGGTGTCGAGTTACCTCGCAACGCTGCAACGGGTGGGTTTGGTTGAGGTCCGGCGCATAGGCCAGTGGACATATTACAAACGCAATGAAGCCGCCATCAGCGCGCTTGCCGAGATCATCGGGAAAGACCTGTAACTTTTTTTGCTGCATAATATCGAAATATCTCGATATCCCTTATTCCAGATATGGAGGTTTACCGTGAAGGCGATGTTGCTCAAATCCTACGGCGGGGCAGATGCCTTCGAGCTCTGCGAGGTGCCGAAGCCTGTACCGCTGGCGGGACAGGTGCTGGTCCGGGTACACGCAACATCCATCAACCCGTTGGATTATCAAGTCCGCCGTGGTGACTACCACGACCTGGTGCAGCTGCCCGCAATTACCGGGCATGATGTGTCGGGGGTTGTAGAAGCCGTTGGTGCGGGCGTGACGGCCTTCGCTCCAGGAGACGAAGTCTGGTACACGCCGCAGATATTCGGCGGGCCGGGGAGTTATGCCGAGTACCACGTGGCAGCCGAAAGCATTATCGCCCGGAAGCCTGCGTCACTGAGCCATCTGCAGGCGGCTAGCCTGAGCCTGGTCGGTGGCACGGTGTGGGAAGCACTGGTCGTGCGTGCGGCGCTTCGAGTGGGGGAAAGCATCCTCATACACGGCGGTGCAGGGGGCGTCGGTCATGTGGCGATCCAGCTGGCCAAAGCCATGGGCGCACGGGTGTTCACCACGGTGCGCGAGACCAACGCTGAATTCGTACGTGGGCTGGGCGCCGACGTGGTCATCGATTACGAAAAAGAAGACTGCGTTGCTGCCGTGATGCGGGAGACTAACGGACAAGGTGTCGATGTGGTGTTCGACAGCATCGGAGGCAACACCTTGGCAGGTAGCCCTGATGTGCTTGCACAACTGGGCCGCGTCGTGTCGATCGTGGATACGGCACAACCACAGAACCTCATCCAGGCCTGGGGCAAGAACGCCAGTTACCACTTCGTGTTCACCCGCCAGAACCGCGGCAAGCTCGATGAGTTGAGTGCGTTGGTGGCGCGTGGGCAACTGCGGCCGCATATCGGCGCCGTCTACTCCCTTCGCGACATAGCGCTGGCCCATGCCCGTCTGGAGAGCCCCAATAACGGTATCCAGGGAAAGATCGCCATCGCCGTTGTCGAGGAATTGCCATGATCTATGAAATCGCTCTGCTTCCCGTTCATTCGCAACACATCGAAGCGTTCAGGGAGGCATTTGCCGAGGTCGCGCCTTTGCTCACTCGCGCCAAGGGCTACGGCGGGCACATGCTGGCGCAGGGGGTAGAGACGCCACACGTATTCAACCTGATCGTGCATTGGGCGTCACTTGCAGACCACACGCCTGGTTTCGAAGCCAGTGAAGACCATCGCCTGTTCATGCTGGGGCTGGCGCCGTACTTGTCGGAAGAACCGCAGGTTTATCATGTCGACGGTGCCGGCTTTCCCACGGGTGTTTGATCGACTTACAGAGGGGGCGAGCAAGGCCGTCGGGTCAGGACGCACTTGGTTTTTTCTCGAATGCGGCCTCCAGTACTTGCTCGATCTCGGCCAGCTTGTGTTCGGTGCCTGCCACCACGACCGCAGTCTGATTGGCGCAATTCACCAATAGCTCCAGTGTCGCCGGATGGTGATCGCCCGGAAATTTCCGGAGCACGAAATGAACCGTCGCATGACTGCGCCAGGTGGCCTGATCCATGGACCAACGAGGGTCGGCGAATGCAAAAATGACCGCCTGGGTTTGCCTATCAAGGAGCGAGGGCACATATACCCATTGGCTGTTGCGCGCTTCCCAGGCGGCGACCTTGACCGCGAATCTGCCGCCTGGGGCGAGGATTGTTTCCATTTCTTCCATTTGCCACAGCTCCTGGGGCAGGTTGTTCAGCGTCTGGAGGTAGGCTGCGGCAATTAGCCGGCAATGGATAGCGAAGCCGTAGAATTGCTGGCCTTTGCGACTGTCCGCTTTCGCCCCATAGCTGTCGCTCATGGCTTCAGTAGAACGACAGGCGCTTCAAACATAATCGGCCGAGGATCGACTCACCTGTCGACATAGTGACGCGCCCCAAATAGCATGCCTCAATCCAATATGCCCGAGCTGGTAAAATGATCTCAGATCCTGGCACACCAACTCTAGACCAGCTGAAAGTTCTCCTGACGGTCGTAGAAGTGGGAAGCTTCGCTGGCGCTGCAAGGAAATTGCATCGTGCAACGTCAGTGGTGAGCTATGCCATTTCCAATCTGGAGATGCAGCTCGGCGTATCACTTTTTGACCGCAAGACGACACGTAAACCACAGCTGACAGAGGCTGGCCGTACAGTGTTGGCCGAAGCACGAACCATCATCAACGGAGTCAACGGACTGCGATCGAAGGTGTCTGGACTGCTGCACGGTCTCGAAGCAGAGGTGCATCTTGCTTTGGATGTAATGCTGCCAGCGGAACGGGTGGTCGATGCGCTCAGGACTTTTAGACAGGTGTTTCCCACCGTGGCTTTGCATCTACACATGGAAGCGCTCGGTGCGGTCACGCAATTAGTACTTGAGAAAAAAGCCGGCATTGGGATCAGTGGCCCCCTGGACCCGGGAAGGGATGGCCTTGAGCGTGTCGGCGTAGGGAGTGTTGAGTTAGTACCCGTTGCAGCCCCGGCGCACCCACTTGCCCTCGCCAGCCGCAACGAGCCTGGTGCGGCAAGAAATCACATCCAATTGGTTTTGTCAGACCGCTCACCGCTTACCGGGGACAGAGATTTTGCCGTAGTGAGCCCCCGTACATGGCGGCTCGCGGACTTAGGCGCAAAACACATGCTCCTCAAGGAGGGCATTGGCTGGGGCAACATGCCCTTACCTATGGTCCAAGCGGACCTCAATGCGGGACATCTTGTCCATCTCGATCTTCCTGATTGCAAAGGCGGCTCTTACGCGTTTGACGCTATCTACCGGACTGATTCGCCGCCTGGGCCGGCTGGGCTATGGCTCATCAAACGCTTCGGCCAGCAAGCCGAAGCTCTCTAGACTTGTCGAATAAGTCGTATTAACCGTTCGATATTCTTCTGGTTTTTAGCCAGCTAAGCCCCTGTTAGGGTGTTGCTCATAGACCAGACACGCGCACCTTCGGTGCCTGGGCCTCAATAATCGCAAGACTCCGGTGCTACAAAGGTGAACTTATGTGTTCAGCAGCCGAGCTTCTCCACCACCATTTCGAAATGTTTGTTGATGACCATGAAAAGTGGAAATCCCTACTCGCTCCGGACATCGTCTGGGAGCTGCCTTTTGCCCCGAGTCTCGGTCACCCGGAGAAGCTGGTCGGCCGCGAGCAAGTGCTCAATCATGTCGGATGGTTTGTCGGAGCGGTGGAGTCGTTTCAATTCCACAATCTACGTATTCAACAATTCACTGATCCACTAACCGCCGTCGCGCAAGTCAAGGCACAGGGGATCATCACTGAGACGGGTAAACCCTACTCGCAAGAATATGTCGTTTTCGTTAGCGTTCGTGAGGGTAAGCTGACGCATATTCGTGAGTACTTCGATCCTGTCCAGGCGGCTTACGCCTTGGACTCCCCCGTGGTGATGCCAGGCTAGCGGCGCAGCCGAGTGCACGAAAGAAGCAAAACTCCGACAGGCAAAGCAAGGTCGCCAAGGAGTCACATGTCAAAAAGAGAGAAATTGGCACCGTCGAAAGCGACAACCAATTCCTGACTTGGAGACATCAAAATGACTGACTTCATCCCAACCCCAAACGAAGTGGCAGGCAAAGTGGTGCTGGTAACCGGCGCGGCTAGCGGCATCGGGAAGGCCATCGCCGAGCTCCTTCACAGCCGTGGAGCGAAAGTCATTGCCGAGGATATCGACCCGAAAGTCAACGCCCTTGAGCGTCCCGGCCTGGTTCCTTTCGTCGCCGATATCACCGTTGACGGTTCTGCCGAGCAAGCGGTGGCGTTGGCGGTAGAGAAGTTTGGCAAGCTGGACGTCCTGGTCAATAACGCCGGTCGCATCCTATACAAGCCCCTCGTCGAAATGACCCGTGAAGATTGGGAATGGCAGATGCAAACCAACGTGACGGGGGCGTTTCTTCATTCCCGAGAGGCGATGAAGGAGATGATGAAGAACAAGAGCGGCGCGATCGTGAACATCGCCTCGTACGCGTCCTACTTCGCATTTCCCGGTATCGCGGCCTATACCGCGTCCAAAGGCGCATTAGCACAGTTGACTCGTACCCAGGCACTGGAAGCAATTGAGCATGGCATTCGGGTCAATGCCATTGGCGTGGGAGATGTGGTTACCAACCTTTTGAACCATTTCATGGAAGACGGTCGTGGGTTCCTGCAAGAGCATGGCAAGTCCGCGCCGATCGGTCGAGCTGCAGCACCGGAAGAGATTGCCGAGATTGTCTCTTTCCTGGCTTCCGAGCGCGCCAGCTTCATTGTCGGTTCGGTGGTCATGGCCGATGGCGGCATGAGTGTCCCGGTAGGTTAATCCTTCGCCTCGTCCGCGTTGTGCTGAATTGGCAGCACAACGCGTTTCCTTGCTAGCAGACCTTTTCAGCGGAGGCGTCATGACCGCACTTCGAAAATCCGACTTTCCCCTCATCGACGTTCGCCAGCATCTGGAAACCGGGCCCATCGTGCTCGTGACCTCAGCCTGGAACGGCGAAAGCAACATCATGACCATGGGCTGGCACATGATGATGCAATTCGATCCAGCCCTTTTTGGCTGCTACATCTGGTCGGGGAACCATAGCTATGAACTGATTCGCAACAGCCAGCAATGCGTGATCAACGTACCCACTCTGGAGCTGGCGGACCAGGTGGTCGCGGTGGGAAACAGTACGGGCACTGACGTGGACAAGTTTGGTCAATTCGGACTTACCGCGACAGCGGCGACGCGGGTTGCAGCGCCGCTGATAGCCGAATGTTATGCCAGCTTCGAATGCCAGCTGTACGATTCGAAGCTGATTGGCGATTACGGTTTGTTCATCTGGGAAGTCGTCAAAGCGCACGTAGATCGCTCCGTGGAGCAGCCTAGAACGCTGCACTACAGGGGAGGCGGTCAATTCATGGTGGCTGGAGAAACCTTGGACTTTCGCCAGCAATTCCGTCCCCAGAACCTCTGACTGGCATAGCCCACTCACTATTTACGGTATTGAGTGGGCGTGACGCCAACCTCACGTTTGAACACCTGCGAAAAATGGCTTGGGCTGCTGTATCCGATCTCCAAGCCTATATCGATCACGCTCCGATCCGTTTCGACCAGGAGCTGCCGGGCTCTTGCCATCCTCAGTCTGATAAAGAACTGCGACGGAGAATAACCAGCGGCTTTTTTGAACAGCCGGCTGAAGTGGTACTCGCTCATCCCTGCTATTTCGGCCAAGTGCCCGAGATTGAATTCCTCAGCAAGATTCGCCTCCATCGCCGACAGCACGCGGCGCAGCTTGTAAGCAGGCAATGCGTTGCGGCGCACGATATCGTCCGCTGAGCTGTCTAGGTAGCTGCGGGCAAGGTGAATGGCGATGCACTGGGCCAGACCCTGCAGATAAAGTGGACTGGCCCTGTGCCCCGTCAGCTCCAGGCGAACTTGCTCCAATAGAACGGACAACCCATCGTCACGCCCGCCTGAGACTTCACGTAGTCGAACCGCTTCCACAGACCCGCCCAAGACCTCATGGATGGCTTTCTCCAAAAGCGGGATGCCGAGGTAGATATGCATGACTTCAAATGGTTCTACACCGTCTACGTGCCAGCGCATCTCGTAAGGCTGTGCCGAGGTAGTCAAGAAGAAATCACCTTTGGACACCTGGCTACATTGCCAGTCGCCATCAAGCTCACGCTCCTGAACGGCAGCATTCCCGGAGATGATCCACACGAGCAAGGGCTCAGCTACGGCGGGCACGATAAAGCTCTCTTCGTTACGCTCCCGGTTGAAGATCTGCACCAACATATCCCTATCGGCCAGGACGTCCGAGGCGGCAAGCCGCTCACCCCGAATGTAAGCCTCCAAACCATGGGCTGAAGTCCGCTCTATGACATCCATGGGAATTGTCACCTCAGTCAGTACGCGTGCTCAAACGAGCCACCTCGGGCATTGGTCTCACAGGGTGGACTTGAAGTTCAAGCCTAGGCTTTCAATGGTGAAGGCCCATCGCGGACCCGTTTGGGGATGTAAAGAACCCGCTCTGGATGCGTGTTCTGAAAGGTAAAGGTCGAAAAAAAGCCGGAATGTCTCCATTCCGGCCGGGCCTTCAACGCTCGGGATATAGAATCATCCCTGCGTGATACAGCACGTTGCTACGAAACTCCCCGTCGGCAGTAAATCCGCTGTCATCCACATACTCGATGTGATCACCCTCTAGCCAGTATCGACCTTGGTACGCGCTTTGTTGCCCTGCGCGGGCTTCGTCATAGCGGCCGCCAGGCAGGAGCTCATGGCGAATGCGACCGTCAGCCGTCACCCACATGCCAACGTATTTATCCTGCTCTCCAAGTGGTTCACCCATGGCATTTCCTCGCTGTCGACCAAACATTCAGAATGGACTTGCGGTTGGACGCACGATCAGTTCGCTGACATCGACATCTGCAGGCTGTTCTACGGCGTAGGCGATCGCCCGGGCAATCGCCGAGGCTGGAATCGCGATCTTGCGGAACTCGCGCATCTCGGTTCGCCCGCCCTCATCGGAAATGCTGTCGGCCAGTTCGGACTCGGTGACGCCTGGGGCAATGACGGTGACCCGGATGTCCCCCCCCACCTCCTGGCGCAAACCTTCGGAAATGGCCCGTACGGCATATTTGGTCGCGCAGTACACCGCAGCGGTCGGGCTCACGGCGTAGGCTCCAATCGAGGCAATATTGATGATCTGACCGGCACGCTGTTCTTGCATGAGCGGCAGCGTTGCGGCAATGCCGTGCAGGACGCCGCGAATGTTCACATCGATCATCCGATTCCACTCATCTACCTTGAGCGCTTCGAGTTTCGAAAGCGGCATGACGCCGGCATTGTTGATCAGCACGTCGACGCGTCCGTGCAGTTCGATAGCGAAGTCGATAAAGGACTGCATGTCATCCAGGTTGGTGACATCCAGCGCCAGGACATCAGCGACACCGCCTGCTGAACGAATCTCCCTGGCCAGAGTTTCCAGGCGATCGGTGCGGCGGGCGCCCAGGACCACGCGAGCGCCTTTGCTGGCAAGCAGGCGGGCTGTCGCTTCGCCGATACCACTGCTGGCGCCGGTGATGACGATGACTTTTTGTTCGATGCCGTGCATTTTCGTACTCCTGTTTCTGGCTTAAGGGGCCACCGCCGGCAGGCAGGTGGTGAAGCAAGAGTAAGAAGCCTTGGCTGGGCTGGGTTATCCGATTCCTCCGGTCAACATGCACGATCCTGCGTAAGCGGTCGGCGTTTGAGGCCATGCAATGACAGCGGGCAAAAAGCAAACATGCTTGTCTATTTCATCGAACGTAAACAACGAAATTAGGCGGCTATTCAGCTATGTGAGGCTGTTCCAAACTTACTCATACCAGCGTTCCATTCCGGAATGCTTATATCAAGGAACGTATGCCATGCCTCACGCCGCCACCATTTCAAGCTCAGTCTCTCATCCTTCGGCTGCAACAGCTGGTGCCGCCGCACTAGTAGGACGCGTTTTTCTGAGCGCGATCTTCATCCTCTCAGGCGTATCCAAGGTAAGCGCGCCGGCCATGATGATCGGCTACATCAGTTCAGTTGGTCTGCCGTTTCCTTCCTTAGCGCTGACGCTTGCCATCCTTGTGGAAATAGCCGGCGGTGTCGCTCTGATCGCCGGCTATAAAACCCGTGTTGTCGCAGCAGTTTTGGCGCTTTTCAGTGTCCTCACTGCGGTGATCTTCCACAGTGCTCTGGCCGATCAAAATCAATTCATTCACTTCTTCAAGAACATCGCGATGGCCGGCGGTTTGTTGCAGATCGTGGCCTACGGCGCAGGCCGCTTCAGCTTGGACGCGCGTCGCCAGTAACTGACGCGCGCTGGCAACTATCGACTAGATAAACCATTACCTACAGACGGGGAAGTTCATGAAAGCTATACAAGTGGCAGAGTACGGTCAGGTTGAGCGGCTTGAGCTGATAGAGCTTGAAGAGCTGGTGCCCAACGATGACCAGGTTCTGATTGACGTTGCCGGGAGCGGAATCAATCCGATCGACTGGAAGATTCTCTCGGGGGCCATGAAGCAGTTCATCCCAATGTCCTTCCCCTACACGCCGGGTGTCGAGGTTGCTGGCACCATTGCAGCAGTTGGAAAGAATATTCATGAATACGCTGTGGGTGATGAGGTGTTCGGATTCATTGGAATAGTCGGTGGTTACGCCACTCAGGCTCTTGCAACGCCCGACAGGCTTGCGCACAAACCCGATGGGCTATCACTTGTTCACGCCGGTGGAATTCCTGCCGCAGCGCTTACTGCTTGGCAGGCGCTGCACGAACAAGCCGAAATCCAGCCAGGTCAGACTGTTTTGATTCACGGTGCCGCAGGCGGGGTGGGTAGTTTCGCGGTCCAGTTAGCACGGCTGGCCGGCGCTCATGTAGTGGCAACGGGCTCGACCAGAAACCGAGACTATCTCCGATCACTCGGCGCCCATCAGTTCATTGATTACACCGCACAACAGTTCGAGAACCTCGTCAGCGATGTCGATACCGTCATTGATCTGATCGGCGGAGAAACTCAGGATCGCTCCTGGGCGGTGATCAAACGCGGTGGGGCATTAGTCTCGCCTGTCAGCACGCCCAACGTGCAGAAAGCTCTTGAGTACGGCGTAGTGGGCAAAAACTTCGCAACCCGGTCGGACGGGCGCCAGTTAGCGGAGATAGCGAAATTGTTTGCTGAGAAGAAGCTCCACGTCGAGGTTGAGGTCGTTCCGCTTTCCAACGCGGCTGAGGCTTTGATGCTAAGCCGGGGAGGACATACTCGCGGCAAACTGGTGTTCGATGTGAATCGGTGATTAACCTCGAAGGCCCTGCGCTCGAGTGAATCCGCCAGAAAGCAGCCCTGCGCAGGAATATGCAAAAGCCTCGCAGGAACCAAATAACGGCCTGCTTATCGCCGCCGTAATCTGAGCCCAAGCAGAAAGCGAGCCCGCTTCTGCCGCCGGCCATCAGAGCGACCTAGCCTGCAACAAACAGGAATCCACGTCACGCTTTGCACTGAAAAACCGGCAACGAATCCATCGCAAATTACGGAGTCGCTGTCATGAAAACTGTACATTCAATGATGATTGGAATTGCCTTATCTGCTCTCAGTGCAAGTTCGATGGCACTGCCGGCCAAAGAAATTGGCCGTTGGACCAATCAGACCTGCAAAGAAGTGATGGCTCCCCTTGTGGTGGAGGGTGGAGCGGATCGTCTCAATGACCGCCGTGTGGCTGAGGGTGGTGCTGATCGGCTGAATGACCGGCG
>MTEU01002130.1_pt1 | contig 14246 bp, 12 predicted proteins | sample 1042701 | NCBI WGS metagenome assembly MTEU01 (sample SAMN06185813, study PRJNA358809) | soil metagenome | isolation source: naturally attenuated soil | place: India | collected 2015-05-23
CGACCTCACGACGCACCGCGTGACCATTCCGGGGACGGCCCCATCATTCACAACGATGGAGATACACAATGTCCTGGGTCATCCTGTTCTTCGCCGGCCTGTTCGAGGTCGGCTGGGCCGTCGGCCTGAAATACACCGATGGCTTCAGCAAGCCACTGCCCACCGTCCTCACCGTCGCCGCCATGGCCATCAGCCTGGGCCTGCTGGGCCTGGCCATGAAAGAGTTGCCGCTGGGTACCGCCTATGCCATCTGGACCGGTGTTGGCGCTGTCGGCACGGTGATCGCCGGCATCATCCTGTTCGGCGAGTCCATGGCCCTGGTACGCCTGGTCAGCGTGGCGCTGATCGTTACCGGCCTGGTCGGCCTGAAAGTCAGCGCCAGCTAACCTCCCCTTAGCGCAGGTTGCCGCGCAGGCGGCTGACCTGCTCACGCAAGGCTTCTGGCTGCGCCGCCTCCACCGGGATGGCGGCGCCTGCCACGATGGTCACCCGCGACCACAGGCGTTTGAAAAAGCCCTTGGCCGGGTCACGACTGAAGAAGCTGCCCCACAAACCCTGTAAGGCCAACGGAATGACCGGCACCGGGGTTTCTTCGAGGATGCGGTTGACGCCGCCCTTGAACACATCGATCTCGCCATCCCCGGTCAGCTTGCCTTCAGGGAAGATGCATACCAGCTCGCCATCGGCCAGGTACTCGGCAATACGCGCGAAAGCACGTTCGTAGATGGCCAGGTCTTCGTTGCGCCCGGCAATCGGGATGGCGCCTGCGGTGCGGAACACGAAGTTGAGTACCGGCAGGTTGTAGATCTTGTAGTACATGACGAAGCGGATCGGCCGGCGGATCGCCCCGCCCAGCAGCAGCGCATCGACAAACGACACGTGGTTGCACACCAGCAGCGCCGCGCCTTCGTCGGGGATGCGTTCGAGGTCGCGGTGCTGAACCCGGTACATCGAATGGCTGAGCAGCCAGATCAGGAAGCGCATGGTGAACTCGGGCACAATCCTGAAGATATAGGCGTTGACCGCGATGTTGAGCAGCGACACCACCAGGAACAGTTGCGGGATGGTCAGCTCGGCCAGGCCCAGCAGGATGATGGTGAGCACTGCCGACACCACCATGAACAGGGCGTTGAGGATGTTGTTGGCAGCGATCACCCGGGCGCGCTGGTCTTCGGCGGTGCGGGCCTGGATGAGTGCGTACAGCGGAACGATGTAGAAGCCGCCGAACACTCCAAGGCCGACGATCGACAGAAGGATCCACCAGGCCTGGCCCATGCCCAACAGCGCCAGCCAGTCATGCGGTGCCGCCGCAGCCGGCACATCGCCGGAGTGCCACCACCAAAGCAGGCCGAACAGGCTCAGCCCGAACGAGCCGAACGGCACCAGGCCGATTTCCACCTTGCGCCCACTCAGGCGCTCGCACAGCAGCGAACCCAGGGCGATCCCCACAGAGAACAGGGTCAGCACCAGGGTCACCACGGTGCCATCACCGTGCAGCCAGTCCTTGGCATAGGCAGGGATCTGCGTGAGGTAGATGGCACCGACGAACCAGAACCACGAGTTGCCGACGATCGAGCGCGACACCGCCGGCGGCTGCCCAAGGCCCATGCGCAGGATCGCCCACGACTGCCTGAAGATGTTCCAGTCCAGCGACATTTGCGGCGAAGCGGCAGCGGCCCGCGGGATCCAGCGGCTGGCCAGGTAGCCGAGCACGGCGGTGCCGACCACGCCACCGGCCACCACGGTGGCATAGCTGTCGGCCGACATCATCACCCCGGCACCGATGGTGCCGGCAAGGATGGCCAGGAAGGTACCGGTTTCCACCAGCCCGTTGCCGCCGACCAGTTCTTCCTCGCGCAGTGCCTGCGGCAGGATCGAGTACTTCACCGGGCCGAACAGCGCCGAGTGGGTCCCCATGCCGAACAGCGCCACCAGCATCAGCGCCAGGTGGTTGGTGATGAAGCCGAGCGCGCCTACTGCCATGATCGCGATCTCGGCCAGCTTGATGGCCCGGATCAGCGCATCCTTGGCGAACTTCTCGCCAAACTGCCCGCCGAGCGCAGAGAACAGGAAGAACGGCAGGATGAACAGCAGGGCGCACAGGTTGACCCAGATCGAACGGTCACCCTCGCCCAGGCTGAGCTTGAACAGGATCGCCAGGATCAGCGACTGCTTGAACAGGTTGTCGTTGAAGGCACCCAGCGACTGGGTGATGAAAAACGGCAGGAAACGCCGCTTGCCGAGCAAGGTGAATTGCGAGGAGTGACTCATCGTCCTTGGTCCTGAGGGCTTTTCAATTGGAGGCGCGCCGGGCGCGACAAGCCACAAATCTGCATGGGAAATGCGCTGGCTGGCAAGCGCTCAAGGAGTTTGCAGGACTGTACCGGCTCTTTCGCGGGCACGCCCGCTCCCACACGGATATCACATCGCCGCACCTGTGGGAGCGGGCGTGCCCGCGAAAGGCCTGCGCAGCAAGCCTCTGTTGGCATATGCTGGCGCCCGGCAAAACAGAACAACAAGGATGTGGTCATGCTCGCCGCCATAAAACGCTACCCGCACACCGTACGCCTGCTGCTCACCACCACCTTCACCCTTACCGTCGCCCGCGCCCTTACCCTGCCCTACCTGGTGGTGTACCTGGCCGACAACTTCCAGCTGCCAATCAGCCAGATCGGCCTGCTGATCGGTGGTGCGCTGATCATCGCCTCGCTGCTGAGCCTGTATGGCGGCCACCTGGTGGATACCTTGCGCAACCACACGCTGGTCAGCGCCAGCACCCTGCTGTTTGCCGCGGCCTTCATCGGCGCGGTCGTCAGCAATTCGGCGCTGCTGTTCTTTCTCTGCCTGGTACTGATCAACCTGGCCCTGGCAGTGGTCGACATCGCCGCCAAGGCGGGCTTCTGCGCCTTGCTGCCGGTGGAGGAACGGGCCGAGGTGTTCGCCATCAAGTACACCCTCAGCAACGTCGGCTACGCCGCCGGCCCGCTGCTGGGCGTGGCCATGCTGGAGCTGAACGACCATATGCCGTTCATCGCCTCCGCCCTGCTCGGCCTGGCTATGTGCCTGGCCTACTGGCGCCTGGGTGACCGCAGCCTGCAAGCCAATGCGCCGGACAAGCCCGGGGCCGGCTTTGGCCAGGTGGCGCTGGGGCTGGCCCGTGACCGGCGGCTGGTATGCTTCACCCTGGGCGGGGTGCTGAGCGCGGTGGTATTCGGCCAGTTCACCGCCTACCTGTCGCAGTACCTGGTGGTGACCAGCAGCCCGGCCGAGGCGGCGCGCCTGATCGGTTACCTGGTGACCACCAACGCAGTGACGGTGATTGCCCTGCAGTACCTGATCGGTCGCCGCATCAGCCGCCAGCGCCTGATCCCCTGGCTGCTGGCCGGCATGGGCCTGTTCATCGCCGGGCTGCTGGGCTTTGCCCTGGCCGGTTCGGCGCTGGCGTGGTGCCTGGCGATGCTGGTGTTCACCCTGGGCGAGATCATCGTGATCCCGGCCGAGTACATGTTCATCGACCTGATCGCGCCGGAGCACTTGCGTGGGGTGTATTACGGTGCGCAGAACCTGTCCAACCTCGGCGCGGCGCTGGGGCCGGTGATGGTGGGGTTTGCCCTGGTGCATCTGTGGCCAGGGGCGATCTTCTACCTGCTGGTGTTGTCGGTGATACTGGCGGGGGTGTTTTATTGGCTGGGTACCCGCAAAGGATGATGTCTGCTCTGCTGGCCTCTTCGCGGGTTCACCCGCGAAAGGGCCGGCACAGGTTAAAGAGAACCCTGCGACCACCTGCCACTGCGACCATCGTCTGCGCTGACGAAGCGGCACCTGCGTGCCAGACTGATTGATCGGGACCGCGTTATCTTTTTGCTTCGGAGTATTCATGTCGTTGTCCAGCGGGCTGATCGCCGTGGTCGCCCTGGCCTATATGGCCATCATGTTCGCCATCGCCTTCTACGGCGACCGCCGCAGCACGCCGTTGCCGCCGAAGCTGCGTGCCTGGGTGTACAGCCTGTCGCTGGCCGTGTACTGCACCAGCTGGACCTTCTTCGGCGCGGTCGGCCAGGCCGCCGAACAGCTCTGGGCATTCCTGCCGATCTACCTTGGCCCGGTGCTGCTGCTGATCTTCGCGCCCTGGGTGCTGCAGAAGATGGTGCTGATCAGCAAGCAGCAGAACATCACCTCGATCGCCGACTTCATCGCCGCGCGCTACGGCAAGTCACAGTCCCTGGCAGTGGTCGTGGCGCTGATCTGCCTGATCGGTGTGCTGCCGTACATCGCTTTGCAGCTCAAGGGGATCGTGCTGGGCGTTAACCTGCTGATCGGCGCCAATGCCGACGCTACCGGCACCCGCGTGCAGGACACCGCGCTGGTGGTGTCGCTGGTACTGGCACTGTTCGCCATCGTCTTCGGTACCCGTAGCCTGGACGTGACCGAACACCACCGTGGCATGGTCCTGGCGATTGCCTTCGAATCGCTGATCAAGCTGCTGGCCTTCCTCGCCGTAGGCATCTTCATCGTCTTCAACCTGTATGACGGCTTCGACGACCTGTTCAGCCAGGCCCGCCAGTCGATCCACCTGCAGGACTATTGGCAGGAAACCATCAACTGGCCGTCGATGGTGGTGCAGACCGCCGTGGCGATGATGGCGATCATCTGCCTGCCACGGCAATTCCACGTCACCGTGGTGGAAAACATCGAACCCCAGGACATGCGCCTGGCACGCTGGGTATTCCCGATGTACCTGGCGCTCGCCGCGCTGTTCGTGGTGCCGATCGCGCTGGCCGGGCAGATGCTGCTGCCGGGCACGGTAATCTCCGATTCGTTCGTCATCAGCCTGCCGCTGGCCGAGGCACACCCGAGCCTGGCCCTGCTGGCATTCATCGGTGGAGCCTCGGCGGCCACCGGCATGGTCATCGTCGAGGCCGTGGCGCTGTCGACCATGGTTTCCAACGACATGCTGCTGCCCTGGCTGCTGCGCCGTACCAACGCCGAGCGGCCGTTCGAGGCGTTCCGCCACTGGATGCTCTCGGTACGCCGGGTGACCATCGTGGTGATCCTGCTGCTGGCGTATGTCAGCTATCGTCTGCTGGGCTCCACCGCCAGCCTGGCGACCATCGGCCAGATCGCCTTTGCCGCCGTGACCCAGCTGACCCCGGCCATGCTCGGTGCACTGTACTGGAAACAGGCCAACCGCCGCGGTGTGTTCGCCGGCCTGGCCGCAGGTATTTTCCTGTGGTTCTACACCTTGGTGCTGCCGATTGCCGCGCACAGCGTGGGCTGGTCGCTGCAGCTGTTCCCAGGGTTGGCGTGGCTGCACGGCAACCCGCTGAACCTGCCGATCAGCCCGCTTACCCAGGGCGTGGTGCTGTCGCTGGCGGGCAACTTCACCCTGTTCGCCTGGGTTTCGGTGCTGTCGCGCACGCGGGTGTCCGAGCATTGGCAGGCAGGCCGCTTCATCGGCCAGCAGACCAGCGCCAGGCCCAGCAGCAAGCCGCTGCTGGCGGTGCAGATCGACGACCTGCTGACCCTGGCCTCGCGCTTTGTCGGCGAAGAACGCGCCCGGCAGAGCTTCATCCGCTTCGCCTACCGCCAGGGCAAGGGCTTCAACCCCAACCAGAACGCCGATGGCGACTGGATCGAACACACCGAACGCCTGCTGGCCGGCGTGCTCGGCACCTCGTCGACCCGCGCCGTGGTCAAGGCCGCCATCGAAGGCCGCGACATGCAGCTGGAAGACGTGGTGCGTATTGCCGACGAAGCCAGCGAGGTGCTGCAGTTCAACCGCGCCCTGCTGCAAGGGGCCATCGAGAACATCAACCAGGGCATCAGCGTGGTCGACCAGAACCTGCACCTGGTGGCCTGGAACCGCCGTTACCTGGAACTGTTCAACTACCCCGACGGGCTGATCAGCGTGGGCCGGCCGATCGCCGACATCATCCGCTACAACGCCGAGCGTGGCCTGTGCGGCCCGGGCGAGGCGCAGGTGCATGTGGCGCGGCGCCTGCACTGGATGCGCCAGGGCCGTGCGCACTCTTCCGAGCGCTTGTTCCCCAATGGCCGGGTGATCGAACTGATCGGCAACCCGATGCCGGGCGGCGGTTTCGTCATGAGCTTCACCGACATCACCCCGTTCCGCGAGGCCGAGCAGGCCCTGCGCGATGCCAACGAAAGCTTGGAACAACGGGTGGCGGAACGCACTCAAGAGCTGTCGCAGCTAAACCAGGCGTTGTCCGAAGCCAAGAGCCGTGCCGAAGCGGTGAGCCAGTCCAAGACCCGTTTCCTGGCTGCGGTAAGCCATGACCTGATGCAGCCGCTGAACGCCGCCCGGCTGTTCTCCGCTGCCTTGTCGCAGCAGGCCGAGGGCATGAATGAAGAGGCCCGGCAACTGGTGCAGCACATGGACAGCTCGCTGCGCTCGGCTGAAGAGCTGATCAGCGACCTGCTGGATATCTCGCGCCTGGAAAACGGCAAGATCACCCCGGATACCAAGCCATTTGCCCTCAACGAACTGTTCGACACCCTGGGCGCCGAATTCAAGGTGCTGGCCGCCGAGAAGGGCCTTGAGTTCCGCCTGCGCGGCAGCCGCCTGCGGGTGGACAGCGACATGAAACTGCTGCGCCGGGTGCTGCAGAACTTCCTGACCAACGCCCTGCGCTATGGCAAGAGCCCGATCCTGCTGGGCGCACGGCGCCAGGGTGAACAGTTGTGGCTTGAGGTGTGGGACCGTGGCCCGGGCATCGCCGACGACAAGCTGCAGGTGATCTTCCAGGAGTTCAAGCGCCTGGACAGCCACCAGACCCGCGCCGAGAAGGGTCTGGGCCTGGGCCTGGCGATCGCCGACGGCCTGTGCCGTGTACTGGGGCACAAGCTGGAGGTGCGCTCATGGCCGGGCAAGGGCACGGTGTTCCGCGTCAGCGTACCGATTGCCCGGCAGGCCGCCACGGCGCCCACCGCCCCGGTGGAACAGGTCGGCCAGCCACTTGCCGGGCTGCAGGTGCTATGCGTGGACAACGAAGACAGCATCCTGATCGGCATGAACAGCCTGCTCAGCCGCTGGGGTTGCCAGGTGTGGACCGCGCGCAACCGTGCCGAATGCGAAGCCCTGCTGACCAAGGGCATGCGCCCGCACCTTGCACTGGTGGACTACCACCTGGACGACGGCGAGACCGGTACAGGGCTGATGGGCTGGCTACGCGCGCGCCTGGGTGAGCCGGTGCCGGGCGTGGTAATCAGTGCCGACGGCAGCAAGGAAACCATCGCCATGGTGCATGCCTCTGGCCTGGACTACCTGGCCAAGCCGGTCAAGCCGGCGGCCCTGCGCGCCATGCTCAATCGCCATCTGAGCCTGGTTCAGTAAGCGCTTCGTCCGGCAACGCCTCGTCGGAAAGCGCCCGCTCCAGCAGGTCGGCCGGCAGGCTCTTGCTGGCGCGGGCGCCCAGCAGCTTCAGCTGTTCGCTGCGGCTGACCAGGTTGCCGCGCCCTTCACACAGCTTGTTGCGCGCGGCGGCATAGGCCTTGTCCACCTGCTGCAGGCGGCTGCCCAACTCGTCCAGGTCCTGAATGAACAGCACGAACTTGTCGTACAGCCAGCCGGCGCGCTCGGCGATCTCGCGGGCGTTCTGGCCCTGGCGTTCCTGCTTCCACAGGCTGTCGATCACCCGCAAGGTGGCTAGCAAGGTGGTCGGGCTGACGATCACTATCTGCCGGTCGAAGGCTTCCTGGAACAGGTTCGGCTCCGCCTGCAGGGCTGCCGAGAAGGCGGCCTCGATCGGCACGAACAGCAGCACGAAATCCAGGCTGTGCAGGCCCTCGAGGCGGTTGTAGTCCTTGCTCGACAGGCCTTTGACGTGGCTGCGCAGTGACTGCACATGCTGCTTGAGCGCGGCCTCGTCGTTGCCGGCGACGAACTGCTGGTAGGCGGTGAGGCTGACCTTGGCATCCACCACTACCTGTTTGTCGCCCGGCAGCATGATCAGCACGTCAGGCTGGAAGCGCTCGCCGTCGGCGCTCTTGAGGCTGACCTGGGTCTGGTATTCACGGCCCTTTTCCAGGCCGGCATGTTCCAGTACCCGCTCCAGTATCAGCTCCCCCCAGTTACCCTGGGTTTTCTGGCCCTTCAGCGCCTGGGTCAGGTTGGTAGCTTCGTCGGACAGACGCAGGTTGAGTTGCTGCAGGCGCTCCAGCTCCTTGCCCAGCGAGAAGCGCTCGCGGGCTTCCTGCTGGTAGCTTTCCTCCACACGTTTTTCGAAGGCCTGGATGCGCTCCTTGAGCGGGTCGAGCAACTGGCCGAGGTGCTGCTGGCTGGTCTGGGCGAAGCGCTGCTCGCGCTCATCGAAGATCTTGGTAGCCATGTCGGCAAATTGAGCGCGCAGTGTGTCGCGGGCTTCCTGCAGGTCTTCCAGACGCTGTTGGTGGCTTTCCTGCTGCTCGCGCAGTTCGGCGTCCAGGCGTGCGGTCTGGGCCTCCAGGCGGCGCAGTTCGGCTTCGCGGTTGGCACGCTCGAGGTTCCAGGCGTGGGCGGCGTCACGGGCGTTGTCGCGGTCGATCTGCAGCAGTTCCAGCTCACGGCCCAGGGCGGCCAGCTGGGTCTGCTTGACGGTGTTGGCTTCGCTGAGGTCGCTGACCTCGTCGCGGCTCGCGTCCAGTTGCGCCTGCAGGCCGGCCAGGGCCAGTTGGGCAGCATTGAGGCGCTCTTCGAGCAAGGCCTGCTCGCCTTGCCGCGCGCCCTGGCGGCGCTGCACCTGCATGACCCAACCCAGGCAAGGTACTGCACCTGCCACCAAGCCCAGCAGAATGCTGGCCAGATCCACTGTCATGCTTACCCCGAATGATCCTCGATGAATGCATCGCAGCTTATCAGCCTGAGCGGTGTGTTGCCTGCTCCGGCCTTTTCGCGGGTAAACCCGCGAAGAAGCCACTGCTGGCAATACACCTCAGGCATGGAACCACTGTCTCAAAAGCCGCCGCGCTTCCTGCGACCCCTGTCCCGCCGCCAGCTCCAGCCAGTACCGAGCCTGCTCCGGCTCGCTGTGCTGGCACAGCCGCGCAAACTCCAGCTGCGCACGCCGGTCACCAGCACGGGCGGCCTGGCGCAGCAGTTCATGGCCAATACGCCGGTCACGGGCATTGCCGCAATCGCGGCACAGCATCTGCCCCAGGCGGCTTTGCGCCACGACCACGCCCTGACGCGCCGGCTGTTTCAACAGGCGCCCGGCAAGGTGCTTGACCTGCGGCTTGTCACCCAGGCGCGGGTTATCGAGCAGCCACAAAGCCACTTTGAGGGAGAAACGTTTGGGGGGAGGCGCAGGCATTGATGCAGCGGGGCTGGCGAGGGGTTTACCGCGAAACTTCATGAGCAACAGGTTTGGCAACTCGAAAGGCGCGCCACTCTACCCTTTTTCTTGCGCCTTGGCCTTTCTATTTCCGGAGGATTGAAAAAATTTTCAATGATCTTTTCTTGACGTTTTCAAGAGGATGACCAACAGGTCTTTCGGAGCACGTCGATTGTCGGACAGTTCAATGTAGTGCTGGCACGCCCGTCCTAGAGCAAGCGCCGGGGACAATCCACAGTTCCTGTGGATAACTCGGTGGACAACCCCCTGCCATCCCCCGCAAACCCCTATGAACTGGGGCTTTCGCTCAAACTGACGATTTTTTCACCAGCTAAAAATAGTGTTTTTTTTCATTGACTTAACCGCCCAGTCAAGGCATTGGCGAGGCTGCCGCAGCGTGCTGCGAGGCAGTTGCAAGCAATGCTCCGAATGTGAACAAGTGCACCATAAACCTTCATTTGAGTGCACGAAATCGGTACATCAGCTTGGATGCGGGCCTTTTGCTCCCTCTTCCCAGCAGGGCAAATACGCGCCATACTGCCCGGCTCAGCTGAACAAACATGAAATGCTTGCCAAGCACCGGTATTTCCGCTAAGGTGCGTCTCGTTAGTACCAAGCTGAAAGTCAATTCTGGCCTGAAGCGTCCTTGCAGAACCGCTCCTCCCAAGGGTGGCGCTGCTGAAACCAGGACCGGCCCATTCGATGATTCACTCGCAAGCCACGCGCTGCTCAAGCACGAATCACGTGACAGATTGATCAGGATCCCATACCGACGGCCTAGAACCTTGGCCCCGGCGTGCTGCCTGCCTTCCGAAGTACCTACCAGTCAGCCCATGCGCCCACCTTTGAATGCGCTCCCTCTGGCTGCCCTGTTCCAGTCAGGTTCGTTCGTCCCTTAATAAAGGCGTCACTGGAACGTTTCTATCATGCACGGATCATAACCCCCGTGTTTAAAGCAGGAACATCCAACAATATGCAAACTCATCATCAGATTCAGGCTGCCATTGGCACCCTCTCCCAGGCCTTCTCGCCGTTGAAGTGCCTCATCGTTGCTCCACGCAAGGGCAGCTTCAGCTTCACCTTGGTAGACGAACACGGCGTCGCCTGCCACACCGAGCGCCTGTACCCTGAACAGTACAGCCGCAGTGAACCGCTGCAGGCGGTCATCGCCCGAACCCGCCAGTCGCTCACCGCGTGAGCGGCGAATACTGCGGTATTCAAGCGCTGAATCATCCCATCGCAAGCCTGCCTGAACGTTCGTGGCGTAATTGCCTTAAGGCATATAGCCAGGTACGTCAGGCAGCAATCGATTTAAAAACAGCCCTTTACACCACGATTATCACACTACACTTCAACTCGAGCGGTGCTTGCCGCTTCCGGCGGGCCTGATCACTTACCAGCTGCCAAGCTCCAGCGCCCGTCCGGCCCTTAACTGCTCGAGGGCATCATGGGTATCGCGGCGAATGAATTGTGTCAGTATGTGATCCGACCTACCCTGGTCTACCTGAACCGCCACTGCGCCAGCGCCGAAGCCTTGTTGCTGGGCATCGCCGCCAGCCAGTCGGCCCTGGGGTCGGCCTTGCACGACCGTCGTGGCCATGGCCTGTACCGTATCGGCGAACACCGTCACCAGGCGATCTGGGACGACTACCTTGCCCGTGACCCCGACCTGGCAAGCCTGGTCCGCGGCTTGGCCAGCCAGCATGCCTTCCTGGGCGGCCCGCACCTGGAACTCACCGTAAACCTGCGCTATTCCACCGCAATTGCCTGGATGCTCGTTGAAGAGCAGGCCACGCCACTGCCTGCCGCCGATGACCTTCTCGCACTGGCGCGGATCTGGCGGCAGATTTTCAACCCCCAAGGTCGCCTGCGCGACTTCACCCACGCCTGGCATACCTGCATAGATCAGAGATTGCCGCAGGCATCTTAGGACGCGTCCTACAACGCACCCGGAAAAAAGGGAATTTTGGTCGGATTGTCCTACAAAACCGCTCTATCTCCCGCGATTGAGGCTATAGCGCGGCGCGTGAATTGTTGGTAGCTTTTCGCCCCGGAGATCCCAAGGAGTTTTCTAATAATGAAAAAAGTAATGCTCAAAGCCTCCCTCGGCGTAGCCGTCGCACTCGCTTCCAGCCAACTGCTCGCGAGCGGCTTCGCGCTGAACGAACAGAGCATCAGCAGCATGGGGACAGGTTTCGCGGGACGTTCTTCCTCTGCCGAAGATGCCAGCACCGTTTTTGGCAACCCGGCCGGCATGTCCCGCCTCAAGCGCGAACAGTTCACCGTGGGCGGCGCAGCCGTCATCGCCAAGACCGACATCTCGGGCCCGGGCAGCAATCTCGGGGGGGAAACCGATGGTGATATGGTGCCTGTCGTTGGCGTACCCATGGGTTACTACGTCAAACCGATCGACGACCACTGGAGCGTCGGCTTTGGTGTCTACGTACCGTTCGGCCTGGTAACCGACTATGGCAGCGATGACGCCGCACGTTACTGGGGCAAGAAGAGCCACGTACAGGTTGTCACATTCCAGCCGACCGTCAGCTACGCATTCAACGACAAGGTCTCGATCGGTTTTGGCCCGACCATCAACCGCATCGAGGGGGAACTGGGCTCGAACCTGATCAACCCGTTCACCCCGGGTCGTAATGACGGCGAAGTGAAGATCAAGGGTGACGATACTGCCGTCGGCTACAACATCGGTATCCTGGTACAAGCCACCGACCGCACCCGCGTCGGCCTGACTTACCACTCGATGGTCGACTACAAGCTCGAGGGCAAGACCCGTGTCAGCACCCCGCTGATCGGGCCGTTCAACGGCAACAAGTTCGACGCTACGCTGAAAATCAAGACACCAGAATCGGTCGACCTCTCGGTTACCCATGAACTGGACGACCAGTGGACCCTGTACGCAGGTAGCACCTGGACGCGTTGGAGCCGCCTGAAAGACATTACCGTGCAGAACGATGTTCCGGCACCACTGGCAGGTTCGGCGTTCCAGACCATCACCGAAGAGCAGAACTGGCATGATACCTGGGCTCATGCCATCGGTGCATCGTACAAGGTCAACAAGGAGTGGGTGCTGCGTACCGGCTTCACTGTCGACCAGGCGCCCACCAACAACCACGACCGCTCGCCGCGTATCCCGACTGGCGACCGCCGGATATTCAGCCTGGGTGCAGGCTGGAGCCCGAACGACGACATGACCATCGACGTCGCTTACTCCTACCTGTGGGAAGAGGACGTCAAGGTGAATCTGGCCAGCGCGACCAAGGGCAGCTACCGGGCCAAGTACGAGAACAGTGCTCACGGTATCGGTGCATCCCTTACCTACCGCTTCTGATTCGTACGCGCTATATGAAAAACCGCCCTCGTGGCGGTTTTTTCATGCCTGCACCTGCCAGCTGTCGCCCAGGCATTCGCGCAGGTAGTCCATGAACACACGCACCTTGGTGGTCATGGCGAAGCGGTCGGCCAGGCAAAGGTAGATATCCATCGGTTCGGTCTGGGCATAGGCCTGGCCGCTATCGCAGTATTCGAACAACGGCACCAGCGCCCCGGTGGCCAAATGCGGCCGTACGATGAACTCGGCCAGGCGGGTGATGCCGCCATCGTGCAGTGCCATCTGGGTCAGGGCGTCTATGTCGTCGCTGATCAATACGCTGCCGAACTCTGCCTCGAACCGCAGCCCGTCGCGCATGAACCCCCAACGCAGGAAGCGCCCATCCACCGGGTAGCGGAACACCAGGCAGCGGTGCTCACGCAAGGCCTCGGGCGTGGCCGGCACGCCGGCGCTTTGCAGGTAACCGGGCGAGGCACAGCAAATGAACGGGATACGGGCGATGTGCCGGGCCAGCAACTGGTCTTCCAGTTGCGGGGCAATGCGCAGGCTCACGTCCACGTCTTCCCGCGCATGGTTGACCCGGCGATCAGTCGTTACCAACTCTATCGAAAGCAGGGGGTAGCGGGCACTGAATGCGGGTATCAAGGGTGCCAGGACATGGCGACCGAAGGCGGACGTCGAGGCAATGCACAGCCGCCCCTGGGGTTCGCTGTCGGGGGTGGTGACGGCCTGTTCGGCCAGGGCCAGGTCGCGCTCGATGTGCCTGACGCGTTCGTAGTACTGGGTACCGGCGGACGTCAGCGCCATACTGCGGGTGGTACGGCTGAGCAGGCGAACCTGCAAGTGGCCTTCCAGTCGCGCCAGGTTCTGGCTGACCGCGGCCGGGCTCAGGCCCAGATTGCGGGCCCCAGCGGCGATGCTGCCGGCTTCGACCACCTTGATGAAGCTGCGAATGGCGTTGAGCAGATCCATGCTGAGCCCTGGATTCGTAAGAATCTCTTTATAAAGAACTCAATGCGGCTGGTCTACAGTTGCTACCGGATGCGTTGCTAACCTGCGCCTCTACTTACCTTTCAGGAGTTCGCATGAGCAACCTGTCCCAGACGCGCAGCCGACGCAAATTGCACCCGGGCGCCACGCCCTATGTTTTTGCCTTCTACATGTCCTCCATCATGGCGCTATTGATGTGTTTCGTGATCACGGCAGCGAATGGGGGGATCAACCCTGAATACCTTGGCAACGTGCTGAAGGCTTACCAGTTGGCGATGCCTGTGGCGTTCGTTTGTGTGTTGATGGTCAGGCCGGTGGTGGTGCGGTTGGTGGCGATTACGGTGCATTCAAAGTGAGAGTAACCTGAAACCCAGGCAAGTCCCCTGCTCTTGCTCTTGCTCTTGCTCTTGCTCTTGCTCTTGCTCTTGCTCTTGCTCTTGATCTTGATCTTGATCTTGATCTTCGCGACTTCAGGAGGCCGAGCAGAGGGCTTGCGGAGGGAGGTGACGGGCATGGATGCCCGTCAAGCGCTGAGGCCCCATGGATGGGGCCTGCAGCGCGTACTCCCGGGAGCAAGACCGGCG
>MTEU01003827.1_pt1 | contig 14210 bp, 10 predicted proteins | sample 1042701 | NCBI WGS metagenome assembly MTEU01 (sample SAMN06185813, study PRJNA358809) | soil metagenome | isolation source: naturally attenuated soil | place: India | collected 2015-05-23
GATCTCGGCGGCGTAGTCGGTCTGTCCCATCTGGGTGTAGATCTCGTCGACGACTTCGCCTTCGTAGAGATGCTTGAAGCCGGCCAGGGCGTCGGTGCCGGCGGGGTAATTGGGCGCCAGCAGGATGGGCCGCTCGTAGCCCGCTTCTTTCATGTAGGCGCCCATGGCCTCGTGCAGGTTGTTGTTCTGCCAGGCGACGTTGAAGTAGTTCTCGTGGCACATACGCCCGGCCAGGTCGGACGGCCCGGCGTTGGGGGAGATGTAGAAGGTGCCCTGGCGCACCGCCGCCGGCACCACCGCCATGGCCAGATTGGACCAGATGATGCCGGTGAGGATGTCGACGTTGTCGCGCTGCATGAACTCGTTGGACAGGCTGCGGGCCAGATCGGGGCGGTTGGCGTCGTCCTGGATCAACACGCGCACGTCATCGCGGCCCGAGCGCTCCATGGCCAGCATGAAGCCGTCGCGTACGTCCACGCCCAGGTGCGAACCGCCGCCGGAGAGCGTGGTGATCATGCCGATTCTGACCTCATCGGCCTGGGCCGCCGTCATGCCGGCGGTCAGCAGCAGGCCGAGGCCAAGGCTGGCTAGCTTCTTCATGTCTTTTTCCCTCTTCGTTCTCGTTTATTGTGGTCTTCAGCGCAAAGTGTCCAGCGCCTTCGTCATGTTGCCCGACGGCCATCAATCGTCTGGATAATGCTCCTGGCGCAGCCGGAAGCGCTGCACCTTGCCGGTGGCCGTCTTCGGCAGCGCTTCGACGAAGCGCACCGAACGTGGATACTTGTAAGGGGCGATGCGCTGCTTGACGAACGTTTGCAGGCGCTCGACGCACTCGGCATCCGGTTCGACCCCGGGAGACAGTACCACGAAGGCCTCGACGATCTGCCCACGCTCTCCATTCGGTGCGCCGATCACGGCACACTCCGCCACCGCCTCGTGGGCCAGCAGGGCGGCTTCCACCTCGGGTCCGGCAATGTTGTAACCCGCCGAGACGATCATGTCGTCGTTGCGTGCGGCGAAGTGGAAGTAGCCCGCTTCGTCCTGAACGAAGGCATCACCGGTGATGTTCCAGCCGTCGCGCACGTAGCTGCGCTGCCGGGAGTCGGCTAGGTAGCGACAGCCCGTGGGGCCGCGCACCGCCAGGCGACCCACCTCACCGCGGGGCAGCTCGTTCATCTCGGCATCGACCACCTTGGCTTCGTAGCCGGCCACGGGCTTGCCGGTGCAGGCCGGGCGATGGTCGTCGAGATGGTTGGAGATGAAGATGTGCAGCATCTCCGTGGCCCCGATGCCGTCGAGGATCGGCTTGCCGGTCTTCTCGATCCACTCATGGTAGATCGGCGCCGGCAGCGTCTCGCCGGCCGAGACCGCCAGGCGCAGGCTATCGAGCTCCTCACCGCTTTCGAGCGAGGCGAGCATGGTGCGATAGGCGGTGGGGGCGGTAAATACGACGGTGGCACGATGCTCGCGGATGATCTCCATCATGTTGGGAGGCGTGGCTTTCTCCAGCAGCACGGCGCTGGCGCCGAAGCGCAGCGGGAAGATGGCGAGCCCGCCGAGGCCGAAGGTGAAGGCCAGCGGCGGCGAGCCGACGAAGACGTCGTCCGCTCTCACTTGCAGCACCTCGCGGGCGTAGCCGTCGGCGATGATCAGCAGGTCGCGATGGAAGTGCATGGTCGCCTTGGGCTTGCCGGTGGTACCGGAGGTGAAGCCGAGCAGGGCGACATCGTCGGCGGCGGTGGCCACGGCCTCGAAACGGCTGGGCTTGTCCAGCGCCAGGCGATCGAGTTCGGCGTCGTGGTTGGCGGTGCCGTCGAAGCCCACCACCCGCTTCAGGAAGGCGCTCTCGGCGGCGCAGGTCTCGAGCTCTTCGAGCAGGCGGGTGTCGCACAGGGCGAGGGCGATCTCGGCCTTGTCGACGATCTGGGCCAGCTCGCTCGCGCGCAGCATCGGCATGGTGTTGACCACCACCGCGCCGGCCTTGGTGGCGGCCAGCCAGCAGGCCACCATGGCCGGGTTATTGGCCGAGCGGATCAACACCCGGTTGCCGGGGCGCACACCGAGCTCTTCCACCAGGGCGTGGGCCAGGCGGTTGCTCCATTCGGCAAGTTCGCGGTAGCTGCGTCGTCGGCCGTTGCCGATCAGCGCCACACGTTCGCCGTGGCCACGCTCGAGCCAGCGGTCGCAGAGCTCCACCGCGGCGTTGAGCCGCGCGGGATAGTCGAAGCCGTCGAGCCTGAGCTCGGGCCATTCATGCACGGGAGGCAGGTTGTCCCGGGCAAAGGTATCGGCGTGAGCCGACGGTGCGTTCATGACCATTCTCCGTACGTCGTTGTTGTTGTTCGGCGCTTGCGCGTCGACAGGGGATACGGGTCTGGCTGGTGTCTCGTCGCTTTGGTTATTGGTCTGGTTTCTTTTGCTCAGTTCGTGCCCGGTCGGTTTTCCGCCAGTGCGCTGCGGGCGATAACTACTTTCTGCACGTCCGAGGCGCCCTCGTAGATGCGCAGCGCGCGGATCTCGCGATACAGGCTCTCGACGATGTGGCCCTTGCGCACGCCGTCGCCGCCGTGCAGCTGCACCGCCTTGTCGATCACCTGCTGGGCGCGGTCGGTGGCGTAGAGCTTAGCCATGGCCGCCTCGCGGGTGACTCTTTCGGCCCCCATGTCCTTGGTCCAGGCGGCGCGGTAGACCAGCAGGGCGGCGGCATCCACGTCCAGCGCCATCTCGGCCAGGTGGCCCTGGACCATCTGCAGGTCGGCCAGGCTGGCGCCGAACAGCTCGCGGTTCCTGGCACGATCGAGCGATTCGTCCAGCGCGCGGCGGGCGAAGCCCAGCGCGGCGGCGCCCACCGTGGAGCGGAACACGTCGAGCACCGACATGGCGATGCGAAAGCCCTGGCCGGGCTGGCCGATCATGGCGCTGGCCGGCAGACGCATGTCGCTGAAGCCGAGCCGCGCCAGCGGATGCGGCGAGATCGTCTCGAGCCGTTCGCGGATCTCGAGCCCCGGCGTGTCGGCCGGTACCAGGAAGCAGGAGAGTCCCTTGGCCCCCGGCCCCTCGCCGGTGCGGGCGAACAGGGTGTACACGTCGGCGATGCCGCCGTTGGAGATCCAGGTCTTCTCGCCGTTGATGCGGTAACCGTCGCCGTCGCGTTCGGCCAGGGTGTCGAGCTGGGCCACGTCGGAGCCGGAGCGCGGCTCGGTAAGGGCAAAGGCAGCCAGCGCCTCGCCGCGGCGGGTCCTGTCCAGCCACTGCTTCTGCTCGGCGCTGCCGAACAGGCTGATCGCACCGGTGCCCAGGCCCTGCATGGCGAAGGCGAAGTCGGCCAGGCCGTCGTGGCGGGCCAGGGTCTCGCGGATCAGGCACAGGCTGCGCACGTCGATGCCGTCCCCCGCGGTGCCCTCGAGGAAGCCCGCCCGGCCCAGGTCGCGCACCAGTTGAATGCAGGTGGCGTCGACGTCGCCGTGGTCGCGGGGCAGCTCGTGCCGGCACCACGCCTCCAGGCGCTTGGCCAGGTCGCGATGGCGGGCCTCGAAGAAGGGCCAGTGGAGAAAGCTCGTATCGCTCATCAATCCCCCTCGAAGACCGGCTTCTGTTTGGCGGCGAAGGCGCGATAGGCGCGTTCGAAGTCACGGGTCTGCATGCAGATCGCCTGGGCCTGGGCCTCGGCCTCGATGGCCTGCTCCAGGCTCATCGACCACTCCTGGTTGAGCTGGGTCTTGGTGATGCCGTGGGCGAAGGTGGGCCCCTGGGCCAGGCGGGTGGCATAGGCGATGGCCTCGGCTTCCAGCGCGTCGGGCTCGACCAGACGGTTGTAGAAGCCCCATTGATGGCCCTCTTCCGCGTTCATGCTGCGTCCGCTGTAGAGCAGGTCGGCGGCGCGGCCCTGACCGATGATGCGCGGCAACATGGCGCAAGCGCCCATGTCGCAGCCGGCCAGGCCCACCCGGGTGAAGAGAAAGGCGGTGCTGGCCCGGGGCGTGGCGAAGCGGATGTCCGAGGCCATGGCGATGATCGCGCCGGCACCGACGCAGACGCCGTCCACCGCGCTGATCACCGGCTTGCCGCAGTGGATCATCGCCTTGACCAGGTCGCCGGTCATGCGGGTGAATTCGAGCAGCCCCTTCATGTCGCGGCCCACCAGCGGGGCGATTATCTCGTGGACGTCGCCGCCGGAGCAGAAGTTGCCGCCGTTGGCGGCGAACACCACCGCCTTGACGTCCTCGGCGTAGACCAGGTCGCGGAAGGTGTCGCGCAGCTCGGCGTAGCTGTCGAAGGTGAGCGGGTTCTTGCGCTCGGGGCGATCGAGGCGGATCACCGCCACTTCGCCCTCCATGCGCCACAGGAAATGCCTGGGCGTCAGGTCGGCCAGTTTCATCGTGGTTGTGCTCCCGTGTCGGCCGGCAAGCGGTGCAGCAGCTCGCCGATGTGATGGGCATCCTCGGCATCGACGCCATCCAGCAGTTCGTTGACCCAGCCCTCGTGGGCCTTGGCCATGACGGTGAAGGCGTCGCACCCGGCGCTGGTCAGGCGTACCAGGGTGGCGCGGCGGTCGCCCTCGATGGCGATGCGCTCCACCAGGCCGTCCTCGGCCAGGCGGTCGACGATGCCGGTGACGTTGCCGTTGGAGACGCGCAGCCGCTTGGAGAGTTCGTTCATCTTCAGCCCCTCGCGGTCGCGATAGAGCGCGGCCATGACGTCGAAGCGCGGCAGGGTGGAGTCGAACTCCAGGCGCAGCTTCTCGCGCAGCGCCGCCTCCACCTGGCGGGTCACTCGGAGCATGCGCAGCCACAGGCGCAGGCGCTCCTTGCTCAAGGTCTCGGGTGTGGCCAAGGGAGCGCTCATGTCTCGCCTCCCGAGATGGAAATCGCCTGGCCGTGGATGGCGCCGCTGTGCGGGCCGCACAGCCACAGCGCGGTGGCGGTGACCTCGGCGGGCTGGATCAGTTTTCCGCTGGGATTGGTCGATTGCAGATGAGCGCGGGCCTGCGCCGGGCTCTGCCCGGTCTTGGCCACGATGGTGGCAACACTGGCCTCGAGCAGCGGGGTCTCGGTGAAGCCGGGGCACAGCGCGTTGACGGTGATGTCGCGTTCCGCCACCTCCTGGGCCAGGGCGCGCACCAGCCCTACCACACCGTGCTTGGCAGCACAGTAGGGTGCCACGTAGGCGTAGCCCTTGAGCCCGGCGGTGGAGGCCACGGCGATCAGCCGGCCGCCGTCGCGCACGCGCTTGAGGCCCTCGCGCAGGGTCAGGAATACGCCGGTCAGGTTGACGTCGAGCATGCGCTGCCACTGGTCGAGCCCGGTCCTGGCCAGCGGCGCGCTTTCGGCGGCCCCGGCATTGGCGATCACGATATCGACCTCCCCCAAGCGTTCGAACAGGGCGACCATATCGGCCTCGCGGGTGACGTCGGCGATCTCGCAGGCGATGGCCGGGTGGCGGCAGGCCGTGGCTTCCAGCGGCTCACGGCGGCGCCCGATGATGGTGACGTCCGCGCCGGCCTCGGCAAAGGCCAGCGCCATGTCGGCGCCGATGCCGCTGCCGCCGCCGGTGATCACGACGCGTTTTCCGATCAGTCGGTCCATGATCACATCCATCCTTCGCCGCGCTCGGCCAGACGCTGCAGTTGATCGCGCCCGGCACCATAGGGCGCCGGCCAGTCGCATTCGCGGTCGCCGATGCCGGCAGCGGCATGCAGCGTCCAGTAGGGATCGGCCAGGTGCGGTCGGGCCAGGCACACCAGGTCGGCGCGGCCGGCCATCAGAATCGAGTTGACGTGATCGGCCTGGTAGATGTTGCCCACCGCCATGGTGGCCATGCCGGTCTCGTTGCGGATGCGGTCGGAGAAGGGTGTCTGGAACATGCGTCCGTAGACCGGCCGCGCACGGGTCGAGGTCTGCCCGGCGGAGACGTCGACGATGTCCACCTCGGCGGCCTGCAACAGGCGGGCGATCTCGACCGCCTCATCGGGGGTGACACCCTCGTCGCCGACCCAGTCGTTGGCCGAGATGCGCACCGAGAGCGGCTTGTGGGCCGGCCAGGCGGCGCGCACCGCGCGGATCACCTCCAGCGGATAGCGCATGCGGTTCTCGAGCGAGCCGCCGTATTCGTCGTCGCGGCGGTTGGTCAGCGGCGTGATGAACGAGGAGAGCAGGTAGCCGTGGGCGGCATGCACCTCGAGCATGTCGAAGCCGGCACGCTCGGCCATTTTCGCTGCGGCGACGAACTCGTCGCGCACCCGCTCCATGTCGGCGCGGTCCATGGCCTTGGGCACCTGATTGCGCGCCGACCAGGGCACGGCGGAGGCCGCCATGATCGGCCAGTTGCCCTCGGGCAGCGGTGCGTCCATGTCCTGCCAGCCGAGCTGGGTCGAGCCCTTGGGGCCGGAGTGACCGATCTGGGCGCACAGCTTGGCGGACGTTTCGGCATGAACGAAATCGCACAGCCGCTGCCATGCCGCTTCGTGCTCGGGGGCATAGAGCCCCGGGCAACCGGGGGTGATACGCCCCACCGGCGAGACGCAGGTCATCTCGGTGTAGACCAGCCCGGCGCCGCCCTTGGCGCGCTCGGCGTAGTGCACGAAGTGCCAGTCGCTGGGGCAACCGTCCACCGCCTTGTACTGGGCCATGGGCGAGACCACCACCCGGTTGACGAGCCGCATGTCGCGCAGCCGGTAGGGGGCGAACATCGGCGCCCGTGCACTGCCCTCGTTGCCGGCTCGGGCCTGGAACCAGCGCTCGGCGCTCTCCAGCCAGGCCGGGTCGCGCAGGCGCAGGTTCTCGTGGCTGATGCGCTGGGAGCGGGTCAGCAGCGAGTAGTTGAACTGTACCGGGTCGAGATCCAGGTAGCGCTCCACCTGCTCGAACCACTCGGTGGAGTTGCGCGCCGCCGACTGCAGGCGCAGCACCTCCAGGCGGCGCTCCTCCTCGTAGCGGGCGAAGGCGCTGGCCATGTCGGGCTCGCTGTGCAGGTAGTCGGCCAACGCGATGGCGCTCTCCAGCGCCAGCTTGGTGCCCGAACCGATGGAAAAGTGGGCGGTGGCGGCGGCATCGCCCATCAGCACCACGTTGTCGAAGCTCCAGCGCGCGCACAGCACCCGGGGGAAGTTGATCCATGCCGAGCCGCGAATATGGTTGGCGTTGCTCATCAGCGCGTGGCCGTCGAGGTGCCTGGCGAAGATGCGCTCGCATACCGCGATGGACGCCTGTTGGCTCATCTCGCCGAAGCCGAAGGCCTGCCAGGTGGCTTCGCTGCACTCGACGATGAAGGTCGCGGTATCGGCGTCGAACTGGTAGGCGTGAGCCCACACCCAGCCGTGCTCGGTCTTCTCGAAGATGAAGGTGAAAGCGTCGTTGAAGGTCTGGTGAGTGCCGAGCCAGACGAACTTGCAGGCACGCACGTCGATGTCGGGCTGGAAGTGCTCGGCATAGCGCTGCCGGGTGCGCGAGTTGAGGCCGTCGGCGGCCAGCACCAGGTCGAACTCGCGGCGCAGTTCGTCGATGGCGGCTTCGGGCACGTCACTCTCGAAACGCAGCTCGATGTCGAGCTCCCGGGCGCGTGCCTGCAGCAGCAACAGCAGTTGGCGACGGCCGATACCGCAGAAGCCATGACCGGTGGAGACGGTCTTGACGCCGTCGTGGATCACGGCGATGTCGTCCCAGTAGGCGAAGTGCTCGCGGATGCGCGCAGCACTCACGGCATCGTTGGCGGCCAGGTTGTCCAGGGTCTCGTCGGAGAGCACCACGCCCCAGCCGAAGGTGTCGTCGGGACGGTTGCGCTCTATCACCACGATCTCGTGCGCCGGGTCGCGGCGCTTCATGCTGATGGCGAAGTAGAGGCCGGCGGGGCCGCCGCCCAGGCAGGCGATTCTCATGAGGCGGAACCGTTTGGTTGTTGTAGTTGATATCAGGCTAGACCCGCCGGGGAGATACTTCAAGCTTAAAATTTCAAGCTTGAAGTAAATCGTTGAAGTGCGTTTTTCCCTCGACCAAGGATTGACACTCAGGCTGGCAAGGGCGAGTCTGGGGTTTCGGGTTCGGCAGGGTCCGGGCTGCAACCGGCTTCACAGGGGAAGGAGGCTCACCATGCTGGAAGAGTGCAAGACTGCCAGGGAACGCTGGGGTGGCGTGCATCAGTTGATCGATCGCTGGCTCGACGAGCGCCGTGAACTGCTGGTCAGTTTCATCGAGCTCAAGGAGGCTTGCGATACCGAGCTCGAGGCCGTGGGCAAGCCCCAGATCGATCGTTTCAGCGAGCTGCTGATGGATTACATCAGCGCCGGCCACTTCGAGATCTATCCTCAACTGCGTGAGGAGGCCAACGCCTTCGAGGATCACGAAGCGCTGGAAATCGCCGCCAAGCTGCTGGAGCGCCTGGAGCTCTCCACCGAGCTGGTGCTGGCCTTCGACGCCGACTTCTCGACCCCGGTTCGCTGTCAGCATTTCCTGCCGCGCCTGCCCGCCTGGCTCGATCGTCTCGCCAAGGGTCTGACCGAACGCTTCGCCCTGGAAGACCAACTGATCGCCAGGCTGCACGCAGCGCATACGCCGCGTGCGGAAACCGAAACCGAATAGCGCTACCGAACAGTTCTGGTTCTACGAACCGTTCTCTAGCAGGCCTGCGGGCCGACCCATTTCGACGCCGCCCCGGTTTGTCCCCGGGGCGGCGTTTATGTCTGCGCGCTCGGCGTTGCGATGTCGGCGGGCTCGGCCGCTTCCCGCTTCGTACGACGCTGCCACAGCACCAGCATGCACGGCGTCAGCAGCAGCGTCAGCCCGGTGGCGAACACCAGGCCGCCGGCGATGGCGCTGGAGAGCTGGGTCCACCATTGGGTGGAGGGGGCGCCGAAGCCCAGGCTCGGGGCGAACAGATTGACGTTGATCTCCAACACCATGGGCATCAGCCCGAGCACGGTGGTGATGGCGGTGAGCAGCACCGGGCGCAGGCGCAGGCCGCCGGCCTCCAGGGCGGCGTCGTAGGGCGCCAGCCCCGCGCGGCGCAGCTCATTGTAGGTGTCGATCAGCACGATGTTGTTGTTCACCACGATACCCGCCAGGGCAATGATGCCCATGCCCACCATGACGATGCCGAACGGCTGGCCGTTGATCAGCAGGCCCATCAGCACGCCGGCGGTGGAGAAGACGATGGCCGAGAGCACCAGCAGCGCCTGATAGAGGCTGTTGAACTGGGTGACGAGGATCAGCAGCATCAGCCCGATCGCAACGAGGAAGGCGGTGATCAGGAAGCGGCTGGCTTCCTCCTGGTCCTCCTGTTCGCCGGCCACGTTGACGCGCACGCCCTCCGGCGGTGGGCCCAGCGCCGCCAGGAGGGCGCGCAGCCGCTCGTCGGGCTGGTAGCCTTCGGCCACCTCCGCCTCCAGAGTGATGGCACGCTGGCCGTCGATGCGGTGCAGGGTGCCGACTCGCGGTGCAGGCTCGAGGCTGGCGAAGTGGGAGATCGGCACCTGCCCGCGGGAGGTGTTGAGGGTCAGCCGGTCCAACTGATCGATGCTGCGCCAGTCATGGGGGAAGCGCACGCTGATGTCGACTTCGTCGGGGGCGTGGGCGGGCCGGTAGCTCGCCACCTGCAGGCCGTTGGTGACCAGTTGCACGGCGCTGCCCACCGCGGCCACGTCGGCGCCGAGCCGGGCGGCGGCGGCACGGTCCACGTTGAGCCGCCACTCGATGCCGGGCAGGCTGCGGTTGTCCTCGATGTCGCGGAAACCACCCAGGCGCTCCATTTCACGCCGGATGGTTTCCACCGTGGCCTCGCTGTCGGCCTCTTGCTGGGCGCTCACCTCCAGTACGATCGGCTTGCCGGCGCCGGGGCCCATGTCCTGCTCGCGGAACTCCAGCACCACCCCGGGCAGGTCGGCGGTGCGCGCGGCCATTTCGTTCATGATCACCCGGGCCGGGCGGCGCTCCTGCCAGTCGATCAACTGGAACTGCACCGTGCCGATCACGTCGCTGCCGAGCTGCTCGTTGGGGATGGCGTAGGAGCGGGCGTAGAGCGCCTGCACCTCGCTCATGCCGGCCAGCCGCGCTTCCACCCGGCGCACGATGGCGTCCTTCTCCAGCGCGGAGAAGTCGCCACGAGCACGCACCATCACCTGGGCGTTCTCCGGTTCGACGTCGGGAAAGAACTCGACGCCGTGGTTGAAGCGACCGTAACCGACGAAGATCAGCGCCATCAGCAGCAGTGCGATCGTCAGCGTCATGCCGGGCCAGGCCAGCAGCCGGGCCAGGGTGGTGCGATACAGGCGTCCGCCGGCGGTGATCATCTCCTCACCGTGCACGGCCCGGCTGGCGCGCACGCTGAACACGCCGCCCAGGGTGGGCAGGAAGATCAACGCCATGGCCAGCGAGGCGAGCAGGCACAGGATCACCGTGGCCGGCAGGTACTTCATGAATTCGCCCACCACGCCGGGCCAGAACAGCAGCGGGAAGAACACCGCCAGGGTGGTGGCGGTGGCGGCGATCACCGGCCAGCTCATGCGCGAGGCGGCGTTGACCCAGGCCTGCCGCGGCGGTTGGCCCTCGCGCAGGTGGCGGTCGGCCAGCTCGCTGACCACGATGGCGCCGTCCACCAGCATGCCGGCGACCAAGATGAGGGCGAACAGCACCACGATGTTGAGGGTGTAACCGATGGCCCAGATCAGCAGAATGCCGGTGAGGAAGGCGCCGGGAATGGTCAGCCCCACCATCAGCGCCGAGCGTACGCCCATGGCGGCTAGGATCACGATCAGCACCAGCACCACGGCGGTGAGCACGTTGTTGAGCAGCTCCGAGAGCATCTGATCGACGGTCACCGACTGGTCCATGATGGTGGTGATCGAGAGCTCTTCGGGCAGCAGCGGTGCGGCCTGGTCGAGGATCTCGCGCACCCCCTCGATGGTGGCGATCAGGTTGGCGCTGGCACGCTTGGAGATCTCCAGCACCAGGGCCGGCTCGTCGTCGATGCGGGCGAAACCGGTCGGGTCCTTGAAGGTGGGGTGAATCCAGCCCACGTCGGAGAAGGTGACCACCCGGTCGCCGTCGACCTTCACCGGCATGCCGAGCACGTCGTCCAGCGACTCGATGATGCCGGGAACCTTGACCGGGCTGCGGCCGGCGCCGGTATCCAGGCTGCCGGCGGCGACCAGGCGGTTGTTGCGGGTGATGAGGTTGAACAGGGTGTCGAAGTCGACGCCGTAGCTGTCGAGCACCAGCGGGTCGATGACGATCTCCATCAGCTCCTCGCGCTCGCCGCCGATCTCCACCTCGAGCACTTCGGGCACGCCTTCGAAGGCATCCTGCAACTGGCGGGCGATGGCCAGCTGCCGGGTCTCCTCGATGGGACCCGAGAGCCCCAGGGTCAGCACCGGGAAGAGGCCGACGTTGACTTCGAAGACCCGCGGCTCCTCGGCCTCGTCGGGCAGCGAGGCGTTGGCGATGTCGACCCGCTCGCGCACGTCGGCCAGCGCCTGGCGCGGGTCGAAGCCGGCGTCGAATTCCAGGGTCACCGCAGCGTGACCTTCGCTGGCCTGGGAGGTCATCTTGCGCACGCCCTCGATGGTGCGCAGTTCCTGTTCCATGGGCCGCACCAGCAGCCGTTCGCCATCCTCGGGGCTCACCCCCTCCAGTGCCAGCGAGACGTAGATGATGGGGATCGGTACGTCCGGATTGGCTTCCTTGGGCACCGCCTGCCAGGCGGCAAGGCCCGCCAGCAGCAGCGCCAGCAGCAACAGCAGGGTGGTGCGCGACCGGTCCAGTGCGGCCTCGATCAGGGTGCGCATGATCAGGGGGTCTCCTGCTCTGCGCGCTCGCCGCTTGTGTCGTCTTCGCTGGCGCTGGCTTCAGCGGCACCGTCGTCGGTCTCACTTGGCGCCGGTACGGCGATGACCTCATCGCCGGGGGCGACGAAGCCGCTGCCCAGGGTGATCAGGCGAATCGTCTCGGGTAGCCCGGCCACCCGGGCCTGGGTGGCGTCGGCGGCGACCAGGCTGACGGGGGTGCTCACCACCCGGTCCGCCTCGTCCAGATGCTTGACCCGCAGCCGGCCCTCATCGTCCAGCTCGAGCAGCGCGGGGGAGAAGTGATGTACCTCGCGCTCGGGCAGGGTGATCGCCAGGGTCGCGCTGGCGCCGGCCAGACGCCGCCGCTCGGCGTTGTCGAACTCGGCTTCGATATAGAAGGAGCGAGTGGACTCGTCGGCACGGCTGGCGACGTGGGTCAGTTCGCCAGCGAGGCGACTGCCGTCCAGCAGGCGCGCTTCGACGGGCAGCCCGGGAGCAAGGTCGGGCGCATCGCGCTGGGCCACCCAGGCGCTGGCCTTGAGACGGCGGTCGTCGACCAGGCGGGCATAGGGGTCGCCGATCTGCAGCACCTCGCCGAGCTCCACGTGAAGGCGGTCCACGACGCCGTCGAAGGGGGCCGCAGGGCGCGTCTCCTCCAGCGCCTGGCGCAGCTCGGCCAGCTCCGCCGCCGCCACGCTGACGCTGCTCTGCAGGCCCAGCAGTTCGGGCTGAGAGATCAGGTTGCGCTGACGTAAACTGTCGGCCCCGGCCAGCTCTGCCCTGGCCAGTTCGAGCCGATCCTCGGCGCGCTGCAGCTGCGCTTCCAGGGCGTCGCGCGACAGTGCCAGCAGGGGCGAGCCGGCTTCCACCGCGCTGCCCTGGGTTACCGGCAATTCGACGACCTGGCCGGCATGGCGGGTGCGCAGCTCGACCTCGCGAAAAGCCACCAGCTGACCCTGCACCACCCGCTGTGGCTGGTAGGCGACGGCCCGGCTGTGACGGTACTCGACCCGGGGCAGGGTCTCGGCGGGCGGCGCTTCCGCGGTGGGCGCCTGTTGCTGGAAGCGCTGCACGTCGCCGAGTGCCAGCCACAGCAGCAGAGCCAGCAGCACCATAGCGGCCAGCAGCGCGGAAATAGGGGGACGTCTCAGCATGCGGCCTTCCCTGGTTCGATAGCAGGAGTACGGTAGACGAGCCTGCGCAGCGAGTGCTGCGTCGCGCGGAGCCGAGCCGGCTGAATCGTGTAGCCTGCTCGGCTAATCAAGCATTGCATGATAGCGCAAAAGCCGAAAAAGGTGGCAGTCGCGCCGAGGGGTTGCCAAGTATCGATTTTGCCATGGGGAAGCTCTGCGCAACGCAGCGCTTCGCTCGCGCAGTCATTGTGCAGGGTTTTCCCTAGTCGGAGGTCGGATTGAGTTTTGTGCAATGCAAGCATACCATCTTGCGGTCCGAATCCCGGCCAGGGCGGGCAAGCGCTCGCAAGGCTCATCCTCAGGAAATGCTGAACGATTCGCTCGCGCAGCCATTCGTAGCAGCGTTTTCCTCACGGCGGCTCAACCGAAGGAGCAACGATGAAAGATCCCGTACGTATTGCCATTACCGGCGGTGCCGGCCAGATCAGCTACTCCCTTATCTTCCGTATTGCCGCAGGCGACATGCTGGGCCCGGATCAGCCCGTCATTCTCCAGCTGCTCGAGATTCCCCAGGCCATGGACGCGCTCAACGGCGTGGTCATGGAAGTGAACGACTGCGCCTTTCCGCTGGTGCAGGACATCGTCGCCACCGACGACCCCAACGTCGCCTTCAAGGATGTCGATTTCGCCCTGCTGGTCGGCGCTCGTCCGCGCGGCCCGGGCATGGAGCGCAAGGACCTGCTGGAAGCCAACGCGGCGATTTTCTCCGTGCAGGGCAAGGCGCTCAACGACAATGCCAGCCGCAACGTGCGCGTGCTGGTGGTGGGCAACCCGGCCAACACCAACGCCCTGATCGCTTCCTGCAACGCCCCGGATCTCGATCCGCGCCAGTTCACCGCGATGACCCGTCTGGACCACAACCGTGCCCTGACCCAGCTGGCGCAGAAGACCGGCAAACGCGTCACCGACGTGGAAAGCATGATCATCTGGGGCAACCACAGCGCCACCCAGTACCCGGACCTGGCCCACACCAAGGTGGCCGGCAAGCCGGCCTTCGAGCTGGTCGAGCGCGACTGGTACGAGAACGACTTCATCCCCACCGTGCAGCAGCGCGGCGCGGCGATCATCAAGGCGCGCGGTGCCTCTTCCGCCGCTTCCGCCGCCTCTTCCGCCATCGACCACATGCGCGACTGGGCGCTGGGCACCGATCAGGTGGTGAGCATGGCGATTCCTTCCGACGGCAGCTACGGCATCGCCGAGGGCATCATCTACTCCTACCCGGTGCGCTGCCAGAACGGCGACTA
>MTEU01003594.1_pt1 | contig 14196 bp, 14 predicted proteins | sample 1042701 | NCBI WGS metagenome assembly MTEU01 (sample SAMN06185813, study PRJNA358809) | soil metagenome | isolation source: naturally attenuated soil | place: India | collected 2015-05-23
GGGTTGCGGGGTTGCTGCCTAACGCCCGCATTTGCGGCTGGTTTGGAGCGCAGCGGAAAAACAGTCCGGCAACATGCGCTTGTTAGCATTAGAATGGTACATCGCCATCAAATCTAGACGGTGTTACAGGAGCTTTTTGTTGTAGAAAATCCTCGTTCTGCAACAGAATATCAATTCCCATCTCAGTAATTGAGTAAGCATAAAAGTCGTAACCATCATGCTCGTCGGTTTCTACTGTTTTGTTCAAATATCCCATTCTTTCTAGCTTTATTAGTGATATTTGTAACGCTGCTTCATTCGTGCCGCGAAAATTGTTTGAAATTCTATGAAATGGTAGTCCCACAGGATCTGCTGTGTGACTTTGTAGACAAGCTGCTAGAAATTTGTAGTCTTGCTCTTTGAGTTCATAGCTCGCTGGATTGGCAATAATCCTTTTAGATTCAGAAAGTCTTTCGTGGTTTATTAGGCCCAGCCTTTCAACCTCAGATTTAATCAATGAGCATGCACGATTAGTAGCTGACACCAAATCTCCGTCAGATCTATTTGCATCGTAATCAGCAGGGGTTACACCCAGCAAATCAGTTGGAAGGTGCATTTCTACATCTCGAGGTTTCAATATGAATGAACGAGATTTTCCAATTGCACCAACAAATAAACCCATCTCGAAGACCACATTATCTCGTACTACATGCTCATTTCTGCTTCGTATCGTAGATATGTCGTCTGGAGCAAAAATAAAGAGCGCAAAATCCACGAATGATGATTTTTCTACAAGATCATCAATTGCAGATGATGAAAGCTTGAAAGTACCGTTTTTCCACAGAGTAACTTCGAACTCATGATCCAAATTCACATTTACAGCCTCGGCAATAGCTAAGCTCTCAACAGATGAAGCTATAAACAATCTTGGCTTTCTCAATTCATTATCTCCATGCTCGGTTGAGTGCTAACGCCCGTAGCACGCGCGGCTTTGTAGTGGAGGCGAAGCCGCAACGAAAAGCCGTCGCTGTGCCTGCGATTGTCATGAGCCTCGTGTCAGGACAGCCACGATATAACCGACTATCCCAGCACCTATAATTTTCGACCATTCCGCTAGCATGCTCCAGGCAGTACGATATAGATTTTTTCTGTTCCTTATATCTATCGCAATCATCATATTTATCCGGATAAAATCTAAAAAAGAGGAACTATAGCCACCGTAAATACTTGAATTACGTATATAAAGAAGATATTTACTAACGCAGCTTTTTACTAATTTATTCGTTACATCATCTGGTGAAAGGTTGTGATAGAGGATTATGTTGTCTTCACTCCTCGAGTATCGCTCTGATTTATATGGATAAATTATGAAGGCCACAGATCCATTACTAGCAAAAGATGCGACGAGTGCGGCCCCTTTTTCTGCTTCAGCTTTCCAGCCCTTGGCATCCGGTTTATCGATTTTCTCTACGACACCAGTTTTATTAACACCTGATGATAGCTGGACAGTTTCTTCGTTTTTTGTTTCGTCGTGAACACTCAAACTCATAGAGAATGGGTAAGAGTGCTCCTTGGCAGCAACACAAATTTCCTTGAAATAACCTTCTATTTTATTTTTAGTTACCATCCGCCAGTTAAGTCTTCGACGTTGTAGTTCACGGGCGCTCTTCTCAAGCTTCCTGGATTCCGAAATCAACTTTCTCAAAATTACTCCCATCCAGACTCATAACGCCGCGCTCTGCGGAAATTTAAGAGCGCCAGCGAGTAATTTTCCGTAGCAGCCCATTGTTATGCCTTTGCTCTCAAAATTACCTCTGCGAGCTCTCCGGCGATTTCCTCAATGCTCTGCAAAGAAGTGTTTAGCGCGACTTTATCCGCAAGTGCTGGGCTAAAATTAATAACTTCATTCTTTGTTATTTTGTGCCATATCGGCAATATCATTTTATGTCCATTCATTTCCCGCGCAACCATAGAGTCAAGCTCGTACTGTGTCCAATTCTTCGAGCAAAAAGCAGATGATAGAATCACTGTTCCAAATCTCGAGTTTACCAACCCTTGATCGATGCTTTTCCGCAAGCTGTCGCCAACTTTTAAAGTGAATTCGTCATACCATACTTTGACCCCAATATTTTCTAGCGTTTCAGCGAGCGGGCGAACAAATTCCTCCTTATCTTCTGAGGCATGGGATATAAACAAGTCATATTTCACAATATTTTTATGCGAAATGTTTTGAGTGCTCGCCAACTCTTTCACAGAAGCAGCCATATTCGCAGTTTGATTGATCTCTGCTCGCAACCGGCGCTGATATTCAAGCTGCTCTCTCTGATGCCTCTTTTCTATATCTGCTAGTTTTTTCCTTTCTCTCTCGTCGGCAACAGCTTGCTTTTTACGTTCCTTTTCCTCTTCCTTAAGAAGATCTTGCTTAGCCTTTAATAACTGCCCTTCTTTGTCGGATAGCTTTTTATAAAGACCCGCTTTATTTACTTGTACCTTAGCTATTTCAGCCTGCTTTCTTTGGACTTCAGCGCTTTTGCTTTTCAGAGTGCTAATACTAGTACTTTTGGTAATGCTCCTTTCAATTTGCCCGATCCGATTTCCACAATCAGACTCCTTTTTTGTCTCCAAACTCATTTTGTGATGGAGATCTGATATTTCTTTTTGCAACCTAGCAATCAAACTTGAAATTGTTGAGATAGACATTCTTACTCCATTGCCTGTTTGAATCTTGCATAACGCATTGCTCACCGGAAAATGACGAGCGCCAGCGAGTTATTTTTCCGGTGCAGTAACTTGTTAGAAGCCCTGTCACTATCCGCAATAAACATACCTACGGCATTTCCAATTAATCACGATCCTATTTTTTACGTACAGCAAATTGAAATTCGGATAGAGGTCTTCAACCAAGGACTTCCCATCAGAACCGACGTCTGAAGAAAGCCATGAATGAATCGTATCCATCAGTTGGCCATACTCATGGTAGAAAATTCTGAGATCGAGCGTGCGTTTTAAAGCTTGCTCAGAAACCAAATCTAAAACCTGAGCTATTCGGTCTATAGCACCGTCATCGGGCGCCCCTTCTGTGTATAAGGCGGAAAATGGAATTTGACGTCCATCCTCGGAAACAAAATGACCTGGTTTGGCCCCAGCTGGCTCGGATGCGTCATGGAATAGCTTAATCCACTGCTCGAAATCCTGTGTTGGAATGCTATCCCGGAAAAGCTGAGTCATACGGAAACTGTTTTCTAGCCTCCGTTGGTTCTGCCCTCGATAGTAGGTGAGTAGCGCCACTACCCCACCGAACACACCAAGCCCCAACATCAACCAACCGCGAACCTCTGTAACCAAAGATATCTCCATACCTAGTTCTTCTAACGCCCGCATTTGCGGCTGGTTTGGAGCGCAGCGGAAAACCAGTCCGACAACATGCGCTTGTTATAAATCTTGGTCTTCAAATATATAATCTTGGCGATGGATGCTGTTAGGGAAGTAAAAAACTCCATCCTTCTTTTCCTTTAGTGCTTTATCTCGCACAGTGAAGACAAACGAAAATATTGCAGATCGAGTTAACTGCAATATTCGCCTTAGGTGCTCTAAAAATTCGTCTTCTTTGATAAATACTATATTCTCCATAAATTCATAAGACTCATAGATATCACTTGGGGTCTCACTTTTATGAATAACCACAAACTCATGTTCTAAGTCATTTCTCAGTTGTTTCAAAAATGACCACTCGCCCTCTTTATTTTCATTCAAATCTGTAGCAATGCTATACAACGCTAGGAGACCTGGACTTTTGTTACGATCAAAAAGCTCCCTCCTACTCCCCCTATCCAGCTGCCAAAAGCTTTGGAAATACACCTTTCTATTAGGAGGGTAAAGGTCAAATAATTCACATACTGCAATACCTATTTTATCCAGTATACCAAAGCATGACCGGAAGGCAGTTCTTAGCTTTTCGACATCCACACCTAGCAGTTCATCATTAAAAAGCTCTGAAAAACATGAGTCATGCAGCAACTCATAATCTTCCTCCGTTGTAAGGTATTCAAAATACAGACGTCGAGAGAACGAGAACTCCGACTTTAACCGGTTGAGAACCATTTCCATAGGAATAACAAAATCACCAACTATCCCTCCGGCAGTGGGTATAGTTAAGTTATCCCTAGAGCTTCCCACGCATTGGCAATACAAACCATGCTCAGATAAGCTCAAGTTGTTGTCTAAGCAAAACTTTCTGTAACTGCTTAGTTTTTCATACTCATCTTTAGTTTTTTCTGAATCATGAGGATCAGGTTGAATACCTGCTTCTCTGCATGCCTCAATAATCTTGCTTTTATGAAAAACAACCTGTTGTTTATAGTGATCTAGCCATATGGGAGGAATCTGCCTCGATAAAAGAACATTCTCATATCCTCGTTTAATCTGTTCCAGCATTTGTATTGAAAATGTGTTTGAAACTTGGTTCAGCATAATAAGAGTTGCTGACCTATTGATCCACGACTGCGGGATATCAAGATTCAACTTATTGACTAGATCGTAGCATTCAATAGCTTCTGCTATTCGAAACTGCTGTTTTAACGAGTTTCCTAAATTGACGATATAGGTTGGTTCAATTCTTCCAGAATTTGTATCGCCAAATGACTTGATAGATTTCCAAAGGTCTGTTTTTATTTCTACAAGTTGTTCGATTGTAGAAAAGGTATGTTTAAATGGATTCTTCTCGCTAATTAAATTTGATTTCGCATTGCTCAAATTGTAATAGTAAGCATCTTCTCCTATCTGCTCTATTATTGCATTCTTATATTCATTAAGAATACCTAAGCCTCTTTGGGCAGACTCAGCACATGGCTTCATATGGCCAACATCAATAAATATACTGGCAATGTTGGACATTATTTTAAAAAAAAGAGCATCTCTTTCGGCGTCTTTATCGATTTCTTGATACAAAGTATCGACACCATTCATAGCTTCATTAAACTGTCCAAGACTTACAGCCTCTGACAATCTACTTAACTCTATAGCTATGCTCTCTATCTCCATGAGATCTCCGATTGAGATTTATAACGCTTACGGCACGGGCGAGCGAAGCGAGTCCAAGCCACGAAGTGGCTGAGCGTGCCCGTACTTGTTATTTTTCATTCTGCAAAGACTGCCTGAGTAACGTGGTTAAATCAGCCAGCTTTTCCTTCAATTCAAAGTAGGAGTTTTCTGCAAGCTTTCGATACTGCTCAGTTGGATCAGGCCTCTGATAGGTTGTTATTGTCATATCACCTATCTTTTGGGTTGGTCTTCTAGACTTATGGTGTAGTTTGGACCACGCCTCTAGCAATCCACAGCACTCGAAGTATTGCTCTTTAACCTGCTCTTCAGCCAAAAGGTCCATTTTTGCATTCATCTTGCTGAACCTCTCCTGCAGAGAGTAATCCTTGTAACTTAGTACCTCATGCATTGCGCTTTCAAAAAGAACATAAACATCTGAATAAATTTCTATTCTTTCCGCCCTAGCACGATCTTTTTTGTTCATTTCTTCAGAACGTTTTTTCAATAGCCAAGCGTAATAAGCAGCTAGTAGTGCGAAGAGGCCAGATAATATCGTTGCAATTATTGGTACGTAGTTCAATGCCCCCTCCCCACTGAAAAATAACAGTGATTGGACCGCGCGTCCTGATATTGGATGAACACCCCTGCGCGTTCAACAATGTTATCTGGCGCGCTCCTTTTTTCCAACTCGTTGATTTTTCTAGTGCCTAACTATAGCTCGACCACTATGCAGAATTCGCGCGTATGCTCGATTTGTCGGAACCAATATACAGTATGCAAATTTTCTTATCTAAAGAATTCAAATATAGAATTCACTCATCTGCCGCCAGGCCCAGGGGGAAAGTACTTGGCATGAAGTGCTACTTCGCCCGTCCCGAGAAAAGCCGCGATGTAACGCATGCGCTGGCAAAGGTTTGTCGGGCTACGTAGCCCGTTGAGCTGAGCCGTGAACTCCAGGAACGCTACCGCCCTGCTGGCAGAATGAATGACGTTTCCCATCATCCCTAATGCGGCATCCCTGAGTACGTCTTGGTTACGTAAGCCATCTTCTGCAGCTTTTTTCTCAACGTAACCGAGAGAAACGTTGAGGGCAACGCCAACCAAAGCACGACACCAAGTCAGCACTATTGGCGCAAGTGCATCCGGTCATTAACTTGATCTAGATCAAGAAACCTCGTTGCCTATACCTAAGGTGGCTAGTGAGTATTAGATTTCTCATGCATATTGAATCATTACAAACGATAACCAGGGTCGTCCGTGCTCCCTCTGCCCACTTTATTTCGACAGCCGTTGCCCTACTCCCATCTGCCGTTGGCGTGCCTGCTGTGTCTCGCCAGTCTGTTCGCCTGGGCGGATGAGCATGTAGCGGTCGAGCCCAGCGCCGAGCTGTTGGCTTCCCTGCACCAGGGCGGCTACGTGTTTTACATGCGCCATGGGCCGACGGATACGAGCCATCCCGACAAGGTGCCGGTCGACTTCAACGACTGTGCTACCCAGCGGCCCCTGAGCGACGAGGGTCGTGAACTCATGGCGACTGTCGCCGAGCACATGGCGCGGCACGCCTGGCCCATCGAGGATCCCGTTCTCGTCTCGCCCTTCTGCCGAACGCAGGAGACCGCTCGGATCCTGTTCCCGCACAAGCCCCAGCAGATCGATGAGCTGCTGCGCTATACCGCCGCGATGACGGACGACGAGAAGCGGCCCGTCATCGAGCATACTGGCAAGGCTCTCTCACTGCCGGTCGAAGGCAGCGCCAACCGCATGATCGTGGCCCATGGCCCCAACCTCGCCGACTTGATGGATTACTTCCCAGCCGAAGGCACCCTGGTGATCTTCTCGCCGCTGGGTGAGGCGGGTTATCTCTACCGTGCCAGCATTCCACCGGAGCTGTGGCCATCGCTGGCCTCCCAAGCACCGTAAGGTTGCCCATGAAGCCGAACCGACCGCTCATCTGGATCTTTCTTCTGCCTACTCTGGTGGTGCTGATCCCTGCCCTGCTGTTCGGTCTTGCCGCGGTGCAGGTGCTCAAGGAAAGGATGACTCAGAATCATGCCATTCAGTCGGCGGACATGGCCGCTCTGCTGCAGGCCGCCAACTACACTCAGAGCCTGGGCGAGCTACATCAGGGCGTAGTGGACATGCTGCAGCAGGCCGACCGAGGCGAGCTGTCGGCGCTTGCCAGCTATCGGCTGCATTCGAGCTTCGTCAACGAGCTTGCCACCCTGGGCGGGCAGATACAGACGTTGACCGAAACGCCGCTGATGATCGATTTGAACCACGGCAGTGCCCAACATTTGCGCGAGGCCTTCGAGGGCTATCGGCGCTTCATCATCATGGCCGGCGACATCGCCACCGTGGATGCTACCCGGGCCCGACATTACCTGGACGAGGCACAGCATGAATTCCTGCGCTTCTCCATGCTCACGGGGCACCTTTCGTCCAAGCTGGCGCAGCGCAGCGGCGAGCGCACCCGCGATGCCTATCAGGACACTCTTGGGCACTTCAACACGCTGCTACTGTTTGGCGGGGCGATCCTGGCACTGATGCTGGTCGCCGCCTTTTACTCCGCCCGGATCCTGAATCGTCACCTGCTGATCATCGCCGAAGGGCTGCTCGCGCTTTCCCATCCCCACCGGGTGGTTCCCGAGCTGCCGCGAGTTCAGCGTCTTGCCGAACTGGGGCGGGGCCAGTTGCAGCAGCTTGCCCTGGCGGTGCTGCGGCTGCGTGAAAGCGAGGCACGTCGACTGGTGGCCGAACGCAAGGCCCACCAGTTGGCCCACTTCGATGGCCTGACGGAACTGTCCAACTGGCGCATGATGAGCGAGCACCTGGCGCATTCATTGATGCTGTGTCAGCGCAACGGCCAGCATGGGGCGCTGATCTACCTGGATCTCGATCTCTTCCAGCAGATCAACGACAGCTACGGCCATCGTACCGGCGACCGCTTGCTGCGCGAGGTTGCCCAGCGACTGCGCACCTTCCAGCAGGAGGGGTGTGTGGTAGGGCGGCTGGGCGGCGATGAGTTTCTCCTCATCATCGACTCCCTGCCCAAGCAGCCGGACAAGGCGGCCAATCTGGCGGAAGAGCTGGCCGACCGAATCCGGATCGTCGTGGCCGAGCCCTACTCCATCGACGGGATTCAGCACTTCCTCTCGGCAAGCCAGGGCGTGGCGATGTTCGATGGCTCGAGCGACGTCGAGACCCTGTTCAAACTGGCAGATGCCGCCTGTCACCATGCCAAGGTTGCCGGTCGTAACACCATTTGCTTCCATGACGATGCCACCCAGGCCCTCATGGAAGCGCGTAACGAAACCAGGCGCGATCTGCGCTTAGCCCTGCAGCGTGGCGAGTTCCGCCTCGTCTATCAGCTTCAGTACGACGCCGCCCATCGGCCGCTGGGGGCCGAGGCGCTGATCCGCTGGCAGCATCCGTCTCGCGGTATGGTGTCGCCGGCGGAGTTCATCCCTCTGGCCGAAGAGAGTGGCCTGATCGTACCCCTCGGCGATTGGGTGCTGGAACAGGCCTGTCGGCAGTTGGTGGCCTGGCAGCAGCAAGCGGCCACGGCACATCTGACCCTGGCCGTGAACGTCAGCGCCCGACAGTTCAAGGAACCGGATTTCGTCGAGCGTATCCAGCGGGTACTCACCGCCACTGGAGCCAATCCCCACCGCTTGAAGCTGGAGCTGACGGAGAGCAGCCTGCTGGACGACGTCGAGGCCGGAATCGACAAGATGCGGCGCTTGAAGCGTCTCGGCATCAGCTTTTCCATGGACGACTTCGGCACCGGCTACTCTTCGCTGCAATACCTCAAACAGCTACCGCTGGACCAGATCAAGATCGACCAGAGCTTCGTCAACGATCTGCTGCTGAGCGGAGATGACATGGCCATCGTGCGAACCATCATCGCCATGGGGGTATCCCTGCAGCTCGAGGTGGTGGCCGAAGGGGTGGAAACCGCCCACCAGCTCGGCTGGCTCGTCGAGGCGGGCTGTCACGTGTTCCAGGGCTATTACTTCTGCAAACCGCTTCCTATCGACCAAATCGAGCTGCCATTCACCTCAATCTCGGTGAGCTGAACCGGAAATTCCGCCTCGTTCCACAGGCGTCCACTCGATGGGTGGGTGAGCCGCCTTCAAGCAGGACGCTTTGCGAGGAGAGCCCACACACCCGCTGCTGACAGCAGCGAACCACCTGCCAGGTTGAAGCGCCGTTGCGCCCGTGGCGAGGACAGCAACTTTCGCGCCGAGCCAGCAAATACCGCATACAGCGTTGCGTTGAGCGCAGCCATGCCGACGAACGTGACTGCAAGAATCCAAAGCTGTTGCGTGACAGCCGAGCTTGGATTGATGAACTGCGGCAGAAAGGCAACGAAGAAGACAATGCCCTTCGGATTGAGCGCGGTGACCAGGTAGGTGTTCGCGAATAGCTTCCAACGAGATCCCGGCGCGGCTGGTGCAGACAGCTCGGCGGTAGAAATGCCAGCGCGAAGGAGTTTGATACCGAGGTAAAGCAAGTACAGCCCGCCGGCCCATTTGACGACCGTAAACCAGAAAGCCGAGGTTGCCAGGAGTGCACCTAAGCCGAGAAGCGACACCACCAAGGCCGTTGAGTCGCCGAGAGCAACAGCAGCGACGAGCGGCACGTTCGCCCGCCGACCATGCATCATGGAGTAGCTTATGACCGTAAGAATGGTCGGGCCAGGAATGATGAGAAGCACCGCAGATGCGGCAACGAAGGCAAGCCATAGCTCGATTGACATGGTAGCCCTTCCTTTTGGCAGCTAACGTTTGACATGAGCGGCAGGCACCGGTTTGCCAGTGACTGTCCGCTCAATGGAAGTGTTAGCTGTTACTGTTGAGCGCCAGCTCTTTCAGACGGTGAAACAGCGGAGTGATTTTCCCTTTCCCACCTGTGTAGTCGAAGTAGCCGCCGGTGAAGGTCTCGTAGCACCCACTTCGATTGAGCCGAGTGAGGATTGAATCGACTTCATTAGGCTGAATTGAAAATTCTTGAACCACCTGCTGGACAAAAGCATTCCAGAAGCGATTCGCGCGTTGAAGATCGTTCTCCTCCTCCTGTAGTGGATGCCGTGACTCGTAGCCATCCAAAGTTGCGAGCACCGAAAGTTCTCGATACGAAAGTTCGGCTAGGATGCTCAAGAACTCTTCGAACTCATCCACTACTGTAAGTCTGCCTTCGGTAGTAGAACGCAGAAGACGCGCCAGAGCCTGAATCTTCTCGGTTCTTTGCGTGCGAAGTACCGCAGCTGCGGTCGCAAAGTAGCAGTGCAGAAACTCGTCGTTCTCTAACAGCTCCGGACGGAGTTCCTTCTCACCCTTGGCCAACTCGTCAAAAAATACGCGGGCTCGATCGGCACGAATAGCCTGAACTCGGGTGAGCACCGCAGTGTCAACCGCCGCACCGATACTCAGCGGAATCAACTGAACGAGTGCTCGAACTACAGCGCTGCGTTCATAGCGTTTGACGAGACTCTCAACGACCTGAGGGTGATGCATGGAGCATACTCCGTGGCAACTAACGTCCTCGAGAAACCACGCCGCTGTCATGGCTTGGAGTAACTGGCGCGCTTCCCGGCGTCGGCTTCATTGAGTGGTTATCCCTTTCGATTTGCGTTGTAATAAAGTATTTGCGACCACACCGATTAGGACCAAGGCCAATCCATAATAAAAACCCGAATTGCTTATCACACCTGACATAAGGTGAGACTGGACATTATCTATCCTCCCTTCAAGCCTTGTAACTGTATCCTTAAGCGAGGCATAAGCTTGACCGACATCATGGAGCTGACGTGCTTTTTCTGGATTGGAAGTAAACAAGGAGTTAAGCTGTCTTATGCTTTCTTCGTGAGTATGCTGTTTCTGTTCGAGTTCTGCGAAAGCGACAGCGTCAACGAATTCTTGTGACTTCTTTGCCGTTTCTAACTCAGCCGCAATGGCGTCTAGCGATGCTCTTATGCTGGCAATCTCATCATCAAACGTCTTTTGGCTCTCCCTCAATTCTGATATTGCCTTGACTTTTGCCAAATTTGGCTCTAGTTGAAAAAAGGTCATTGCAACCAAAGACAGGCCGACAGCTATAGCGATATTCAGAAACTTCTCCAGATCTTCCAACAAGACTCACCTCCTGATTTTTGACTAACCGTGATTAGATTGCCTGCTCGTTTATTGACTTGAGCGCGCAGGCACGTTCAACAATGTTATTAATTAAGCCGGTTATTACCCAACTTATTGATTTTCCAGAATCCTAAGCATAACTCAGCAGTCTTGGTGGGATTCACGCATTTGCGCGTTTTTCCGGAACCAATAATATCAATGCCTACGCGAAGGCTACCATATGTAAGCGCACACCAGATCGCCAAAGCTGATGGACCGCGTGAAGGCTACCATGCGGGCAAAGCACTACAGCCCGCGCACCGAGAAGACCTACCGCTACTGATACGCGATTTCATCCGTTTCAACGAGGCATCATCCACCAGCATGGACAGAATCGAGATTTAGCCTTTCTGCGGCACGTTGCGGTAGTGAACGGCCAGGAAAAGCTGCACAAGAAGTCCGCTTCCTTGTTAAATCGCCGACTCCATTAACTCGGCCACCTCCGTATGACCTTTATCACGCGCAAGCTCTAGCGGAGTCTTGCCTGAGTCGTCATGCGCTTTGGGGTCCGCCCCATGGTCCAGCAGGAGCTGCACCAAGTCCACGTGCCCTCTGAGCGCCGCTTCATGCAGGGGAGTGAAGCCGCCGTGCTGAACTACGTTGGTCGATGCGCCTAGCTCAAGCAGCCTGCGGGCGAGAGCAAGAGCCGCGTCTCGATCTGAATGCGCGACCGCACTATGTAGCGGTCGTACCCCCATTGCGTTCTTCACTGGTGCTTCGAGGTCTGCTCCCGCCGAGACCAAAACATCAAAGGCCTTTAGACGGCCGAAGAAGCACGCGTAGCCCAAGGGATGGAATCCATCCGGCGAATAGGCGTTGACCAGTTCAGGCTTGGCAACAACCAGTTGCTGGACACGCTCAGCGTTGTCGATCACGGTCGCCTCAAATATATCGAGATCGTCGCGATTCTCCGCGAGCAAATTGGCTATCTCATTCTGCCCATGGTAGATCGCGAGGCAAATCAGCGAGACACCGTTTTCATCCCGGCCATGAGCAAGAGTGGGGTCTTGGGACAGGGCGTCTTCTACCGCCCTCCTGTCACCGTTCCGAATTGCCGTGATAACTTCCTTCATGGTTTCCAATGCCTCCATTCATTGGCAGCCTAACGCTCTCTACAAGGATCCGTGCGATTGGCAGGGGCACAGCCCAAGGCTGCGTTCAGCCAGAAGCCGTCAAGGGGGGATATGGCGTACAGCAGAGCCGCAAATTTCAGGGACGCTACCGCCCTGCTGGCAAAATGGATGACGATTCCCATCACCCTTAATGCGGCATCCCTGTGTACTTCTTGATCATGTAAGCCATCTTCTGCGGCTTTTTGCCTACCGTAACCAAGCGAAACGTTGAGGGCAACGCCCACGCGCGGGAGCGGCCTGCCGCGGCTTGGGCAACGACCTCAGTGAACTGTGCCCCACTGTGCCCCACTCCAGGGTCTTGTCCCTGCCCTCTCCCTTCTTGCCCCTATCTACAGCCCTCTCCCACCCAGCTCTACGACGTTAGTCGCAAGCCACCTGTCCAATCGGTCAAATATCTTCTAGGCTGTAGCCGAACAAGCCTGACCAAACGGTCAAGCCTGTTGCTGCGGCACCCAAACAACGCTGATTCGACAACGCCAATCCAACAACAACGGACACAGATATGGAACCGACCTCCTCCCTAGCCGACAAGGCAGATGGACGCCCCTCCGCGCGAGCCACGGGGCAAGGAAGCAGCTGGCTGGACAGCTATTTCGGCGCAAGCCGTCGTGGCTCCAGCGTACGCACCGAGATTCTGGCGGGCATCGCCACCTTCCTGGCTTCGATGTACATCATCGTGGTCAACCCGGCGATCCTCTCCCATGCCGGCATTCCCTTCTCCGCCGCGCTCTCCGCCACCGTGCTGATCAGTTTCATGAGCAGCCTGGCCATGGGCCTGTATGCCCGCAACCCGATTCTGGTGGCGCCGGGCATGGGCATGAACGCGCTGTTCACCTACACCCTGGTGCAGGGCGCCGGGCTTTCCTGGGAGGTGGCGCTGGGCTGCGTGTTCTGGTCCGGCGTGCTGTTCGCTACCCTGGCGATGTTCAACGTGCGCGAGGCGATCATCAATGCGATTCCGCCTTCGCTGCGCTATGCCATCACCTGCGGCATCGGCTTGTTCATCACCTTCATCGGTTTCAAGAACGCCGGTTTCATCGTCGGCAGCGACGCGACCCTGGTCACCCTGGGCAGCATGGACGCCTCGCTGATCACCTTCTTCATCGGCATGATGGCCACCGCCATTCTGGTGATCATGCGCTTCAACGGCGCGCTGATCCTGGGTATTGCGCTGACCACCCTGTTGGCCACGCCGATGGGGCGCCTGTGGGGTGGCGACGTGGTGGTGGAGTGGAGCGGTATCGCCGCCTGGCCCGACTTCAGCGCGGTGATGCAGGTGGATATCTGGGGCGCGCTCAAGGTTGCCTACCTGCCGTTCATCTTCGTCATGCTGTTCACCAATTTCTTCGATGCGCTGTCGTGCTTCATGGCGCTCTCCGAATCCGCCGATCTCAAGGACAAGGACGGCAATCCGCGTAACCTCAAGCGCTCCATGACCGTGGACGCCTTCGCCTCGATGATCGCCGCACCGCTGGGCACCAGCGCGGCACAGACCTTCATCGAGTCCGGCGCCGGCGTGGCTCAGGGTGGTCGTACCGGCCTGGTGGCGGTCACCATCGCCTTCCTGTTCCTGCCCTTCCTGTTCCTCTCGCCGCTGCTGTCGCTGGTGCCCGGCATCGCCACGGCGCCGGCCCTGGTGCTGGTCGGGCTGTTCATGCTGGCACCGGTGAGCAAGATCGACTGGTCGCAGTTCGAGCAGGCCTTCCCGGCCTTCCTGGCAATCATCCTGATGCCGCTGACCTACTCGATTACCCTGGGCATCGCTTTCGGTTTCCTGAGCTTCGTGTTGATCAAGCTGGCCACCGGCAAGCTTTACGACATCAAGCCGGCGATGTGGGTATCGGCTGCGCTGAGTGTTGTGATGCTAGTGA
>MTEU01005829.1_pt2 | contig 14183 bp, 13 predicted proteins | sample 1042701 | NCBI WGS metagenome assembly MTEU01 (sample SAMN06185813, study PRJNA358809) | soil metagenome | isolation source: naturally attenuated soil | place: India | collected 2015-05-23
GCGAACGCTTGCGCCGTCGATTGAGCGCGCTCGAACACAAGCACGCCCGGCCCTGGCTGGTGCGGGCGGTGCACGGGGTGGTCCTGAGCACTGGCGGCTTCATCTTCAACCGCGAGCTGATCAAGGCCCACGCACCGGCGTTCCGCCGCAATTTCAAGGTCGGCGCTACCGGCTGCGATGGCAGCGGCCTGCGCCTGGGTCTCAGCGTCGGTGCAGCCAGCGACCGCCTGCAGCGGGTATCGGCGTGGCGCTTCATCAACCCGCCGTACAGCTGGCACAAAGGCATCGTGGTCAATCGCGCTGGCGAGCGCTTCTGCAACGAAGAGGTGTATGGCGCCACCCTCGGCCAGCCATTGATGGAAGAGCAGGGCGGGCAGGCCTGGCTGGTGCTTGATGCGCCGTTGCGCAAGCAGGCCCTGCGTGAGGCGCTGTTTGGCGGCTATTGGTGGTTCCAGGCGTTACCTGCGCTGGTGTTGATGCTGTTGGGCGCCCGCAAGGGCAAGAGCCTGCAGCAGTTGGCGCAAGCCACCGGCATGGGGGCGCAAAGCCTGCGCCAGGCGTTGCTGGCCAACAATGCCGCGGCCCGAGGCCAGGCGCCGGACCCGTTCGGCAAGTCGGCGGCCGGGCGCCAGGTACTGGAGCAGGGGCCGTTCTATGCCTGCGATATATCGGTTGGTAACCCGATCTTCCCGCTGGGGGCGTTGACCCTCGGTGGCCTGCGCGTGGACGAGGGCAGCGGCGCCGTAGTGGACTGTGACGGCCAGGCGATTGGCGGCTTGTTCGCGGCTGGGCGTACGGCGCTGGGCATTCCTTCTCATCTTTATATAAGTGGCCTGTCCCTGGCCGACTGTGTGTTTTCCGGGCGTCGTGCCGGTGCCGCAGTGGTGCATGGGGCGCGCCTGAACACGGACTGCGAGGTAGGGTCATGAACCAGGGTAACGGGCGGGTAGCAGGCAAGGTCGCGCTGATCACCGGGGGCGCCAAGGGTATCGGCGCGGCGAGCGCACGCCTGCTGGTGGCGCAGGGCGCCCAAGTGCTGGTCAGCGATATTGACGAACGGGTCGGGCTGGCCCTGGTTGAAAGTTTGGGCTCGGCGGCCAGCTTCATCGTCCATGATGCGAGTGATGAAGCGCAGTGGCAGCAGGTGATGGCGGTCGTCGCCGAACGCCATGGCCGGCTGGACATCCTGCTCAACAACGCCGGCATGCTGCAGCCCGGCAACATTGAGGACACCGAACTGCGCGATTGGGAGCGGCTGATGCGGGTCAATGCCGCCAGTGTGTTCCTGGGTTGCCGTGCCGGTATCGCGTTGATGAAGGCGCAGGGCGGTTCGATCATCAACCTGTCGTCGGTGGCGGCCCTGGCCGGGCGTGATGATTACCTGGCCTACAGCGCTTCGAAAGGCGCGGTGGCGGCGTTGACCCGCTCGGTGGCGGCGTTCTGCCGGCGGCGGCGTTACCGCATTCGCTGCAATTCGTTGCACCCGGATGGTGTGCTGACCGACATGACCCGTGGCGGCTTTCCCGACGGTGTCGACCCGGCGCGGTTGACCATCGACAGCGACCCCATGAACCGCATGTGCCTACCCGAAGATGTGGCGGCCAGCGTGTTGTACCTGGCCAGTGATGAGGCGCGGGCGGTAAATGGGGTGGAGCTGCGGATCGACAGTGGGCAGTTGGTGATGTCGATCTGAATGCCCAATGGAAAGCCCGTAGATCACCACCCCTCAAAACGCGCCGGGCGCTTCTCGATAAACGCTTGCATCCCTTCCTTCTGGTCCCTCGATGCAAACAACAACGCATTGGCCTTGCGCTCCAGCGCCAAGGCCGCGTCCAGGGGCGCATCCATCCCCGCCAGGATCACCTCCTTGATCTGCTCGGCCGCCAGCGCCGGCATCCCCGCAATCACCCGCGCCAGCTCCAGCGCGCGGGCCTGCACCTGGTCGTCCTCGACCAGGTCGCTGACCAACCCCGCCACCCAGGCCTCTTCGGCACTGATCGGCTGCCCGGTCAGGGCCATGCGCATGGCCTTGGCCTTGCCCACTGCGCGCACCAGCCGCTGGGTGCCGCCGATGCCAGGCATGATGCCGATGCGGATCTCCGGCTGACAGAAGCGCGCATTGCGCCCGGCGACGATCAGGTCGGCGAGCATCGCCAGCTCGCAGCCGCCGCCATAGGCGTAACCGCAGACCGCAGCTATCACCGGTTTCGGGCAGTGCTGGATCGGCGCCCAGACTCGCTCGGTGTGGCGCTGGTAGATATCGATCGGGCCGACCCCGGCCATGCTGCCGATATCGCCGCCGGCGGCGAACACGTTGTCGCCACCGGTCAACAGGATGCAGCGTACCTGCGGGTCTGCGCCCAGCTCGGCAAAGTGCTGCGACAACAGCGCTTGCAGCTCCAGGCTCAGGGCATTGGTGGCGTGCGGGCGGTTCAGCCGCAGCAGCGCAACGCCAGCCAGCGGGCGTTCGAGCAGGACCGGTGGAGCAGCTGAATCAGGCATGGTGTTCCTCATGTACAGGGTGCAATGCCCGCCAGTGTTGCCCCGCACCTCTGGCCATTCATCGTCCGTTCAGACGAAGTACGACCGTCATCGAGCCTCTAGAGTCGGTTGCCATGGCAGAACGAGGAACAGGCTATGGTGTTTGATTACAGCGGCAAGGTGGTGCTCGTCACCGGCGGTAGCAAAGGGATCGGCGCGGGTATTGCCGAAGGTTTTCTCGCGGCCGGGGCGCAGGTGATCGTCTGCGCCCGCAGCCAGCCGGAGCAACTGCCCAGCGCCCGGGGCCGCAGCGCGGTGTTCATCGCCGCCGACGTGCGCGATGGCGAGTCGCTGCAGGCGCTGTTCGACACCATCGAACGCGACTTTGGCCGCCTCGATGTACTGGTCAACAATGCCGGTGGCAGCCCGTCGGCCGTGGCTGCCACCGCCTCGCCACGCTTTCACGAGGGCGTGCTGCGGCTCAACCTGATCGCACCGCTCAACGCCGCTCAACATGCCAACCGCCTGATGCAGGCGCAGGCGCAGGGCGGCTGCATCGTCTTCATCGGCAGCATCAGCGCCTTGCGTGCCTCGCCTGGCACCGCCGCCTATGGCGCGGCCAAGGCCGGGGTGCTCGCACTGGTGCAATCGCTGGCCGTGGAGTGGGCGCCGAAAGTACGTGTGGTCGCGGTGAGCCCCGGCCTGGTGCTGACCGACCAGGCCCACCTGCATTACGGCAGCGAGCACGGCATCGCTGCCGTCAGCGCCGGCATACCCGCCGGGCGCATGGCCTCTGCCTGCGACATCGCCAATGCCTGCCTGTACATAGCCTCACCCCTGGCCAGCTATGCCAGCGGTTGCAACCTGCTGCTGCACGGCGGTGGCGAACGCCCGGCGTTTCTCAGCGCAGCCCAGGCCCTACCGACTTGATCAACCACCTGGCGGCGGCCGCATCGGCCCGCCGCCCTCACGTTGCAGGAGACGACTTTGGCTGACCCACAATTGCTATCCAGCGTGCGCGCCCTGGTGGGCCGCGAATATGGCCGGGTGTATGCCTGGGATGCGGTGAATGCGCCGATGATCCGCCAATGGTGCGAGATCATGGGTGTCGACAACCCGCTCTACAGCGACCCCGACTTTGCCCAGAACAGCCCGTACCAGGCGATCGTCGCCCCGCCGGCCATGCTCCAGGTGTGGACCATGGAAGGGCTGCACGCCAACAACTACCCGCCGGGCTCCACCCAGCAGAACCCGTACGAAGTGCTCAAGCTGATCGAGGAATATGGCTACGCCTCGGTGGTGGCGGTGAACTCCGAGCTGAGCTTCACACGCCCTGTGCAGTTGGGTGAGCGACTGTACTACACCACTCGCCTGGACGCGGTGGGCGACGAGAAGACGACCGCCCTGGGCACCGGGTTCTTCGTCACCCTGGTGATGAGCCACTTCGTCGAAAAGCCCGAAGGCGACGAGCCAGTGGGCGAATTGCTGTTCCGCGTGTTCAAGTTCCGCCCGGCCAACCCGCAACCAGTGGCCAAGCCAGAGGCCGCACCGGCCAATGCCAAGCGCCCGTTGCCAGGGGTAAGCGACGACACCCGGTTCTTCTGGGAAGGCTGCGCCGAAGGCCGCCTGCTGATCCAGCGTTGCAGCGCCTGTGCCACTTTGCGCCACCCACCGGCCCCCGTATGCATGCACTGCCACAGCTTCGAGTGGGACAGCGTCCAGGCGAGCGGGCGCGGCAGCCTGTATTCCTTCGTGGTCATGCACTACCCCGAAGTGCCACCGTTCGACCACCCCAACCCGATCGGCCTCATCGAACTGGACGAGGGGGTGCGCCTGGTCGCGGGGCTGATCGGCGGGCAGCGCGAGCAATTGCAGATTGGCCAGCGCCTGCAGGTCGAGTTCCATCGTTTCGACGAGCAACAGACCCTGCCGTTGTTCCGGCCTGTAACTGAATAGGAGGGCGCCCATGGACTTTCAATTGAGCGAAGACCAGCGGGCAATCGAGCAGATGGCCGCGAGCCTGTTCAGCGACCACTGCCATGACGATGCCCTGCGCCAGTGGGATGTCAGCGGCGAGCAGCTGATGGTGTCACTCTGGGCGCTGTGCCAGGAAACCGGGCTGCACGCCCTGGCCATCCCCGAGCAACTGGGTGGCAGCGGCCTGGGCATGACCGAGCTGATGTTGGTGCTGCAGGCTCAGGGGCGCAGCCTCGGCCAGGTACCGCTGTGGCGGCACCAGTTGGCGGCGGCGGCCTTGGGGGCCTTCGGCCTGGGTGAACTGGCGCAGCTGGCGGCCAGCGCGGCTACGGGCGAGCGGTTGCTGAGCCTGTCGCTGGACGGCCTGCACGCCTCGAACGGCATCGCATTGCAGGCCACGGCCTGTGCCGAGGGCTGGCAGGTGAGCGGGCGGGTAGCCGCACTGCCACTGGGTGGGCAGGCCCACGCGGCGCTGTTGCTCGTGCTTGCCGACGGCCAGCCGCGGCTGCTGCTGCTAGAGCTCGACAACCCGGCGATCCGCCGTGTGCCGGGGCTGCTGACCCACGGTGAAGCGATCACCGACCTGCACATCGAGGGCCTGCGGGTCGGTGCCGACCGTGTATTGCCCGCCGCCGCGCTGACCTGGATCGAGCCCCGTGCCATCGCAGCCCTCGCGGCGCTGCAGCTGGGGGTCAGTGCCGAGCACATACAGCGCACCGTGGCCTATGTGGGCGAGCGTCAGCAGTTCGACCGGCGCATCGGCAGCTTCCAGGCAGTGCAGATGAGCATGGCCGATGCGCATATCGCCCTGGAGGCCCTGCGCAGCACCCTTTGGCAGCTGTGCTACCGGCTGGACGCCGGCTTGCCGGCACCGTCCGAGGCCCTGGCCACTGCCTACCTGGCCTGTGAAGCCGGCCACCGCATCGGCCATGTCGCCCAGCACGTGCACGGCGGTATTGGCGTCGACCTGACCTACCCGATTCATCGCTATCTGTACTGGAGCCGCGCCCTGGGCATAGCCCTGGGCGGTTCGGCGGCATGCCTGGAACGGCTCGGCGACTGGCTGAGCGACAACGACAAGCTGGGATGGAAATATGACCTCGAAGAACACCAAGCGCTTTGACGATGTGCGCCCCGGCGAAACCCTGCCAGCGCTGCAGGTGCCGATCACGGTGGCGCTGATCGCCGGCGGCGCGATTGCCACGCGCGACTACTTCCCCGGCCACCACGACCTGGATGCCGCCCGTGAACTGGGCTCGCCCCATGTATTCATGAACATCCTCACCACCAATGGCCTGGTGCAGCGCTTCGTCGAAGGCTGGGCCGGCCCGCTGGCGCGCTTCACCTCGCTGAAGATCAAGCTGGGCGTGCCCAACTACCCCGGCGACTGCATGACCTTCAGCGGCAGCGTGACCGGCCTTGACCCCGAGAGCCGCACGGTGGAAGTGACCCTGAGCGGCAAGAATTCCATGGGCAACCACGTGACCGGTACGGTCGCGCTGGTGCTGCCATGACCAGTGGAGGCAGCATGAACAACCTTTCGATTTCCGGGCGTGCCGCGATTGTCGGGCTGGGCGCCACCGAGTTTTCCAAGAACTCCGGGCGCACCGAACTGCGCCTGGCCCTTGAAGCCACCCTCGAGGCCTTGCGCGACGCGGGTATCGACCCGTCGGAAGTGGAGGGCTTCAGCTCCTATTCGGTGGACAAGGTCCCGGAGTACGAAATCGCTCGCCTGCTGGGCTGCAAGGACGTCAAGTTCTTCTCCCAGGTGCCCCACGGCGGCGGTGCCGCCTGCGCGCCGGTGATGCATGCGGCCATGGCGGTGGCGACCGGCGTGGCCAAGGTGGTGGTGGTGTACCGGGCGATGAACGAACGTTCCTGGTACCGCTTCGGCAGCGGCAGCTACGGCTTTGCCGCCACGCCGATCTTCGACAACGCCAACTACGGCTGGTACATGCCCCACGGCTTACATACCCCGGCCGCCTGGGTCGGCATGTTCGCCCAGCGCTACATGCACACCTACGGCGCCACTTCGCAAGACTTCGGCCGCGTCGCCGTGGCTGCCCGGGACTTTGCGGCCACCAACCCCAAGGCGTTCTTCCACGGCAAGCCGATCACTCTCGAAGAGCACCAGGCCTCGCGCTGGATCTGCGAACCGTTGCACCTGCTCGACTGCTGCCAGGAGTCCGACGGGGCAGTGGCCATGGTCATCACCTCGGCCGAGCGTGCCCGTGACCTGCGGCAGAAACCGGTGACCATCAAGGCCGGCTCCCAGGGCATCACCCACGGCCAGCAGAGCATGACCTCGTTCTACCGCGACGACATTACCGGCCTGCCTGAAATGGGCGTGGTCGCCAAGGAGCTGTATCGCCAGTCCGGGCTCGGCCCCGAGGCGTTGCAGACGGCGGTGATCTACGACCACTTCACCCCGTTCGTGCTGCCACAACTGGAAGAGTTCGGCTTTGCCCGGCGTGGCGAGGCCAAGGAGTTCATCCGCGCCGGGCACCATGCCCGTGGCGGCAAGCTGCCGATCAATACCCACGGTGGGCAACTGGGCGAGGCCTACATCCACGGCATGAACGGCATCGCCGAGGCGGTGCGCCAGGTGCGTGGCACGGCAGTCAACCAGGTGGCAGATGTGGAAAACGTTCTGGTCACCGCCGGTACCGGCGTGCCCACCAGCGGCCTGATTCTGGGCGCGGCCTGAGGAGCACAGCATGTTCGTCGATCTTACCCCCGAGCAACATGCGCTGCGCCGCCAGGTGCGCGACTACTTCCAGGCGCTGATGACCCCCGAGCTGCGCGAGCGACTGCGCGGCCAGGAAGGTGGCGAGCTGTATCGCCAGACCGTCCGCCAGATGGGCCGTGACGGCTGGCTGGCGGTGGGCTGGCCGAAGGCCCATGGCGGCCAGGGCTATGCCGCCACCGAGCAGCTGATCTTCTTCGAAGAGGCCAACATCGCCGGCGCACCGCTGCCGTTCGTGACCATAAGCACGGTGGGCCCCGCCCTGATGGAGCACGGCAGCACGGCTCAGAAGGAACGCTTTCTGCCGGGCATCGCCGCTGGCGAAATCATGTTCGCCATTGGCTACTCCGAGCCCGATGCCGGCAGCGACCTGGCGGTGCTGCGCACCAGCGCGCGGCTGGATGGCGAGCATTTCGTGGTCAACGGCAACAAGCTGTGGACATCGGGCGCCGAGTCAGCCGACTACATCTGGCTGGCTGCGCGCACGGACCCGAGCCAGGCGCGGCACAAGGGCGTGTCGATCCTGATCCTCGATACCCGCCTGCCAGGGTTCTCCAGCACGGTGATCCCGACCACCAGCAACCCGACCGCCGCTACCTACTACGACAACGTGAAGGTGTCCAGGGACATGCTGGTCGGCGAGCTGCACGGCGGCTGGAAGCTGATCACCGCGCAGCTCAACCATGAACGCCTGGGCCTGGGCTCCTGGTCGGACAAGGTCGCCGGGCTGTTCCGCCGGGTCTACCTGTGGGCCAAGGCCCGCGACGAACAGGGCCGACGGGCGATGGACAAGGCCTGGGTGCGCAGCTCGTTGGCCGAGTGCTATGCGCGCCTGGAAGCGATGCGCCTGATCAACCTGCGCATTGCCGCCAACCTTGAGCGCGAGCAGATGGACGTGGCGTTGAGCTCGACCACCAAGGTGTACGGCTCGGAATCGGCGATCGAGATCCTGCGCCGCCTTTCGGCCATCGTCGGCGCCAATGGCGTGGTGCGTGGCGGCTCGGCCGCAGCGGCGCTGCACGGTGACCTTGAATACGAGCTGCGCGCCTCGGTCACCGTGACCTTTGGCGGCGGCACCAATGAAATCCAGCGCGAGCTGATCGCCCAGTTCGGCCTGGGCATGCCGCGCACCCAGCGCTGAGCCGAGCGCGCTCGGTTCAGCCAACACAACCACAAGAAATGCCCCGCCCCGGCAGTGCCCGGGGCCTGGGCCGAGGGTTGCATCCGATGAGCACGATAGAGCAATTCAGGCACGAGACACGCGCCTGGCTGGAAGCCAACTGCCCGCAATCGATGCGCACCGCCATGGGCGAAGGCGATGTGGTGTGGGGGGCCAGCCAGCCGCAGTTCGCCAACGACGATGCGCGCCTGTGGTTCGAGCGCATGCGCGACAAGCGCTGGTTCTGCCCCGATTGGCCCGAAGCCTATGGCGGTGCCGGGCTGGATGCCGAGCAGCTGGCGGTACTGGAAAGCGAGATGCGCCGCCTGAAATGCCGGCCGCCGCAGATCAACCTGGGTATCTGGATGCTCGGGCCGGTGTTGCTGGCCCATGGCACCGAAGAGCAGAAGCGCAGCCTGTTGCCGCCCATGGCACGTGGTGAGGTGCGCTGGTGCCAGGGTTTCTCCGAACCCAATGCCGGCTCCGACCTTGCCAGCCTGAAGATGGCCGCCCGTGACGCCGGCGATCACTTCGTGGTCGATGGCAGCAAGATCTGGACCTCCTACGGCGACAAGTCCGACTGGATGTATGCGCTGGTGCGCACCGACAGCCAGGCGCCCAAGCATGAAGGTATCAGCCTGATCGTGCTGGACATGCGCAGCCCTGGGGTCAAGGCGGTACCGATCGACCTGATCAGCGGCAAGTCGGCGTTCTGCCAGGTGTTCTTCGATGGCGTAAAGGTACCCAAGAGCCAGCTGATCGGCCCGCTCAATGGTGGCTGGAACCTCGGCAAGTACCTGCTGCAGCACGAGCGCAAGGCCATGTCCAAGTTCGGCGAATTCAGCCTGCCGTCGCACTTCGACCTGTTGGCGCTGCTGCGCGAATACCTGCCGCAGCCGCGCAGCCAGGGCGAGCTGGCCTTGCAGGCGCGGGCGGTGGCCTGCGCCATGGACGAGCATGCCTACGGCCTGACGGTGCAGCGCATGGCCGAGGAGGGGCGTGCCGGTGACGACATCAGCGGCCTGATGATGATCATGAAGCTGCTGCACACCGAGCAGGAACGCGACAAGTTCGAGGTGCTGCTCGACGCCCTGGGCGGCCACGCCTTCGGCTGGCAGGCGCCGGGCTTCAGCGAGCGCGAGCTGGCCGTGACCCGCGCCTGGCTCAACAGCTATGCCCTGACCATTTCCGGGGGCGCATCGGAAGTGCAGCTCAACGTCATCGCCAAGCGTGTGCTTGGTTTGCCCGACGGCAAGAAAGGAGTGTCGGCATGAACCTGCGTTACAACGAAGAACAACGCCTGCTGGCTGACAGTGCCCGCGACTTTCTGGCCGCACGCAGCCCGGTTGCGGCGCAGCGGCGCTTGCGTGACCAGGGCGTGGCGCAAGGCTTCGATACCCAGCTATGGCGCGATGCCGTGGCGCTGGGCTGGAGTGCGATTCCGTTTGCCGAGCACCTCGGGGGGCTGGACTTCGGGTGCATGGGCCTGGGGCCGATCTTCGAAGCCAAGGGCCAGCACCTGTCGGCGACGCCATTGCTGTCCAGCGTTGTCCTGGCCGGCTCGCTGCTGGCCCTGGCCGGTTCGGCGCAACAGCACAGCGACTGGCTGCAGGCGGTGATCCAGGGAAAGCGGCGCCTGGCTCTGGCGCTGGAGGAGGGGCCCCGCCACCGCCCCAGTGACGTATCCGTGGCTGCGGTCGCCGAGGGCGAAGGTTTTCGCCTGAGCGGGGAAAAGTTCTGGGTCATCGATGGCGTCGGCGCTGATGCCTACGTGGTGGCGGCGCGTACCGCCGGCCAGCCGGGCGAAGCGCAGGGCATCAGCCTGTTCCTGGTGCCAGCCGACAGCCAAGGCGTGCAGTGCACGGCGCTGCCCCTGATCGATTCGCGCAACAGCGGGCGCCTGCGCCTGGACCAGGTGCGAGTGAGCCGCGAAGCGCTGCTGGGGGAACCCGGGGCAGCCTGGGAGGTGCTGGACGCAGTGCTCGACCGCGGCCGGGCGTGCCTGGCGGCGGAGTTGCTGGGCGCTGCGCAGCAGTTGTTCGAAACCACCGTGGAATACCTGAAGACCCGGGTCCAGTTCGATGTGCCGATCGGCTCGTTTCAGGCGCTGCAGCACCGCGCTGCGCACCTGTACACCGAGCTGGCCCTGGCGCGCAGTGCGGTGATGGCCGGCCTGGCCGCGCTGGACGACCCGCAACTGGACGCCCCACAGCGCGGGCGGCTGGTCAGCCTGGCCAAGTGGAAGGCTGGCGATACCGCACTGCAGGTTGCCAACGAAGCGGTGCAGATGCATGGCGGCATTGGTGTCACCGACGAACTGGATGTCGGCCTGTACCTCAAACGGGTGCGGGTGGCCCAGGCCTGCCTGGGTGATCGCGACTTCCATTGCGAACGTTATTCCGCCCTCGACGCGGCCTGTGCGTGAGCCCGGCGCCTGGAGAACCCTGATGAGCATTGACCATTGGCGGCACGCCTGGGAACAGTTGATAGCCCCCGGTGCACCATTTGAAGTGATGACCCCAGCCGCAGGTGGCCCGCGGTATTTTCGCCATGCACCGCGCAACCTGCTGCAGGTGATCGACGCCGCACGGGTACACGGCGACAAGGAATTTGTCGTCTGGCAGCAGCAGCGCCTGAGCTTTGCCGACTATTTCGACGCGGTCGACCGGCTGGCTGGCCAGCTGACAGGCCGCTTGGGCCTGCGCCCTGGCGAGCGGGTAGCGATTGCCATGCGCAACCAGCCGGCCTGGCTGGTGGCGTTTGCCGCCATTCAGCGCTGCGGTGCGGTGTGCGTGCCACTCAACAGTTGGGGCCTGCACGATGAGCTGTTGCATGGTGTGGAGGACAGCGGTGCGCGTGTGCTGATCGGCGATGATGCGCGCCTGTCCTTGCTTCAGGGCGACCTGGCAGCAGCCGGGCGCACCTTCATCGTGGTCGGGCGTGCCGCCGACGCCGAGCTGCCTGCGCATTGCCTGCGCTACGAGGAGCTGCTGGCTGCCGAACCGCTGCCGCTGGCAGCCGTGGAGCTGCCGCCTGAAGCCCCGGCGCTGATCCTTTACACCTCCGGCACCACCAGCCGTGCCAAGGGCGTGTTGTCCAGCCATGGGGCGATTTGCCAGGCGCTGACCGCGCTGGAGTTCCAGGGCGCGTTCTGTGCGCTGACTTCGCCCGAGCGGGTGGCGGGCATGCTCGGCAGTGGCTTCGCCTCGACCACCCTGATGGCGGTGCCGCTGTTCCATGTCAGCGGCCTGCACGCGCAGTTTCTCTCGGCGTTGCGAGGCGGTCGGCGCCTGCTGCTGATGTACAAGTGGGATGCCGAGCAGGCGCTGGACCTGATCCGTGACGAGCACTGCACCCAGTTCAATGGCGCCCCGGTGATGATGCAGCAGCTGCTGGCCTCGCCTCGCTATGACGGCGGCGATACCGCCAGCCTGTTTGGCCTGGGCCTCGGCGGTGGCGCCTCTTCGGCCGGGTTGCTGAACGAGATGCTGGTGCGCAAGCCCCAGGTGATCGCCGGCAGTGGCTACGGCCTGACCGAGAGCAACGGCATCGGTGCGGCGATTGGAGGTGACCTGTTCGCCTACTGCCCGGCCAGCGCCGGCTGGCCGTTGCCGATCGTCGAGGTGCGCATCGGCGACGCCCCTTCGCGGCCTTTGCCGGCTGGCCGCGAAGGGTTGATCTGGCTGCGTTCGCCGACCTTGATGCAGGGCTACTGGAACCTCCTCGAGGCCAGCCACCAGACCCTGTGCGAGGGTTGGCTCGACACCGGCGACCTCGGTTACCTCGACGACGAGGGCTTCCTGTTCATCAGTGGCCGGGTCAAAGACCTGATCAACCGTGGTGGCGAGAAGATTTCCGCGGCCGAGATCGAAACCTGTATCAGCGACATGCCTGGCGTGCTGGAGGCGGCAGCGTTTGCGGTCGCTGACCCGCTGCATGGGGAAGTGGTGGCGCTGGCGATTCACGGCATTGCGGGCAGCCTGCCGGCCGACGAGCAGGTGCGCGCGTTCATCGCCGAGCGCCTGGCTGCCTACAAGGTGCCGGCCCAGGTCTACCGCGTCGACCAGCCATTGCCACGCAACGCCACCGGCAAGGTGCTCAAGGGCGAGCTCAAGACGCGCCTGGTCAGCGCGTGATCTTAGTCCCTCCGGACGATGCCGTGCCGGCTGGAACCGGAACAATGAAGCCATACCACAAGCCTTATCAGCGAAGGAGGCAGTACATGAAAACAACAACAACTGTGATGCTCGCAGCCGCTCTGACCCTCAACAACGGGCTGCTGACCAGCGCCCACGCCGCCGTGCCGCCTGCGGAGGCCGCCCGCCTGGGCAAGGACCTGACCTGCGTTGGCGCAGAGCAGGCCGGCAATGCCGAGGGCACTATCCCGCCGTACACCGGCAAGTACCTGGGCGAGGTGCCGGGCTGGAACCACGTGAAGTTCTCCGGTGGCCAGCCGGTGGACCCCTATGCCAATGAAAAGCCGATCCTGGTGATCACAGCGCAGAACATGGACCAGTACGCCGCGCACCTGACCGACGGCCAGAAGGCGCTGCTGAAGAAGTACCCGACCACCTACAAGATGAACATCTACCCGGGGCATCGTGACTTCCGTTACCCCGACTATGTGTGCCGGCGGGTGATGGACAATGCCTTGCACGCCCAGCTGGTCAACGATGGGCAGGGGGTCGAGGGGCTGGGCCAGGTGCCGTTCCCGATCCCCAAGAACGGCATGGAGGTGCTGTGGAACCATCAGTTGCCGGCGCGTGCCTACACCGAGGAGAAGATTTCCGACCTTGCCTCGGTACTGCCCAACGGCAGCATCGGCTGGGGTCGCGCCCATGCGCGCAACCTGTCGCAGGCAAACTCGCCGACGGTGGAACCGAAGACCTCCGATTTGATTCAGGCGATGAGCTACAACACCACGCTCAAGCCAGCCCGTGACAATGGCGTGATCAGCATTGCCCACGAGCCTTACAACTTCGTCACCTCGTCGCGCCAGGCGTGGTCCTACAGCCCGTCGACCCGGCGTGTGCGGCAGATGCCGGGGTACGGTTATGACCAGCCCATGATCGGCACCAACGGCACCATGACGGTGGACGAGGACCGCCTGTTCAACGGCGCGCCGGAGCGTTACACCTGGAAGCTGCTGGGCAAGCGCGAGATCTACAGCCCGGCCAACGCCTTCAAGGCCAATGCCGGCACGGTGAAGTACGCCGAACTGCTGACGCCCAACCACCCCAACCCCGAGTTCATGCGTTATGAGCTGCGCCGGGTATGGGTGGTCGAGGCCGACCTGAAGGAAGGCTACCGCCATGTGTACGGCAAGCGCGTTCTGTTCATCGACGAGGACACCTGGAACGCGGTGATGGCCGACAACTACGATGCCCGTGGGCAGCTGTGGAAACACGCCATGGTCAACTACTACTACCATCCTGACATGAGTGGCTGGCAGGCCGGGTCGCAGTTCTTCATGGACTTGAACTCGGGGCAGTACACCGGGTACGGCATGACCAACGAGGCGAAGAAGGGGCCGATTCTCAACGAGAGCAAGTTTACGCCGGACATGTATACCGCGGATGCGGCGCGGGCTATCGGGCGTTGATGGGGTGATACCTCGCAAGTGAACAAGGCCTGGCAGGCTTACCCTGCCAGGCCTTTTGTTTGTGTGATGACTTTTCGGCAGATTGCGGGAGTGCTGCCTGGGGCCTGTTTCGGGATTTGCAGAGGGGGTACACATCAAGCGCCGCGCGGGCGGCGCTCGGTCTCAAGGGCGCTACATAAATAGAAGCAGGCACTCCAGCCCCTACACAGCTACCGCAC
>MTEU01003756.1_pt1 | contig 14159 bp, 12 predicted proteins | sample 1042701 | NCBI WGS metagenome assembly MTEU01 (sample SAMN06185813, study PRJNA358809) | soil metagenome | isolation source: naturally attenuated soil | place: India | collected 2015-05-23
GGCCCGCTTCCGGGTCAGACAACGCAGACAATGTGACGAATTGGGGATTAACCCTAGCGATTTGCCGTGGCGTTCAACCGTAAACTGACGCGCCACCCCGGTTTTTCCCCATCCCTAGGACGTTCACATGTCTCTCCTCATGAGGATCTCACGGCTTATCGACGCCGTGAACGATGCCATCGGGAGGTGGGCGAAATGGCTGATCCTGCTGGCCGTACTGGTCTGCGCGGGCAACGCCATCATTCGCTACACCTTCAGCATCAGCTCCAACGCCTGGCTCGAACTGCAGTGGTACATGTTCGCCGGCGTGTTCCTGCTCGGCGCGCCGTACACCCTGCGCAAGGACGAGCATGTCCGCATCGACGTGATTGCCGGACGCTTCTCGGAGCGCACGCAAGTCTGGATCGACATCTTCGGCATCCTGCTGTTCCTGCTGCCGATCTCGCTGATCATCCTGTGGCTGTCGATCCCCTACTTCTGGCTGTCCTATGCCGGGCACGAGATGTCGGGCAACGCCGGCGGCCTGATCCGCTGGCCGGCCAAGTTCCTGATCGTCGCGGGCTTCGCGCTGCTGAACCTGCAAGGCCTGTCCGAGCTGATCAAGCGCTTTGCCTATCTGAAGGGCGACCTGCCGTTCGAAGCGTTCCGCAAGCATGGTCACAGCCCCGCGGAAAACGCCGCCGCGCTGACCGATGGCGGCCGCTCCGGTCCCCCGGCAACCCCGTAAGCGAGGACCGCGATGACGCAATTCCTGATCGACAACATGGCGCCGATCATGTTCGGCTCCCTGGTGGTCTTCCTGCTGTCGGGCTTTCCGATCGCCTTCGCGCTGGCCGCCAACGGCCTGCTGTTCGCCTTCATCGGCATCGAGCTGGGCCTGCTTCCGCCGGAGCTGCTGCAGGCGCTGCCGAGCCGGCTGTTCGGCATCATCGAGAACGACACGCTGCTGGCGATTCCGTTCTTCACCTTCATGGGGCTGATACTGGAGCGGTCCGGCATGGCCGAGGATCTGCTCGATACGATCGGCCAGCTGTTCGGCCCGATCCGCGGGGGCCTCGCCTACGCGGTGATCTTCGTCGGCGCGCTGCTGGCGGCGACCACCGGCGTGGTGGCGGCCTCGGTGATCTCGATGGGGCTGATCTCGCTGCCGCTGATGCTCAAGTACAACTACGACAAGCGGCTGGCCACCGGCGTGATCGCCGCGTCGGGCACGCTGGCGCAGATCATTCCGCCGTCGCTGGTGCTGATCGTGCTGGCCGACCAGCTGGGCCGCTCGGTCGGCGACATGTACAAGGGCGCGTTCGTGCCCGGCATGGTGCTGACCGGCCTGTACATGCTGTACGTGCTGCTGATGACGCTGATCAAGCCGGCCTCGGCGCCGGCGCTGCCGCTGGAAGCGCGCACCTTCCGCGAGCCCAGCGGCAAGAGCGGCTCGACCTCGGTGCTGGTGCTGACCGCGCTGGCCGTAGTGGTCGGCGTGGTGGTCGACCTGAACTACAACCCCGGCGGCCCGCTCGACGAGCGGCTGGTGGTGTCGATCGGCGCGGCGATCTCGTTCGCCTTCGTGCTGGCCGTGATCAACCGCGTGCTCAAGCTCAATCTGCTGTCGCAGATGGCCGAGAAGGTGACCTTCGTGCTGATCCCGCCGCTGGCGCTGATCTTCCTGGTGCTGGGCACGATCTTCATCGGCGTGGCGACGCCGACCGAGGGCGGTGGCATGGGCGCGCTCGGCGCGCTGGTGCTGGCGCTGATCAAGGGCCGGCTGAACCTGGGCCTGACCAAGCAGGCGATGGAGTCGACGCTGAAGCTGTCGGCCTTCGTGATCTTCATCCTGATCGGCGCGCGGGTGTTCTCGCTGACCTTCTACGGCGTCGACGGCCACCTGTGGGTCGAGCATCTGCTGACGGCGCTGCCCGGCGGCCAGACCGGCTTCCTGATCGCGGTCAACGTGCTGTTCTTCCTGCTGGCCTTCTTCCTGGACTTCTTCGAGCTGGCCTTCATCCTGGTGCCGCTGGTCGGCCCGGTCGCCGACAAGCTGGGCATCGACCTGATCTGGTTCGGCGTGCTGCTGGCGGTCAACATGCAGACTTCGTTCATGCACCCGCCGTTCGGCTTCTCGCTGTTCTACCTGCGCTCGGTCGCGCCGCGCTCGGTCAAGACCTCGGACATCTACTGGGGCTCGGTGCCGTTCGTGGTGATCCAGCTGATCATGGTGGCGCTGATCATCATCTTCCCGGGCCTGGTGACCACCGACAAGACGAAGGCCCAGGACCGCAGCATCACGCGCAGCCTGGACATCGACTTCGGCACGACCACGCAGCCGGCGCCAGGCGGCACGGCGCCGTCCGGACCGTCGGAGGCACCGGAAGCGCCAACGCTGCCGGGCGGCGCGCAGCTCGAGACGCCGAGCGCGCCGGGCCAGTCGAGCGACAGCGGCCCATCGGCCCCGGTGTTCGAGTTCGAGAAGAAGTAGTTTCGAGACGGGATCGTTCGAGCCGGCCACGCTCGAACGACGGCATCAAGCAAAACGGCCGGCATCCGTTGATGCCGGCCGTTTTCTTTACCGTGCCGCCGCCGTCAAGCCGTCTGCTTCACGCAATCGACGAAGTACACGCGCTTGCCGTCGATCTCCTCGGCCACCAGGCCGTGGATATCGGTCTCGAAGCCCGGGAACAGCTGGTTGAACTCGCGCGCGAACTTCAGGTACTGGACGATGGTCCGGTTGAAGCGCTCGCCGGGGATCAGCAGCGGAATGCCCGGCGGGTACGGCGTCAGCAGGATCGCGGTGACGCGGCCCTCGAGGTCGTCGACCGGCACCCGCTCGATCTCGCGGTGCGCCATCATCGCCCAGGCATCCGACGGCTTCATCGCCGGTTCCATGTCCGACAGGTACATCTCGGTGGTCACGCGCGCGACGTCGTTGGCCTTGTAGACGCTGTGGATCGCGTCGCACAGGTCGCGCAGGCCCATCCGCTCGTACTGCGGGAAGCGCGCGACGAACTCCGGCAGCACGCGCCACAGCGGCTGGTTCTGGTCGTAGTCGTCCTTGAACTGCTGCAGCTCGGTCACCAGCGAGTTCCAGCGGCCCTTGGTGATGCCGATGGTGAACATGATGAAGAACGAGTACAGACCCGTCTTCTCGATGATGATGCCGTGCTCGGCCAGGTACTTGGTGACGATCGCCGCCGGAATGCCGCGTTCGCTGAACTCGCCGTCGACGTCGAGCCCCGGCGTGATGATCGTGGCCTTGATCGGGTCGAGCAGGTTGAAGCCGTCGGCCAGGTCGCCGAAGCCGTGCCAGCGGTCGTTGGCCTTCAGCATCCAGTCCTCGCGGTCGCCGATGCCGTCCTCGTTCAGGTCTTCCGGGCCCCAGACCTTGAACCACCAGTCGCCGTTGTTGCCGGCGTCGTAGTCCCCCTCGACCTTGCGCATCGCGCGGCGGAAGTCCAGCGCCTCCTGGATGCTCTCCTCGACCAGCGCGGTGCCGCCCGGCGCTTCCATCATCGCCGCGGCCACATCGCACGAGGCGATGATCGAATACTGCGGGCTGGTCGACGTATGCATCAGATACGCCTCGTTGAAGCGATACCGGTCCAGCTTGCGCGTCTCGGAGTCCTGCACGAGGATCTGCGAGGCCTGCGACAGCCCCGCCAGCAGCTTGTGGGTCGACTGCGTGGCGAACACCAGCGCGTCCTTGCTGCGCGGACGATCGCGCCCGATCGCGTGCATGTTGCGATAGAAGTCGTGGAACGCCGCGTGCGGCAGCCAGGCCTCGTCGAAATGCAGCGTGTCGATCTCGGCCGCCAGCATCTCCTTGATCTGCTCGGCGTTGTACAGCACGCCGTCGTAGGTCCCCTGCGTGATCGTCAGGATGCGCGGCTTCTGGTTCTTCGCCTGGCTGGCGAACGGGTGCGCGGCGATCTTCCTGCGGATGGTCTCCGGGTCGAACTCGCTCTTCGGGATCGGGCCGATGATGCCGTAGTGGTTGCGCGTCGGCATCAGGAACACCGGGATCGCGCCGGTCATCATGATCGCGTGCAGGATCGACTTGTGGCAGTTGCGGTCGACCACCACGATGTCGCCGGGCGCCACGTTGGCATGCCAGACCATCTTGTTCGACGTCGACGTGCCGTTGGTGACGAAGAACATGTGGTCGGAGTTGAAGATCCGCGCGGCATTGCGCTCGGAGGCCGCGACCGGCCCGGTGTGGTCCAGCAGCTGGCCCAGTTCGTCGACCGCATTGCAGACGTCGGCGCGCAGCATGTTCTCGCCGAAGAACTGGTGGAACACCTGGCCGACCGGGCTCTTCAGGAAGGCAACGCCGCCCGAGTGGCCCGGGCAGTGCCACGAGTACGAACTGTCCTGCGCGTAGTCGATCAGCGCCTTGAAGAATGGCGGCGCCAGCGATTCGAGATAGACCTTGGCTTCGCGGATGATATGCCGGGCCACGAACTCGGGCGTGTCCTCGAACATGTGGATGAAGCCGTGCAGCTCGCGCAGGATGTCGTTCGGGATATGGCGCGAGGTACGGGTCTCGCCGTACAGGAAGATCGGCAGGTTGGCGTTGCGCCGGCGCACCTCGGTGACGAAGGCCCGCAGCTTCTCGATCGCCGCCGCTTCGGGCTCGTCGGCGCCGCTGGCGAATTCGTCGTCGTCGATCGACACGATGAAGGACGAAGCGCGGCTGGACTGCTGCGCGAACGAGGTCAGGTCGCCATAGCTGGTCAGGCCCATCACCTCCATGCCCTCGGCCTCGATGGCCTGGGCCAGCGCACGGATGCCCGAGCCGGAGATGTTCTCGGAGCGGAAGTCTTCATCGATGATGATGACGGGGAAGCGGAATTTCATCGGGCGTCCTCGAGGAAAGGAGAGAGAGGCAAAAGGACTTGAGCCACATGGCCCGCGTTCGGCGCGCGGGGACATGTGGCTCGGATATTCATGGCGAAGCGGTCAGGCCGCTGCGCCGGTTCTGGGTGTTCCGTGATGGCGGTCGGTGCGGTGGTCTTGCAGCGTCAAGCGCCATTGGCCCGCATTGTAGGGCAATCAGGTTTTCGGCAGCGTGACACCGTGCTGGCCCTGGTATTTGCCGCCGCGGTCGCGGTACGAGGTCTCGCAGACCTCGTCGCTCTCGAAGAACAGCACCTGGGCGCAGCCCTCGCCGGCATAGATCTTCGCGGGCAGCGGCGTGGTGTTCGAGAATTCCAGCGTCACGTAGCCCTCCCACTCGGGCTCGAACGGCGTCACGTTGACGATGATGCCGCAGCGCGCATAGGTGCTCTTGCCCAGGCAGATCGTCAGCACGCTGCGCGGGATGCGGAAATATTCGACCGTGCGGGCCAGCGCGAACGAGTTCGGCGGGATGATGCAGACATCGCCCTTGAAGTCGACGAACGACTTCTCGTCGAAGTTCTTCGGGTCGACGATCGTGCTGTTGATGTTGGTGAAGATCTTGAATTCGTCGGCGCAGCGGATGTCGTAGCCGTAGCTCGAGGTGCCATAGGAAACGATCTTGCGGCCATCCGTTTCCCTGACCTGGCCCGGCTCGAACGGCTCGATCATGCCATGCTGCTCCGCCATGCGGCGGATCCACTTGTCGGATTTGATGCTCATAAGGTAGCGGTGAACGGAGGAAGCGCCGCGAAGTGGAACGCCGCAACGGGCGGCATGGCGCGCAATGGGCCGCATTGTACAACCTTTGCCGTCCCTGCCCTCTCCCCCATCCCCTCTCCCGCAAGCGGGCGAGGGGAGTCGGTTTGCCGGCTCCCTCGGCTCGCTCGCCTCCCGGGCGGGAGATGGGTCTGCTTGCGGCGATGCGTTGGTTTGCTACCCTCTGCCGCTCGCGGGAGAGGGGCCGGGGGAGAGGGTTGGCCGCGCCCCGATCGGCCTCAGGCCACCGCGGCCTGCGGCTCGCTATGACGGAAGCGCTGGCGGCCGGTATAGAGCAGGAAATGCTTGCCGGTGCAGCGCGCGAACAGCGTCATGTTGACGCGCTTCGCCATCTGATAGCCCATCTGCGTGACGCCCGAGCGCGACAGCAGGAACGGAATGCCCATCTGCGCGCCCTTGATGACCATCTCCGAGGTCAGGCGGCCGGTGGTGTAGAACACCTTGTCGGCGCCGTCCATTCCTTCCAGCCACATCCGTCCGGCGATCGCGTCGACCGCGTTGTGGCGGCCCACGTCCTCGATGAACATCAGCAGCTCGCGGCCCTGGAACAGCGCGCAGCCATGGACCGAGCCCGCCTGCTTGTAGACCGACTGCTGCAGCCGGATCGTGTCGACGATGCTGTAGAGCGTCTGCTGGTCCAGCACCGCGTCGTCGGGCAGCCGGATCTGGTCGACCTCATCGAGCAGCGAGCCGAACACCGTGCCCTGACCGCAGCCGGTGGTGACGATCTTGCGCGCGGTGCGCTCCTCGATGCGGTCGACACCGCCGCGCGTGGTCACCGCGGCCGACTCGGTCTCCCAGTCGACCTGGATCGCGGCGATGTCCTCGATCGACTCGACCAGCCGCTGGTTGCGCAGGTAGCCGAGCACCAGCGCCTCCGGGGCGCCGCCCAGCGTCATCAGCGTGACCAGCTCGCGCTTGTCCAGATAGACGGTCAGCGGCCGTTCGCCGGGCAGGAAGGCGGCGCGCACGCGGCCCTGCTCGTCGACCACCTCGACCTCCTCGATCAGCGGGACGGCGGCTTGGCTCAGTTCGGGACGCAGGGACATGGTTACGTGGAAATCTGGAACATCGGGACGGGGCCGGCGCGATGGCGAGCCCGCCTGGTTGGTCAGAGCGGGGCCACGGCGCCGGCCGCGCCGGTCAGGACTTGACCACCACGCCGCAGGCGATGCGGCCGCCCGAATTGCCGGTGGGCTGGGTCTTGTAGTCGTCGGGGTCCTTGTGCACGACCACCGCGCGGCCGACCACGCTGCTCGCGCCGGGCGCGACGGTCATGCTGGTCAGCTGGAAGCTGGCGCGCGCGCGGCCATTGGCGTCGGCGGTCAGGTTCGGCATGTCGCCGACATGATGGTCCGGCGTATTGACGGAACCGTGCGGCTTCCCGGTCGGGTTGAAATGGCCGCCGGCGCTCATCGCATCGGGGGCCGAGCAGTCGCCCTTCTCGTGGACGTGGAAGCCATGCACCGAATTCGGCGGCAGGCCGGTCACGTCGGCCAGCACCATCACATGATCGCCATGCTGGGTGAAGGTCACGGTGCCCTGGGTATTGGTGCCGCTCTTGGCGGTCAGCGGCGCCACGGCTCGCTCGGCCGTCGCACCGCCGCCCATCATCTTCCCGATGGGTCCCGTCTGCGAACACGCTGCCAGCGCGCCGCTTGCCACCAGACCGAAAAGAATACGCTTCATGCCGAACCTCCTGTCGCGGTGATGTCGAGCATGCATTGTAGCGCTCATCCCGGCCTGGTCCGTACGGCAGCGGAACGACGGTGCTTACGCCTCGCCGGGCGCGGGCCGCTGTTCCGGCTGGCGGCGCGAAGGCGTGGAACGCTGGGCCGGGATCTTGCCGGACTTGACGTCGTCGTACCAGTGCTCGTGGTGCTCCTTCGCCCAGGCCTCGTCGACATAGCCGTCGCGCATCGCGCGATAGGCGCCTTCCATGCCGATCGTGCCCATGTAGATATGGCCGAACGCCATCGCCATCATCACGATCGCGGCGATCGAGTGGACGATATGGGCCAGCTGCATCGTGGTGCGGTAGTAGTCCAGCCCCGGCACGATCTTGTCGAGCACGAAGCCCGACGCCGAGATCAGCAGGCCGAGCAGGAACACGCCGACCCAGAACCAGCCCTTCTCGCCGGCGTTGAAGCGGCCGCTCGGGACGTGCTTGCCGCTGGCGATGCCGCCCAGGCTGGTCAGCCAGCGGATGTCGTCGCGCGACGGCAGGTTGTCGCGCACGAAGATCACGAAGCCGACGATCAGCGACAGCGTGAAGACCGGGCCGACGATGTTGTGCACGTTCTTCAGCAGATAGGTCAGCCAGCCGAACAGCGTATGGCCCATGATCGGCAGCAGGAAATGCTTGCCGAACAGCATCACGATGCCCGATACCGCCAGCACCACGAAGGCGATCGCCATGGTCCAGTGGACGATGCGCTCCAGCGGCGTGAAGCGCTCGATCATGCGGCCGGTCGGCTGCGACTTCAGCGGAATGGTGCCGCGCCAGACGAAGAAGGCCAGGATCGCCGCCGGTACCAGCACCAGCAGCCAGCCGCCCCAGACCGTGATCACGCCGTTGCGCAACAGCCGCCATTCCTGGCCGGTACGCAGGATCAGCACGCCGGCTTCCTTGTCCGGCAGGCTGCTGTAGTGGCGCTGGTCCGAATTGATCTCGCGCCAGACCGGCGCGTTGTTGCCCGGCTGCGTGCGCGTGCGGCTCTGCTGCTCGCGCGCCTCGGCGGCAATGTCACGCTCGGGCACGTCGAAGATGTTCTGCGAGGCGATGCCCGAGAACGGCTGCTGCGGATGCAGCGCGGGATTGTTGGTGTCGGCTTCCGCCGGCGCCGGCGTCGCGGCGGGGCTTTGGCCCTGCGCGGCTGCCTGTGCAGGCGTCTGCGCCGGCGTGGTCTGCGCCTGCGCCGCGCCGCCGTGCAGCAGCGGCACGGCCAGCGCCAGCGCGCACGCGGCCGTTGCCGCGGCGGCACGGGCCTTGCCGGCCAGCGCGGAAATCAGCTTGGCGCTCATAGGGCCTCCTTCGGATCGGCTTGAAGTCGGCGGCAACGGCGGCCGCCCATGCACGCCTCGCTCATTGGACGCGCGTGTACTCGTTCTGCAGCTGGTTGCGCTGGCGAATCTGCTTCTGCCAGCTGGTCTGGTCGCCCTGCGTCCAGCCAGTGGCGACGAAGGGATCGCCGGGCGCGCCCTTCCAGGCCGCGGTGTCGGTCTTCTTCGGGCTTGGCCTGGCGGTTTGCGGCTCCTCGCCGCAGCCCGCCAGCCCGATCAGCGCGGCGCCGGCCGCGACCCACATCAGCTTGTTCTTGTTCATGATGCCTGCCCCGCGGGAGTGGACGGACCGGCCGGCGTCTGCTGGGCCGGAGCCGGGGTGCCGGCCGGCGCGGCCGGAGCGCGCTGGGCGGCCTGGCCGTTGGTGCCGTAGGCGGTGCCCCAGCCGAACACATCGCCGCCGGTGCCGCGCTTGATCACGCGGTTGCGCAGGATGTCGGCAATCACGTCGCCGTCGCCGCCGAGCAGCGCCTTGGTCGAGCACATTTCCGCGCACAGCGGCAGCTTGCCTTCGGACAGGCGGTTGCGGCCGTACTTCTCGAACTCGGCCTCGCTGCCGTTGGCTTCCGGGCCACCCGCGCAGAACGTGCACTTGTCCATCTTGCCGCGCACGCCGAAGGTGCCGGTCGACGGAAACTGCGGCGCGCCGAACGGGCATGCGTACGAGCAGTAGCCGCAGCCGATGCAGACGTCCTTGTCGTGCAGCACCACGCCGTCGTCGGTGCGGTAGAAGCAGTCGACCGGGCAGACCGCCATGCAGGGCGCGTCCGAGCAGTGCATGCAGGCCACCGAGATCGATTTCTCCGCGCCCTGCACGCCGTCGTTGACCGTCACCACGCGGCGCCGGTTGACGCCCCACGGTACCTCGTGCTCGTTCTTGCAAGCGGTGACGCAGCTGTTGCACTCGATGCAGCGCTCGGCGTCACAGATGAATTTCATGCGTGCCATTGTGTTCCCCTTACGCGAAGCGCTCGATCTGGCAGACCGTCGTCTTGGTTTCCTGCATCATCGTCACCGCGTCGTAGCCATAGGTCGTCGCCGTGTTGACCGCCTCGCCCCGCACGATCGGATGCGCACCGTCCGGGTAGTAGTCCAGCATGTCCTTGCCCTGCCACCAGCCCGAGAAGTGGAACGGGATGAAGGCGGTATCCGGGCCGACCCGCTCGGTGACCAGCGCGCGCACCTTCAGCGTGGCGCCGGTCGGCGTCTTGACCCAGCAGTAGTCGCCGTTGCGGATGCCGCGGGCGGAGGCCGCGCGCGGATTGATCTCGACGAAGTTCTCCTGCTGCAGCTCGGCCAGCCACGGATTCGAACGCGTTTCCTCGCCACCGCCCTCGTATTCGACCAGGCGGCCGGAGGTCAGGATGATCGGGAACTTCTCGTGGACCTTGTTCTCGATGTTGCGCTGCTGCACGGTCTTGTACAGCGTCGGCAGGCGCCAGAACGCCATCTTGTCGTCGTGGGTCGGATACTTGGCGACCATGTCCGGACGGGTCGAGTACAGCGGTTCGCGGTGCTGCGGAATCGGATCCGGGAAGTTCCACACGACGGCGCGCGCCTTGGCGTTGCCGAACGGATGGCAGCCGTGCACCTTCAGCACGACGCGCTGGATGCCGCCCGACAGGTCGGTCTTCCAGTTCTTGCCCTCGGCCGCCTGTTTCTCGGCATCGGTCAGGTCGTCCCACCAGCCCAGCTTCTTCAGCAGCACGTGGTCGAACTCGGGATAGCCGGTGGTGATCTCCGCGCCCACCGAATGCGAGCCGTCCTCGGCCAGCAGGTTGACGCCGTCGCGCTCGACGCCGAAGTTGGCGCGGAAGTTGCCGCCGCCGTCCATCACGTGCCGGGTGGTGTCGTACAGGTTCGGCGAGCCCGGGTGCTTCAGTTCCGGCGTGCCGTAGCACGGCCACGGCAGGCCGAAGTAGTCGCCGGTCAGGTCATAGCCGGTGGCCGCGTCCTTGCCGCCCTTGCAGCGCAGCGTCTTGACGTCGAACATCTGCATATTCTTCATATGCGCCTTCAGCCGTTCCGGCGACTGGCCGGTGTAGCCGATGGTCCAGTTCGACTTGTTGATCTCGCGCAGGATCGACTCGGGCTCCGGCTCCATCCAGGTACGGCCGGCGCGCTTGACCTCGATCATCTTGTAGTTGCGCGACAGCTCCTTGCCGAAGCCCAGCTTGTCGGCGAAGGCCTGCATGATCGTGTGGTCGGGCATCGATTCGAACAGCGGCTCGATGACCTTCTCGCGCCATTGCAGCGAGCGGTTCGACGCCGTGCACGAGCCCGAGGTCTCGAACTGCGTGGCGGCCGGCAGCAGATAGACGGCGCGGTTCGGATTGACCTTGTCGCCCTCGGCCGGCGGCATGTTGGCCATCGCCGCGGTGGCCGACGGATACGGGTCGATCACCACCAGCAGGTCCAGCTTGTCGAGCGCCTTCTTCATTTCAAGGCCGCGCGTCTGCGAGTTCGGCGCATGGCCCCAGAAGAACACGCCGCGGACGTTGTTGTCCTGGTCGATCAGGTCGCTCTTCTCGGTGACGATATCGATCCAGCGCGACACCGTGGTGCCGGACTTCTCCATCATCGCCTGCGAGGGGAACTGCGACTTGATCCACTCGTAGTCGACGCCCCAGACCGCGGCGTAGTGCTTCCACGCGCCCGTGGCCAGGCCGTAGTAGCCCGGCAGCGAGTCCGGGTTCGGGCCGACGTCGGTCGCGCCCTGCACGTTGTCGTGGCCGCGGAAGATGTTGGCGCCGCCGCCCGACACGCCGATGTTGCCCAGCGCCAGCTGCACGATGCAGGAGGCGCGCACCATCGCGTTGCCGATCGTGTGCTGGGTCTGGCCCATGCACCAGACCAGCGTGCTGGGCCGGTTCTTGGCCATGGTCTCGGCGACCTTGTAGACCTGTTCCTCGGGCACGCCGCAGGCCTCTTCCACCTTGTCCGGCGTCCACTTGGCCAGCACTTCCTCGCGCACCTTGTCCATGCCATAGACGCGCTGACGGATGTACTCCTTGTCTTCCCAGCCGTTGTTGAAGATGTGGTACAGCACGCCGAACAGGAACGGAATGTCGGTGCCCGAGCGGATGCGGACGTACTGCTCGGCCTTGGCGGCGGTACGGGTGTAGCGCGGATCGACCACGATCACCTTGCAGCCGTTCTCCTTGGCATGCAGCAGATGCAGCATCGACACCGGGTGCGCCTCGGCCGCGTTCGAGCCGATATACAACGCCGCCTTGGCGTTCTGCATATCGTTGTACGAATTGGTCATCGCACCGTAGCCCCAGGTATTGGCCACGCCCGCGACGGTGGTCGAGTGGCAGATGCGCGCCTGGTGGTCGGTGTTGTTGGTACCGAAGAACGACACCCACTTGCGCAGCAGATACGACTGCTCGTTGCTGTGCTTGGACGAGCCGATGAAGAACATCGAATCCGGGCCGGTCTCCTGGCGGATCTGCTTCATCTTCGCGGTGATCTCGTCCAGCGCCTGGTCCCAGCTGATGCGCTGGTACTTGCCGTTGACGAGCTTCATCGGGTATTTGAGGCGGTACTCGCCGTGGCCGTGCTCGCGCAGCGCCGCACCCTTGGCGCAGTGGGCGCCCATGTTGATCGGCGAATCGAACACCGGCTCCTGGCGGACCCACACGCCGTTCTGCACGACGGCATCGACCGCGCAGCCGACCGAGCAATGGCCGCACACGGTGCGGCGCACGACGATGTCGCCCTTGCCGTCGCCGGCGGCCTTGCCGTCGGCCGCATCGGCCTTGCGGATCAGCGTCAGCTGCGAGGCTGCGAGGCCCGCGCCGACGCCAATGCCGGAGCGCTTCAGGAAGCTGCGGCGGTCCATCGTCGGCATCGCGCCGGCGAGGCTCGTGGCCAGTCGTGCCGACAGGCGTGCGGACGAAGCGGCGGCCGGCTGAGCGGACGCGAGTCGATCAACGCGCTGCGCAGGGGCGCCGCCCTGGGCCGCGTGCTTGCGGGTCAGAATCATGTGTCACCTCGGGAAAGGTACGAAGCGGGTAAAGGCGATACTGCGAGATACGGCCGCGCCGGGATGACGGGCATCACGGCGGACCGGCATATCGCGCGGCTTATACCAGCGTCGTCCGGTAATACTTCCGTACGTGTTCAGAGACACGGTAACCGTTGCTGTCGGCAGCTGTGGGTTCCGGCGCGGGAATCGCACCGGCGGGGGCGGCAGGCGTGCGCGCGGTCAGCGCCGCGGCACCCGCGGCGGCAGCGACGACGCCAGCGCCCGCGAGGAAATGGCGACGTGCGACCCGGGTTTCCTTCTCTTTCATGGGGGGCTCCTCGGTAATATTTACCGATTACCAATCTAGTTATGCATTGTTTTGCGTATTGTAGATCGATATGCACGCAATGACCATGCTGACCGCGGGTTTATCCTGATTTTCCGTAATCATGGCGCTGTGCATCAAATGTCTTGAGACATGTCGTTGCACGCCGCGCGACCCGCGTCGCGACATCTCGATCTGCACGCCAACTCGCGTTTATCGGCTCCCTGAGCCATTCGCTTTAGCGCCGCGCGCCATCAATGCATCTCCATCGCGACCGCCTCGACGGCCGCGAACGACTTCAGCAACTCCGCCGCGCGCGCATAGAAGCGCGCGCCCGGATGCGCGATCACCGCATCGCACAGCGACTCGACCCACGGCTGCAGATGGCGCGCAAAGAAGCGTTGCTGCTCGCCGAGGTTCGACACCGCGAGATCGTCGCCCGCGATCAGGAAGCGCATCACCTCGCATAGCGTCGCGATATGGTCCTCGGGTTCGCTGACGCCTTCATGACGTTCGAGCCCGTAGCGTGCCAGGTCCTCGCGCACCGCCACCAGCGGGCGTTCGTGCAGGAAGCCGGTCTGGTAGTACGAGCCGTACAGGAAGATGTCGGGCTTGCCGATGCCGACGAACAGCTGCTGGTATTCGTCGGCCGCCTCCGCCTCGGTGGTGCCCGCCGCCGCTTCGCCCAGCGCATTCCACGCCTGGCCCAGCGGGCTGCCGGCATCGTCGGCATGCGCACGATTGGCGGCGATATGGTGCAGCAGCGCAGCGTCGGGGGCGCGATAGAACAGCGTGGCCAGCAGGCCGTACAGGTCGGCGCGGGCGGTGTCTTCGGCCTCGTCCGCGGGGGCGGAGGATTCGGTAAGGCGGATCGGTCGGGTATCGCTCATCGTTCGGCGGGTCGGATCGTAGGCGGTGTTGGAAACGTTGGCGCGTGTCGTCGGCGGAGCTGCCCTCTCCCCTGCCCCTCTCCCCTGCCCCTCTCCCGCCCGCGGGAGAGAGGATGCATCCGCATGCGCCGTCGGATGGTCTTTCACTCGCCTCTCCCGCTCGCGGGAAAGGGGCGGGGGCAGAGGGCATGCCGCCCTCGGATTGCTTTTCGCTCCCCTCTCCCGCTCGCGGGAGAGGGCCGGG
>MTEU01003122.1_pt5 | contig 14081 bp, 14 predicted proteins | sample 1042701 | NCBI WGS metagenome assembly MTEU01 (sample SAMN06185813, study PRJNA358809) | soil metagenome | isolation source: naturally attenuated soil | place: India | collected 2015-05-23
GCCGCTGCCCTCTTTCCCGCCGCTACCGCCTGGAGCCAGGCGTATCCGAGCCAGCCGATCCGGCTGATCGTGCCGTTCGCGCCGGGCGGCGCGGTGGACCAGACCGCGCGCACGATTTCCGGCGCGCTGGGCAAGGAGCTGGGCCAGCCGATCGTCATCGAGAACAAGCCCGGTGCCAGCGGCTCGCTGGGCGCGGCCGATCTGGCACGGGCGAAGCCAGATGGCTATACGCTGATGCTGGCGCTGGATTCGCATGCGGTGAATCACTACACGGTCAAGAACCTGCGCTTCGATACGTTCAAGTCGTTCGACTACCTGAGCCTGCTGGTCACGACGCCGCAGGTGCTGGTCGTCAACAACGCGTTGCCCGCCAACAATCTGGATCAGCTGGTGGCCTACCTGAAGGCCAATCCCAATACCTCGTATGGATCCGCGGGCACGGCGTCGGCCGGGCACGTCAACAGCGCGCAGCTGTCCATTGCCAGGCAGCTGGCGACGACTCATATCCCGTACAAGGGCGCGGCGCCGTTGCTGACCGACCTGCTTGGCGGCCATGTCCAGTACGCGTTCGCCGGCCTGTCGGTGATGCTGCCGCATATCAAGGCGGGCAAGGTCCGCGCGCTGGCGGTCAGCTCGCCGAAGCGCTCCGCGATGCTGCCCGACGTGCCGACGATGAGCGAGGCGATTCCGGGCTTCGAGTATCCGACCTGGATCGGCCTGGTCGCGCCGCAGGGCTTGCCGCCCGACGTTCGCGCGAAGCTGCTGGCCGCGACGCACAAGGTCATGCAAGATCCCGAGGTATCGAAGCGATTCGCAGAGAATGCGTTCGATATCGTCAACAGCAGTCCCGAGGCCTTTGCCGCCCGGGTCAACAAGGACGCGGGCGCCATGGGCGATCTCGTGCGCCGCAAGGTGATCGTCGCGGAATAGACCACGCCGATTCCATTTACCCCACTACGGACCCAGACATGGCCGCCATTCCCTACGCCGATCTTTCGGCTCCCGACATCCAGCCGCTGGCCGAACGGATCGCCGCCGAGCGCGGCAGCGTGCTGCATCTCTATCAGATGCTGCTGCACGCGCCGCCCGTGGCGGAAGGCTGGCTGACCTATCTGACCGCCATCCGACAGAAGTCGAGCCTGCCGGGCGCGCTGCGCGAGATGGTGATCATGCGCGTGGCGATTCTGAACGGTGCGTCGTACGAGGCCGACCAGCATGCGCCGATCGCGCTGAAGGAAGGCATGACGCAGGCCCAGCTCGATGCCTTGCCCGACTGGCGCGACAGCGCGCTGTTCGTCGATGTCGAGCGCGCGGTGCTTGCCTACACCGACGCGATGACGCGCGACATCCGCGTGGAGCCCGCCGTGTTTGCCGGGATCGCGCGGCACTTCTCGCATCGGCATGTGGTCGAGCTGACCGCTACCATTGCCGCGTACAACATGGTGTCGCGCTTCCTGGAGGCGCTGCAGGTGCATTCGCACGACGCGAGGTAGTGTTGTGCTCGGGGGGGCCTTTCCCCCGGCCCCTCTCCCGCCAGCGGGAGAGGGGAGCCAATCACCGGCATTCCGGCCAACCATAGTGACTCGCCTATCGCTGCGCAATCTCCCTCTCCCGCTTGCGGGAGAGGGTTGGGGGAGAGGGCAGCGTGGATCCACCCCTCCGGGCCGTCAGCGCCCCGAGGGAACCTCCGAAGGCGATACCGGATCGGCCTCGAAATCCATCGTATCCATATCGACATCGGACGCCACCGGCTTGCCGAACAGCTTTAGCCAGGCAAAGCCCAGCACACCCGCGCTCAGCGATGCCAGCAGGATCGCCATCTTCGATGCATTGATCACGGCCGGCGCATCGGTAAAGGCCAGGTTGGTGATGAAGATCGACATCGTGAAGCCGATGCCGCCGAGCAGGCCCGCGCCAAGGACATGCCGCCAACGCAGGTCGAGCGGCAGCTTGCAGAGACCGATGGCGACCGCGACGAAGCTGACGAGCGTGATGCCCAGCGGTTTGCCGACCACCAGCCCGGCCAGGATGCCAAGGCTGTTCGACGAGGCCAGCTCGTGCGCCCAGTCGGTGCCGATGACGATGCCGGTATTGGCCAGTGCGAAGATCGGCAGGATCACGAAGGCGACCGGCCGGTGCAGCAAGTGCTCGAGCCGATGCGACGGCGAAGCGGCGTCGTCCTGCCTGGCGGAGAAGGGGATCGCGAAAGCCAGCAGCACGCCGGCAATCGTCGCGTGCACGCCGGACTTCAGCATCAGGAACCACATCAGCACGCCGCCCAGCAGGTAGGGGATCAGCGACATCACGCGCAGCACGCGGTTCATCACCAGCAGCGCGGCGAATACCGCGAGCGCGCCGGCCAGATAGACGAACGCCAGTTCGGCCGTGTAGAACAGCGCGATCACGATGATGGCGCCGAGGTCGTCCATCACGGCAAGCGCGGTCAGGAAGACCTTCAGCGAGGCCGGCACGCGGCTGCCGAGCAGCGCCAGCACGCCGAGCGCGAACGCGATGTCGGTCGCCATCGGAATGCCGATGCCGGCCTGCGTCGGCGTGCCGCCGTTGAATCCGAAGTGGATCAGTGCGGGAACCGCTATGCCGCCGGCCGCCGCGACGATGGGCAGCAGGGCATTCCGGAGGCTGGACAGTTCGCCGTTGTACAGCTCGCGTTCGAGTTCGAGGCCAATCAGCAGGAAGAAAATGGCCATCAGCGCGTCATTGATCCAGTGCTCGACGCTGAGGCCCGCGACTTTCACATGCCACAGGTGGAGGTACTGATCGCCGACCGGCGAATTGGCCAGTATCAGCGAAACGACGGTGCAGGCGATCAGCAGGATGCCGCCCGCCTTCTCGGACTCGAAAAAGCGCTGGAACGTATTGGAGAGTCGTCTTTGTACGATTGCCATGGGACCTCTCTTGGGGAGCTATACCGGGATGGAAGCGAATGGAAATGCGCGCGCGCAGGCGCCGCGGCTTCCGTTGCCGGGAGGCGCGGAAGGGGGCGTTGCGTGACAGCGCGTGGGAGCGGAAAGTCGACCAGGGGAATGGTCTGGATGAGGGTGGTGCATGCATCGGTCGCGGAAAAGCCGCGTGGCGGCCCGACCGACGCTAATCCTGCCACCCCGTGGGGTGTGCACCCGCGCCGAAGTATACCGGAACGGGGTGGCAGCAGGGCGGAGACGTCGTTAAGCGGATCCGCTCTTGGCGGCGGCGCCGTGCTTGCGCGCAAGCGGCAGCCGCCATCCCAGCGTCATGCCGGCGGCCGCGATCAGGATCGCCGCGGCACCGGTCCATTGCGCCCAATCGAGGCGCAGGCCGAAGGCCACCATATCGACGACGATCGCGACCACGGGATAGACGAAGGACAGCGCCGCCGTCATCGCGGTCGACAGCTTCTGGATCGCGCCATACAGCAGGATGTAGACCAGCCCGGTATGGACCACGCCGATCGTCACCAGCATCGGCCACGACCCGTCGTAGGCCGCCAGGTCCGACAGATTGGCGAACGGGGCCAGCATCGCCATGCCGACGCAGGCCTGGATCAGCGCGATCAGATGCGGGCGCACGCCCGACAGCCGCTTGGTGATGATGGCCGCGACCGCATAGAAGAACGCGGCACCCAGCGCCAGCGCGATACCGCCCAGATAGTCGGTGGCGCCATGGCCGTGATCGGGCTTCGCCTGCACGATCATCAGCACGCCGGTGAAGGCGATCAGCAGCCAGGCCAGCTTGGTCAGCGTGATGCGTTCGGAAAACAGCAGCGCGCCCAATGCCACCAGCATGAACGGCTGCGTGTTGTAGACCGCCGTCGCGATCGAAATCGAGGCGCGCGGATAGGCCGCAAACAGCAGCAACCAGTTCATCACGATCGCGACGCCGCCCAGTGCCGCCAGGCCCAGCGTGCGCCAGGTCAGCTGCCGCAGCATGCCCAGCGCGGCGCAGACCGCCAGCAGCGTCAGCGCGCCGAACAGGCAGCGCCAGAACACGACGTCGCGGATCGGCTGTCCGGACTCGACCACGAACCAGCCGATGGTGCCGGACAACACCATCGAGGCCGTCATTTCGGCAGTGCCGCGTAGGGAATTCACCGTCTTTCTCCTGAGGGCTGAATGGTGTTTAGAATCGCATGACGAGGGCCGCGATTCTATATGGTTTGTTAGGCGGGATGGCGGCAGTTCCTGTATTTCGAAGGTATATCGCCTGATCCCCTAAGGAAATAAAAAATGCTCGACGATGTCGATCGGCGCATCCTCGCCGTGCTGGCGGAGGACGCCCGGATTTCACTGAAGGAGTTGGCGGCGCGGGTCGGGCTGTCTTCGCCGAGCACTTCGGAACGGCTCAAACGCCTGGAAGAACGCAAGGTCATTCGCGCCTTCACCATCGATATCGATCCGGCCGCGCTCGGTTATCCGCTGCAGGCCATCGTTCGTATCCGCCCGCTGCCCGGCAAGCTCCATATCGTGCAAAAGCTGATTGCCGATATTCCGGAAATCGGGGAATGCGACAAGGTGACCGGCGAGGATTGCTTTATTGCGCGCCTTTATGTGCGTTCGATCGAGGAGCTCGATGGCCTGCTGGATCGCGTGGCCCAGATGGCGGAAACCAATACGTCGGTGGTCAAGGCCAAGGTGGTGCCCAAGCGCGGCGCGCCGATCGGAGAGAGCCGCGGCTAACGCCCGCACGGCTTGTCCGCCCGGACTGCATGGTGGAACAAGCGCGGAAAGCCTTGCCAAACAGGCGCATGACGGTACATTGTTGGCGGAGAACAAGCCGGCGAACTCGTTCGGCAACCATCCACACCCGGAGATGGAGACAAGCGATGCGTACCGTCAACGCGCAGTTCCTGTTCGATTTCGGCAGTCCCAACGCCTACCTGGCACACAAGGTCATTCCGGCCATCGAAGCGCGCACCGGCGCGACATTCGAATACGTTCCGATCCTGCTTGGCGGCCTGTTTCGGCTGACCGGCAATCGATCGCCGATGGAGGCGTTCGCCGGTATCAAGAACAAGCCGGAATACGGGCGGCTGGAAATGCAGCGCTTTATCCGGCGGCACGGCCTGACCGCGTTTCGAATGAATCCCCACTTTCCGGTCAATACGCTGCAGATCATGCGAGGGGCGATCGCGGCGAGCCACGATGGCAGCTTTGCGCGATATGTCGACGCGGTCTTCGGCGCGATGTGGGAGCGCGGATTGAAGATGGACGATCCGGCCGTGATCGCGTCCGTGCTGGACGAAGCCGGGCTGGATGGGTCTCGACTGCTGGAGGCGATCAATCAGCCGGCCGTCAAGGAAACGCTGCTCGGCAATACGCAGCGCGCATTCGAGCGTGGGGCATTTGGCGCGCCGACCTTCTTCGTCGACGACGAGATCTTCTTCGGCAAGGACAGCCTGCGCGATGTCGAAGAGGAAATCATCCGCGTGCGCGCCGCCTGATTCGCGTCCTGCCTTTCCACCCGTTCGGAGGCTTCCTGCCCATGAAAACACGCATCACTGAACTGTTCGCGATCCGCTATCCGATCATCCAGGGCGGCATGCATTTCGTCGGCCTTGCCGATCTGGCGGCGGCCGTTTCCAATGCCGGCGGCCTGGGCATCATCACTGCGCTGACGCAGCGCACGCCCGAGCTGCTGGCCAGGGAGATCGCGCGCTGCCGCGAGATGACGGACCAGCCGTTCGGCGTCAACCTGACCTTCCTGCCGACGTTCTCCGAGCCGCCCTACGCGGAATACATCGCCGCCATCGCCGAAGGGGGCGTGCGTATCGTCGAGACCGCGGGCCGCAGTCCCGAACAGTACATGCCGGCGTTGAAGGCGGCCGGCATCAAGGTGATTCACAAATGCACGTCGGTGCGCCACGCGCTGAAGGCCGAGAAGATCGGCTGCGATGCGGCCAGCGTCGACGGCTTCGAATGCGGCGGCCATCCGGGCGAGGACGACGTGCCCAACATGATCCTGCTGCCGCGGGCCGCCGAAACGCTGAAGATTCCGTTCGTCGCGTCCGGGGGCATGGCGGACGGCCGCAGCCTGGTAGCCGCGCTGGCGCTGGGCGCGGACGGCATCAATATGGGTACCCGCTTCCTGGCCACCGAGGAAGCGCCGGTGCATGCGAATGTCAAGCAGGCGATCGTCGAGGCCAGCGAGCTCGACACGCGGCTGATCATGCGGGCGCTGCGCAATACCGAGCGGGTGCTGAACAATGGCGGCGTCGAGCGGCTGCTGCAGATCGAGCGCGAGAAGGGCGCCGACCTGAAGATCGCGGATATCTACGATCAGGTCGCCGGCATCTATCCGAAGGTGATGGTGGAGGGCGATGTCGAGGCGGGCGCGTGGAGCTGCGGCATGGTCGCCGGCCTGATCCACGACATTCCAAGCGTCAAGACGCTGATCGACCGGATCGTCATGGAGGCCGAGCAGTTGACGTTCCAGCGGCTGGCCGGGATGTTCGACGCGCGGCGCTGAGGGGTAATGCATGGGCGTGGCACGGTGCCTCGTCCATGCGGGAAGCTGGAAAGCCGATAGCCGGTAGCGGGAAGCCCGGCACCCTGAGTAGGGGCCGAGGCCCCCCGGCAGCCCGATCACCAGGCCTCGATCCACGGCCGCAGATCGAGCTCATGCGTCCACGCGTCGCGCGGCTGCTGGTGCAGCATCCAGTAGGCGTCGGCGATGTGCTCGGGATTCAGGATGCCGTCGCGATCCTTCAGCGCATAGCGCTCGGGGAAGTTCTCGCGGATAAAGGCGGTGTCGATGGCGCCGTCGATGATCGGGTGGGCCACGTGGATGCCCTGTGGCCCCAGCTCCTTCGCCATCGATTGCGCCAGCGCGCGCAGGCCGTGCTTGGCCCCGGCAAACGCCGAGAATCCGGCGCGGCCGCGCAGGCTGGCGGTCGCTCCCGTAAAGAAGATCGAACCGCGGCCGCGCGGCACCATCACGCGGGCCGTCTCGCGTCCCATCAGGAAGCCCGCGAAGCAGGCCATCTCCCAGACCTTGAAGTAGACGCGGGCCGTCGTGTCCAGCACGTCGAAGCGGACGTTCGCGCCGATGTTGAACACCGCCACCTCGATCGGCGCGATGTCGGCCTCGATCCGCTGGACCAGGCTCGTCATTTCCTCTTCCTTGCGCGCGTCCGAGCCGAAGGCATGCGCGATGCCGCCCTCGGCTTCGATCTGCTGAACCAGCGGCGCCAGCTTGTCGGCATTGCGCCGGGTCACGCAGGCGATATAGCCCTCGCGGGCGAAGCGCCGCGCAATGGCACCGCCGGTCGCATCGCCGGCACCGATGACAAGGATGGCCTTCTTTTGGGTCATGGTGTCTCCTTCGGGGCGGCCTGGCACCGCCGGCCATTCCGGCGGCAAGCCGATCGAGTTGTGTTTGCAACGCCGGATAGTGTCCGCGATTTTGCCGAAGGCTGCTGGCGGCCGGGTCGGCCCGATGGGCCACGGCGCACCTATCGCTAAGACGATTCTCAATGTCGGCCGACGGCGGCATGAAACGCAAAATGCGTGTCCTTCTGTGAAGCATCGAAAGCCCGCGCGCAGGATGCTGTCGGCCTCGACACTCCTCGGTTCCAACCATGGTTCAAATCGAAGACGCCAGCTACAAGCAGCTGTATTCATCGCCCGCGATGGTCCGCAATCTTGTCTCGGGCTTTATCCCCGACGGATGGTTACAGGGGCTGGATTTCAGCACGCTGGAATGCGTCCCTGGCCACTATGTCTCCGACGATCTGCGACAGCGGGCCAACGACATGGTGTGGCGGGTCCGCGCCGATGACGAATGGCTGTACCTCTATTTGATGATGGAGTTTCAGAGCACAGTCGATCACGGCATGCCGGTGCGCATCATGTCCTATCTGGGACTGCTCTATCAAAGCCTGATCCGCAAGGAGTACGTCAAGCCCCGACGAGGCATCCCGCCGGTGCTGCCGATCGTCCTGTACAACGGTGAAGGGCCATGGGATGCACCCACCGATATCGCCGCGATGCTGCCGGACGTGCCCGGGCTTGTCGGTGAGTACCTGCCCAAGCTTAAATATCTGTTGTTGGACAGCGGACGCATCGGCAAGGAACAGCTGCGCGCGATGCGCAATCCGGTTGCCGTGCTGATGCAGCTGGAAGAGGCGGAAACCCAGCAGGAGGTCGGCGAGTTGATCGACAAGCTCGCGGACATCGTCAAAGGCGACGAGGAACTGCAGCGAATCTTCCTCAATGTGTTGCCGGGACTGATCGGCAGGCGCAGCGGCAACACGTTGGAGGTACCCGTAGTCAATGATCTTGTGGAGATGAAGATGAAGCTAAGTCAGAGTTTCAAGGTGTGGGCGCATGAGTACTTTGAACAGGGGCGGATGAAGGGAGAAGCCGGATGCTTGCAACGGCAACTGACCGACCGCTTCGGCGCCTTGCCCGAATATGTCGCGGCCAAGATTGATGGCGCAACCGAGAAGGAGCTCAATCGGTGGGCCCTGCGCATATTTCACGCAAAAACATTGGCCGATGTGTTCCGCGAATCGCCGGCAGACGAAACGCCAATCAATCACTGAGATTCAAGATAGACGTCCCGGAGAACAATATGCCGTTGGAGAAGCGCTTCAAAGAGTGGGCTTGGGAGTACGAAAAGCAGGGCTGGAAGAAGGGCTGGGAGGAGGGCTGGCGGAAAGGAGTGCGGGAGGGGGCAAGCTGGGTCCTCGAAAGGGCGCTTACCGGCCGTTTCGGGGGCTTACCGCAGTCTGTCGTCGACAGGATCAACTCGTCGAGGGATGAAGAAGAGCTGATCGGCTGGGCAAGACGCGCAGTCCACGCAAGAACGCTTGCTGAAGTCTTCGAAGACGCTCCCAGGTAGTTTTAAGGGCTGCACGCAGCCCGCATGCATTCGGCGGCGCCGTCCACCTGACCCCAACGACGGCGCCGAACCCTCACCCATATCAATCCGCCTCCTTTATGGAATGGCGCACGACTTCCAAATCGCTGCGTGCGGAACGCCGCATCGAATCTGGCCCCCCGATCCCCGTGCGACAATCGCCGCCCATCTCACCCCTTGGATCCACGCCGATACGATGAAGACACCTGCAGACGTCGGTGGCCAGGATGCCGCCGGAACGCGCGAGGCGCGCACGCCCTGGACCGCGCTTGATGAACAGGGAACCGGCCTGACGGTCGACGATTTCCTGACCACGATGCTGGGTCAGCTCGTCAATGCACTGCGGCGGACCGTGACCCAGCCCTACGCCGAGCAGTTCGGATTGACCGTGCCGGAATGGCGGCTGCTTGCGCTGCTCGCGCATGCGGGGGAATTGCCGTTCGCCGAACTGGTAGTGCAGTCCACCTCGGACAAGGCACTGGTCAGCCGCACGCTGCGCCTTCTGGAACAGCGGGGGCTGGTGAAGCTGCGCAACGCCGGAAATACGCCGCGCAAGAAGCTGTTTTGCAGCATCACGCGCGCCGGCATGGCGCTGCACGATCAGGTGATCCCGCTGGCGCGTCGCCATCAGGCCGCGGTACTCCGGCTGCTGGACACCGGCGAGCGCGAGGCCCTGTATTGCGCACTGCGGAGATTGCACGCGCAATGCGTGATGGGCCCCGGCGTGGACCCGACCGCCGCCCTGTCGAAAAAGGTCGCCGACTGAGAGAAAGCCGAGGCTGCGATCGCGGTATCGCGATATTGCGTCGCCGTGCGCGAACGATGTTCGCCTGGGGCCGCGCCGTCAATCGGCCTGCTCTGGCTCGCGAACGCGCGGCCGCACCACCAGCGAACGGCGCGGCAATTCCGAGTCGAGCACCAGCCGGCCGTGCACGCGGCCGTTCATCCGCGTGATATGGCGCGTGCAGTCCTGCATATGCGCGGCCATCAGCTTGCGCACCTGCTCGGCATCGCGCGCGCGGGCCGCCGCGACGATCTTCTTGTGGAAGCGGACATTGGACGCGCCGAACTTCTCGTGCTCGCAGGCGGGCGTGTCGTTGCCGAACACCACCAGCTGCCGCAGCATCTCGTTGATCAGCTCGCAGCAGAAGCGCAGCATCGGATTCGGATTGGCCGCGGCCAGGATGTCGTGGAAGCTCAGGTCCTCCTGGCGCTGGTCCAGCGGCGCGGCCGCCGAGGCCGAGGTGGGGTCGCACAGGTCGATCGTGTGTTCGAGCGCGCGAAAGTCGTCCTCGGTCAGATGCGGCACCGCGCCGGCGGCCAGCTCCGGCTCGAGCAGCCGGCGCACCGTGTACACGTCGGCGATGCCGACGTCCTTGAAGAACAGATAGTTCTGCATCAGCTGGAAGGTGCGGTCCAGCGGCACCTCGACGATGGTGCCGCCGCCGGCCGGGCCGGTGCTGACGCTGATCAGCCCCTGCACCTCCAGCGACTTCAGCGCTTCGCGGATCGTGCTCTTGCTGACGCCGAAGGTCTGCTGCAGCTTGATCTCCTGCGGCAGCTTGTCGCCGGGCTTCAGGTCGCGCTCGGTGATCAGGCGCTTCAGTTCCTCCGCCACCAGGTCGGCGCGCTTCTGCTTGCGGATCGCCAGAGCCGGCGCCTTCGCGCCGCGGAACGTCACCATGGATTGTCCTTCCTTTCGTTTGATCGCCATGCCGGCGCGGCATGCGCCTTGCCGGGTCGCGGCGGTGCCGCAGTGGTCCATGCAGCGGTCCGGCGCGGTCCATCGCGGTGCACCGGGCACCGCCTTCGCGCATGACCGGCGCCTGCACGGGCGCAGGTAAACCCTGACCGGCGCTTCATTGACAGTCGCGCAAACCGGCTCCTATGATGCCTTCAACCAGTTTATACGTATAAATAGAATAAACGGGTTCGATTCTTGCTGTAGCGCTGTTGCGATCCTGTCGCGTGCCGGACCTTCCCTTTCGATGGACCCCACAGATCCAAGGAGTGAGCTTTGAATCGTCGTGACGTGCTCAAACTCGGCGCGCTGGCCGCCGTCCCCGCCTCCCTGCTGCGCGCCGGTGCCGTGCTGGCCGCCGACGATGCGATCGAACTCGGTTGTCCGGTGCCGATGTCGGGCCCGTTCGCCGCCAACGGCAAGTTCGCCGACCTCGGCATGAAGCTGATCGTCGAGCAATACGGCAAGGTGCTCGGCAAGCCGTTGCGCTACAGCGTGCTCGATACCGAAGGCAAGCCCGCCACCGCGGTGCGCAAGGTGCAGGAGCTGGCGCAGCAGAAGAACGCGCGCTACTTCGCCGGCGGCATCCTGTCGTCGGAATCGCTGGCGATGGGCAAGGAGGCCGAGAAATTCGGCGGGGTCTTCGTCACCACCGCCGGCGCCGACGAGATCACCGGCAAGGACTGCAACCGCGCGACCTTCCGCTGGTCGGTGCCGACCTATGGCGCGATCGAGCGCACGGTGCGGCCGCTGATCGAATCGATGCCCAAGGCGAAGCGCTGGTACACGATCACGCCGCAATACGTGTTCGGCGAGGGCCTGCTGTCGGCGGCGAAGAATATCTTCAAGGAGAAGGGCATTGAGCACGTGGGCAACAGCTACCACGCGCTCAACGAGAAGGAGTTCAGCGGCTATCTGACCAATGCGATCGCTGCCAAGCCCGACGTGCTGCTGATCCTGAACTTCGGCTCGCAATCGGCCGACACGCTGCGCCAGGCGGTCAGCTTCGGCATGAAGAAGAACACGACGATCCTGCTGGCCTGGGCCTCCGGGCTCGAGCAGTTCGAATCGTTGGGTGCGGACCTGTGCGACGGCGTCTATTTCGGCGCGCAGTACTGGCACGGCGTCGACACGCCGCTGAACCGCGATCTGGTGCAGCGCTGCAAGACGGCCTTCAAGTCCAATCCAAACTACAGCCTGGCTGGTTCCTATATCTGTACCAAGCTGATGCTCGACGCGATGGTCAAGGCCGGCAGCGCCGACCCGAAGGCCGTGATCGCGGCGATGGAAGGGCTCAAGTACGAAGGGCTGACCGGCCCCGAGGAAATCCGCGCCGCTGACCACCAGGTGCTGAAGAACTACTACCTGCTCAAGGGCAAGGCCAAGGGCAAGATGAAGGACAAGGACGACTACGCCGACGTGATCAGCGTCGGCAAGGCCTTCCTGCCGCCCGAACAGACCCAGTGCAAGATGGCCTGAGCAACCCTGCTGGTTTTCTCCCCTCTCCCGCTTGCGGGAGAGGGGTGGGGGAGAGGGCAAGGGGCGGTCGTCACGCTACCGCGCGTTGAAACCACCCCCTCTCGCCAACCCTCTCCCCCTGAAGGGGAGCGGGAGAACGCTGCGCCTTCGATGATCAGAGGGCGCTATCCAACGCGACAGCCAAAGCGAAAACCGCTTCATGAACGTCTACCTGTTGCAGGTCATCAACGGCATTGGCATCGGCATGCTGTATTTCCTGCTGGCCGTCGGCCTGTCGATCGTCTTCGGCCTGTTGCGCTTCGTCAATTTCGCGCACGGCGCCTTCTATGCGCTCGGGGCGTATCTGTGCTTCCAGGCGCTGCAGCTGGGCATGAACTTCTGGGCCGCGCTGGTGCTGGCGCCGCTGGTGATCGGTGCGCTGGCCTGGCTGGTCGAGCGCGTGATGCTGCGTCACGTCTATGCCCAGCCCCATGAGTTCCATATCCTGGTGACGGTGGGCCTCGCGCTCGCCGTGCAGGAGCTGATCATCGTCGGCTGGGGGCCGCTCGGCGTCGACGTGCCGCCGCCCGACGCGCTGCAGGGCGTGGTGATGTGGGGCGACTTCATCTATCCGAAGTATCGGCTGTTCGTCATCGCGTTCACCGCGCTGCTGGCGGTGGCGCTGTGGTGGCTGCTGGAGGGCACGCGGCTCGGCAGCGCGGTGCGTGCCGGCAGCGAGTCGACGGAGATGGTGTCGCTGCTCGGCATCAACGTGTTCCGGTTGTTCAGCCTGATGTTCGCGCTCGGGGCGGCCACCGCCGCGATCGCAGGCGTGCTGGCCGCGCCGATCCGCGGCGCCGAACCGTTCATGGGCGTCGAGGCGCTGGGCGTCGCCTTCATCGTCGTGGTGGTCGGCGGCATGGGCAGCTTCACCGGCGCGCTGATCGGCGGGCTGCTGGTCGGCGTGGTGCAAAGCCTGATGAGCACGCTGTGGCCCGAGGGCGCCAGGCTGATGATCTATGTCGCGATGGCGGCGGTGCTGCTGCTGCGTCCGCACGGCCTGCTGGGGAGGGGATGATGGCGTATCGATTCTGGTGGCTCGCGCTGGCCGTCACGCTGCTGCTGCCGTTGACGCTGCGCTCCGGCACGCTGGCGACCGAGGTGCTGATCTACGCGATGGCAGTGATGGCCTGCAACCTGCTGCTCGGCTACACCGGGCTGCTGTCGTTCGGCCAGGGCATTTTCTTCGGCCTGGGCAGCTATTCGCTGGGCCTGGCGCTGACCCGCATCGCGCTGCCGGTGCCGATTTCGCTGGCGCTGGCGATCGCCATCGGCGCGGCGGCGGCGGCGCTGGTCGGCTGGTTCTCGATCCGGCAGCGCGGCACCTACTTCGTGATGCTGACGCTGGCGTTCTCGCAGATGTTCTATTTCCTGGCCTATTCGGTGCCGTCGCTGACCGGCGGCGACAACGGCCTGCTCGACATCCCGCGCCCCGCGCTGTCGATCGCCGGGCGCGAGCTGGTCTCGCTGGCCTCGCCGTGGCAGTTCTACGGCTTCGTCGCGGTGCTGTTCCTGGTGGTGTTCTTCCTGGTGCTGCGCGTCACCGATTCGGTGTTCGGCCGCACGCTGCTGGCAATCCGCGACAACGAGGAGCGGGCGCTGGCGGTTGGCTACAACATCAAGGCGTTCAAGCTGCTGGCCTTCGTGATCTCGGGCGCGGTGACCGGGCTCGCCGGCGGCCTGCATGCGATGCTGACCGGCATCGCGCCGCTGGCCAATATTGACTACCACGTCAGCGAGATGATCCTGATCATGACGGTGATCGGCGGCACCGCCAACGTGTTTGCGTCGGTGCTGGGCGCGGCGTTCTATGTGCTGCTGGCCGACTGGCTGTCGACACTGTGGCCGCGCTGGCTGATGCTGCTGGGCTTCCTGCTGATCGCGGTCAGCCTGTTCATGCAGCGCGGCCTGTGGGGGCTGGGCACGACGATCTGGCTGCGGCTGCGCGGCATCCGCCGCGAACCCG
>MTEU01003419.1_pt1 | contig 14070 bp, 12 predicted proteins | sample 1042701 | NCBI WGS metagenome assembly MTEU01 (sample SAMN06185813, study PRJNA358809) | soil metagenome | isolation source: naturally attenuated soil | place: India | collected 2015-05-23
CAAGCCCCAAGCCCCAAGCCCCCGAGCCGGAAAAGCCGACAGCATACCGGCACCACCCGGTGCTTTGCTGGTTCGGGTCGCACCGCCTTTGATCGTGCGGTCGCCACGGCGCTTTGCTAGAGTGCAGCCAACGCCTTTCCGGAGCGCTGCCCAATCCATGCCCACCGATCGCCAAGCCCACCGTCTGACCATCCGGCATGCACAGCGGCGCGCGCTGGCGGACTGGTGCGCACAGGGGCGGCTGGCGATGCCGCCAGCGCGCCAGGCTTGGACCGATACCGAGCCCTGGCCTGCCGACTGGCACCGCTGGCTGCAGCGGGCGCTGCTCGCGCTCGGCGTGGCGCTGCTGTGCGCCGGCGTGATCGTCTTCTTCGCCTTCAACTGGCAGGCCCTGCACAAGTTCACCCGCTTCGGCGTGCTGGCGGTGCTGATCAGCGCGCTGGCGGCGTTCGCCTGGCGCCGGCCCGACGGCGACGCGGCCGGCCGCGCGGCGCTGTTCGCCGCGCAAATGATCACCGGGGCGTTGCTGGCGGTGATCGGGCAGGTCTACCAGACCGGCGCCGACGCCTGGCAACTGTTCGCCTGGTGGACGTTGCTGGCCGTGCCCTGGGCGCTGGCCGCGCACGCGCCGTCCCATTGGTGGCTGGTGGTGGGGCTGGCCAATGTCGCGCTGCTGCGCTTCTTCAGCGTCGAACTGGGCGCCGGCCTGCCGTTCACGCTGCTGTTCGGCGTCGAGGGCGGCAAGCTGGTCGGCCTGTGGCTGCTTGCCGCTGCCTTGCTGCAGCTCGCGCTATGGCTGGTCCTGTCGGCGCACGCGCCGCGTGTTGGCGTGCGAGGCCAGGGCGGCGTGCGGCTGCTGGCTGCGCTGGCTTGCGCGCATGCGGTCTGGCTCGGGCTCGGTGCGCTGTTCGGCGACCGCTTCGACGGTGCGATGCTGATCGTCGCGCTGGCCGCCGTGCTGGGACTGGGCGCCTGGTTCCGGCGGCGCAACGTCGATCTGCTCGTGCTGAGCGGGATTGCGCTGTCGCTGATCGCGCTGATCGTCGGGGGACTCGGCCGCCTGCTGTTCGAGGCCGGCGCGGAATTCGGCGGCTTCCTGCTGCTCGGCCTGCTGACACTCGGCCTGTCGGCCGTGTCGGCGACGTGGCTGATGCGTTTGCATCGCGATCATGCGGAGGGGCCCATCGATACGTTCGCCGACGCGTCCACCGACAGCTCCACCGATAGCACCACCGCCACGTTTGCCGAACGGCCGCCGTCGCGTCAGCGGAGCGGGACGGTGCAACCGTCAGCGGCGGTGCAGGCGCTGTGGCGCGCGCTGGCCGCGGAAGGCGCGGTCGAAGGGCACCCGCCCGCCGAGACCGATGCACCATGGTCCGTGCGGCTGTTGACCGGCATGGCCGGATGGCTCGGCGCGGTGTTCTTCCAGCTGTTCCTGCTCGGCACCGTGTTCGTCGCCGCGCGCGAGAACAGCGGGGCCATTCTCGTCTGCGGACTGGCGCTGATCGCACTGGCCGCGCTGCTGTACCGGCGCCGCGCGGGCCATACCGGCTTCGAGCAATTCGCGTTGGCCAGCAGCGTGACCGGGCAAGGGCTGGCGTTTTATGCCGCCGCCGATCTGCTCGGCCGCGCCCGCGCCGTGGAGACCGCTGCGTTCTGGTGCGGGGTCGCGGCCTGCGAGATGCTGCTCTATGCGGCGATCGGCAATCGGCTGCATCGCTTGTTGTGCGCGCTTGCGGCGATGGTGTCGGTGGCGATGGCGTTGACCATCGCCATCGCGATGGGACCGTCCACACCCTGGCAGGCGATGGGGTGGGCGCTGGTCTGGCTGGCGCCGGTCGCCGCGCTGAAGGCGACGCTGTTCGCGACCACCGAGGGACGGCTTGCCGCGCTCGGGCGACATCACTGGCTCGCCCCGGCCGCGGATGCCTTGCTGCTTTGCAGCCTGCTCGGCGCGCTGATCGTGACGGGCATCGGCCATCCATTGGCGCTCTTCACCGAACCGGCGGCACGCGGCGTGCCGCATTGGCTGGCGGGCGCGCTGTTTGCAGTGCTGCTGGTTGGCTTTGGCATCGCCGAAACGGCCCGGCTGCAACGATCGCTCCGCCGGCGCGCCGGGGTCGGCGGTGTGCTGGCGCTCTGTGCCGCGCTGATGATCGGCGCTCCCGCCGTGGTGGCGGGCGTGCTGGCGACCGGGCTGGCCTTGCGGCGGGCGTCCCTGACCTGGCTCGGACTGGGCCTTGCGACGATCGGCCTCGGTTTCATCTGGTACTACAGCGCGCTGCACTGGACGCTGGCGATCAAGTCGGCAACGCTGTTAGCGGCCGGTATCGTTGTGCTGGCGGCACGCGCGTGGTTGACCCGGCCCCGGTCCGCGCTCGGTGCGGCCGACATCGCAGAGGAGGGCAGCCGATGAAACGCTGGATCGCGATTGCCTGGGCGCTGACGCTCGCGGTCGCCGGCGCCGGCGTGATCGGCAACGAGCGGCTGCTCGCGCGCGGCGATGTGGTGCTGTTGCGGCTGGCGCCGGTCGACCCGCGCTCGCTGATGCAGGGCGACTATATGGCGCTGAACTTCGCCATCGGCGCGCCGATCCTGCGCGCGCTGGAGACCACTGACGACCGTATCCGCACTGCGGTGGTCCGGCTCGATGCGCATGGCGAGGGAAGCTTCGTGCGGCTGCATCGCGGCGAACCACTGGTCGCCGGCGAACATTTGCTGCGCTTCCAATTGAAACCGTCGCGCTGGGGTACCGATCAGATCCAGATCTCGACCGACGCCTTCTTCTTCCAGGAGGGCCACGCGCGTCGATACGAGGGCGCGCAATTCGGCGCCTTTCGTGTCGATGCCGACGGTCAGGCGCTGCTGGTCGAGCTGCGCGACGCGGCAGGGCATCCGCTGTGAGCACGCGGCCGTCCGCCGCGCTGGTGTTTGCCTGCACCGCGCTGTCGATGCTCGCCTTCGCCGGCAACTCGCTGCTGTGCCGGCTGGCGCTGCGGGACACCACCATCGATGCGGCCAGCTTCACCACCGTGCGGCTGTTGGCGGGCGCCATCACGCTATGGGTGCTGGTGCAACTGCGTCGTGGCGCTTCGCGCGCGCCTGAGGCAACGCTAACGACTGAGGCATCTAGCGGCAACTGGCGCTCGGCGCTGGCGCTGTTCGCCTACGCGATCCTTTTCTCGTACGCCTACGCTCAGCTATCGGCGGCCACCGGCGCGCTGCTGCTGTTCGGCGCGGTGCAGGTGACCATGATCGGCCGCGGACTGTGGCTCGGCGAACGGCCTCATCTCGTGCAGACGGCCGGCTATCTGATCGCCGTCGCGGGACTGATCGGCATGCTGCTGCCCGGCCTGTCCGCGCCACCGCTGGTCGGCGCGCTGCTGATGATCGCGTCCGGCGCGGCGTGGGGCATCTATTCGATCCGCGCCAAGGGCGCGCGCGATCCGGTGCGCGCCAACGCCGGCAACTTCCTGCGCGCCTCGGTCTGCTGCCTGCCGATCTATCTCGCCGCGCTGCCCTGGGCCAGCCACGATGCCGCTGGCATGCTGTACGCGGTGCTGTCCGGCGCGATCGCCTCGGCGCTCGGCTATGCGATCTGGTATGTCGCGCTGCGGGGTTTGACGGTGACTACCGCCGGACTGGTGCAACTCAGCGTGCCGGTGATTGCGGCGGCGGGTGGGGTGTTGCTGTTGGGCGAGGCGGTGACGTGGCGGTTGGTGGTGGCGTCGGTCGCCGTGCTCGGGGGCGTGGGCCTGGCGATCGCCTATCGTCGTTCCGAACTGCCTCGATGAACCAACGCGTCTGCGGCTCAGACAGGACGCAACGCCTCCAACATGATGTCCGCCAGCCGCTGCGAAACCTCGGAGGCCGGGCCCGGCGCGCGCAGCAGCATCAGCGGCATCTTGCCCAGAGGCGGCAGCCCATCGGCAGGCCCGAGTTGACGCAGCGAGGCGGGCAAGCCGTAAGGCGTGCGCACGACCAGGCCGAGACCAGCTGCGGCGGCAGCCCATAGGCCGCCGAGGTTCGGACTGGTGAACGAGATGCGCCACGGAATGCCGGCGCGATCGAGCGCGGCGGTGGCGGCGTCGTGGAAATGGCAGGGCCGATCGAACACCGCCAATGGGACGGGTTCCCCGGGATCGAGGCGCCAGGGCAGCGAGGCCGGTCCGACCCAGCACATCTGCGGTTCGCCAACCACCGTGATATCGGCGCCCGGCGCTCTAGCCCCGGCAGCGCCATTCGTACCGCCCCACACCAGCGCCAGATCGAGCGTGCGCGCCTGGATGCGGGCGAACAGATCGTGATTGCGCGCCACCATCGCCTCGACTCGCACCTTCGGATGCGCGCGCGCAAACCGGCCCAACACCTCGGGCAGCGTCGCCTCGCCGAACTCTTCCTGCAGTCCCAATCGCACACCGCCGGACAGATCGACACCGCGCACCGCCGCGGCGGCCTCGTCGTTCAACGCGACCATCCTCCGTGCATAGCCGAGCAGCAGATTGCCGGCCTCGGTCAGTTCCAGCGTCCTGCCCGCCTTGCGAAACAGCGGTGTGCCGACCATGTCCTCGAGCTTGTGGATCTGCGCGCTGACGGCGGAGGTCGAGCGGCCGACCTGATCGGCCGCGCGGGCAAAGCTGCCTAGGTCGACGCCGGCGACAAGGCTGCGCAGCGCGGCGATGTCCAGATTCAGTGCCATGAGAATCGTCCGGAAATTCAAAACAATCGGTTCAAAACTTTCCGATTTTCATGATGAATGGTCGTTGGAATACTGGCGATCCGTCAACTGCCCGATCGGAGAGCCGTTGTGGCCGAATCCGCTTGCTTGTCCCGTCCTTCCCGTCTTTCCGGCCCTGGTGCCGAACCGATTGCCACCTTCGCCGCTTCACATCGCTGGAAAGTGCTGGGCGTCGGCGTGGCCGCCAACGCCAGCTTCATCGCCGCCGCCAACGGGTTGCCGGCCACCGCGGTATGGCTGCGCAGCGCTTACCACCTCGATAACGCTGGGCTCGGCTTGCTGCTCGGCGCGCTAGGCGTCGGCGCCGCGCTGTCGGAGTTGCCATGGGGCGCGGCGGCCGATCGCTGGGGCGACCGTCGCGTGCTGCTGTACGGCCTCGGCGCCACGGCGCTGACGCTGGCGATCATGGCGCTGTTTCTGGCGCCGACGGCGGACCGCGTGCCGCCGCTGTGGATGGCGATGGCCTGCATGGCGCTGCTGGGGCTGGCGGGCGGCAGCGTCAATGGCGCCAGCGGACGCGCGGTGATGCGATGGTTCGCCGAGGGCGAGCGCGGCCTGGCGATGAGCATCCGCCAGACCGCGGTGCCGCTTGGTGGCGGGTTGGGGGCCCTGGTGCTGCCATGGCTCGCGGTGGCTGCGGGCTTTCGCTGGGTGTACGCGGTGCTCGCCGCCTTCTGCGTGGCATCGGTCTGGCTGACCTGGCGCTGGCTGCACGAGCCGCCGCATGCCGATGCGCGCGCGGCCGTACGGCGCCATGCACACGGTGATGCGGGGCCGCTGCGCAGCGTACGCGTCTGGCGCATCGCGGCAGCGATCGGCATTCTGTGCGCGCCGCAATTCGCGATCCTCAGCTTCGCCTCGGTGTTCCTGCACGATGCCGCCCACGTCGGCGTGTCGGGCATCGCCGCGACGCTGTGCGCGGTGCAGGTCGGCGCGATGGCGATGCGGATCTGGAGCGGCCGCCATACCGATCGGCGTGGCAACCGCCGTGCCTGGCTGCGTCTTTGCACGATGGTCGCGACCTTGACGTTCGTGCCGCTTGCGCTGTGCGCGGCGATGGGAAGCAGCGTGCCTGCGGCGCTGACGATGGTCGCCGTCGTGCTGGCAGGCATCGCCGTGTCCGCGTGGCATGGGGTCGCGTACACCGAGCTGGCCACGCAGGCCGGCGCAGAACGTGCCGGTACCGCCTTGGGGCTGGCCAATACGCTGGTCTTTGTCGCTTACTTCGTTGCGCCTTCGGCGATCCCGCAACTGCTCGAACGCAGCGGCTGGACCGGTGTGTGGCTGGTTGCGGGCGCCTGTGCAGCGATGGCCTGGCCGCTGTTTCCGCGGGCGGGGAAGGACGTACAGGCCTGAGCGCTGAACGCTATTCCATCCGGTTCGGCAGCCCGGCAGCGAGGGCATCGACGGCGAGCCGTACCTTGCGCGCGAGATGCGGGGTGCGCAGCCAAAGTGCATAGGCGTCGTACAGGAAAGCCGGCTCGTCCGGGAACAGCCGCACCAGTGCACCGGCTTGGATCCGTTCACTGACGAGCCAGGAGGGAAGCCATGCGACCCCCATGCCGGCGGTCGCCGCGTCGGCAATCGCATCGAGGTCGTCGAGCAGCAGCCGGCCTGCCGGATGCCATTCCACCGGCGGCCCATCGTCGCGCGGGAACAACCATGGCGCCACCGGTCCGGAGCGGCGATAGACGATCGCATGGTGCTGGCGCAGGTCTTCGATTTGATGCGGCTCGCCATGGCGATCGAGATAGGCCGGCGACGCGCAGACGATCATGCGCTGGCGAACGATCCGGCGCGCGATGGTGTCGGCCCGGTCCTGCAGGCTTCCGGTGCGGATCGCGAGGTCGTAGCCGTCTTCCGCCAGGTCGATCAACCGGTCGCTGAACGACAGTTCCAGTTCCAGAGCCGGATATTGGCGTGCGAGCGCCAACAGGATCGGCATCGCGCAGTGCCGGCCAAAGTGAACCGGCATCGTGACGCGCAGCTTGCCGCGCGGCTCGGCCAACTGGTCCGCCGCCAGGGCGTCGGCAGCCTCGGCCTCGGCCAGGATCAGGCGGCAGCGTTCGTAATAGGCGCGGCCGAAGTCGGTCAGGCTCTGTCGGCGCGTGGTGCGGTTCAGCAGCCGCGTGCCGAGGCGCTCTTCGAGGAAGCGGACGTGCTTGCCGACCATCGGCCCCGTGATGCCCAGTGCGTCCGCGGCGGCGGCAAACGAGCCCAGATCGACGGCTTTGACGAACACGGCCATGCTGGTCAGGCGGTCCATGATTCGAAAGTGTCGGTTTCGATGGTCGTGCGAGAGAGGCGATTTATCGGTTTGTTGCCGGAAATCATACTGGATTCGTCACAATCAATTTGGAGTGAATCCAGCCATGCAAACCGCTCGCGTCGTCCGTTTCCATCAAATCGGCGGCCCCGAAGTCCTGCGCATTGAACACGCCGAAGTACCGGAGCCGGGCCCCGGCGAGGTGCGGATTCGCGTCAAGGCGCTCGGTCTGAATCGCGCCGAGGCATTGCTGCGGACCGGCCGCTATATCGAGACGCCGACTTTCCCGTCCGGCCTCGGCCTGGAAGCGGCGGGCGTGATCGAATCCGTGGCTCCGGGCGTGGACGGTCTTGCACCGGGCGACGCGGTCAGCTTGGTGCCGCCGAAGTCGATGGTGCAATGGCCGACCTATGGCGAATGGATCCGCATGCCGGCCGCGCTGGTCGTCAAGCATCCGCCGTCGTTGAGCTGGGAAGGCGCCGCCGCGCTGTGGATGCCGTACCTGACCGCGTATGGCGCCCTGATCGATATCGCCGGACTCGGCAAGGGCGACGTCGTGGCGATCACCGCGGCATCCAGCAGCGTCGGCCTCGCAGCGATCCAGATTGCCAATATGGTTGGCGCCATTCCCATCGCGATCACGCGATCGTCGGCGAAGCGGGCGGCCCTGCTCGACGCCGGTGCGCGGCATGTCGTGGCCTCGGGCGAGGAAGACCTCGAGGCACGGCTGAAGGAGATAGCGGGCGAGCACGGCGTGCGCGTCGTGCTCGACGCGATCGGCGGCCCGATGTTCGAACCGCTGACGGCAGCGATGTCACGCGGCGGCATGCTGATCGAATACGGCGGCCTGAGCCCGTCGCCCACGCCGTTTCCGCTGTTCACGGTCTTGAGCAAATCGCTGACGCTGCGGGGGTATCTGGTGCACGAGACCATCGGCGATCCGGCGCGGCTGGCGGATGCAAAGGCGTTCATCGTGCGCGGAATCGACGAGGGGCAACTGCGGCCGACCATCGCCCGGACCTTTGCGTTCGACCAGATCGTCGAGGCGCATCGGTTTCTGGAGTCGAACGAGCAGTTCGGGAAGGTGGTGGTGAGGGTTTGAGCCAGGCGTTTCCGCGCGGCGGACACAACACCGTAGTGCTCCGCTGTGATCTCACTTTTCAGACATCGGAGCTCCGTGTCGCATGCCTCGAGGATTTAGGATCGGATGTGTTGTTCGACGCCTCGAACAGCATACGCGGTGTAACGTATAGGGTTACAATAACGATGATCCGATCCTTCGCTCACAAGGGCCTCGAGCGGTTCTTTTCGACGGGAAGTCAAGGAGGAATTCAGGCGATTCACGCCAAGCGTCTTCGCTTGATTCTGGCTCTGCTTGATGAAGCGATGTCTGTCGATGATATGAATGCTCCCGGTTTGCGGCTGCATGCGCTGAAGGGTGATATGGTCGGTTTCTGGGCCGTTACGGTCCAGGCAAATTGGCGTGTCATCTTCCGTTTCGAGGAGGGCGATGCGCACGTTGTTGATTACCTCGACTACCACTAAGTGAGACGCATCATGCGCATGCATAACCCCCCGCATCCTGGCGAGATCCTGCATGAGCTCTGGCTGGAGCCGCTGAAGCTGACCATTACCGAGGCGGCCGCTGCCTTGGACGTGTCCCGGAAAACTCTGTCCGAGATCGTCAACGGCCGTGCCTCCATCACGCCCGAAATGGCGGTACGCCTTGAAATGGCCTTCGGCAAGAGCGCGGAATCGTGGTTGTCGCATCAGGCGGCGTATGACCTGTGGCAGGTCCATCAGCGGCGCGATGCATTGCATGTTCGGCGGCTGAAGTCTGCCGCGTGACAGACGCCAACCGGTCAATTTTCACCTGCCCGTTATAATCCGGCCTTCGTCCATCTTCACCGAGGTATTCGTCCCATGCGCCATTGATGCCGCCGTCGACATGACGGCCAGTCTCCACCAGCCCCTGCAGCAGGGGAGTGCTTGGCATCGATGGAATGAAGCATGACGAATCCCTATCTCACGCTCGAAAGCGTGTCCTACGCCCTGCCGGATGGCAGGACGCTTTTCTCCCAACTGAGCGAAACCTTCGACCAGCGACCCACCGGCCTGGTCGGGCGTAATGGCGTTGGCAAGACGGTGCTGGCGCGCCTTCTGGCCGGGCACCTGGAGCCGACCAGCGGACGTTGCGTGCGCTCCGGCAGCGTGTACTACCTCGCGCAGCAAGTGTCCCCGCCAGCCGATGCCACCGTGGCCAGCCTGGTCGGCGTTCAGCACAGGCTCGAGGCGCTGCTGCGCATCGAGGCGGGCAGCAGCGCGCCCGAAGACTTCGACGCGGTTGGCGATCGCTGGGACATTCGGAAGCGTCTGCGGCACGAACTGGAGCGTATCGGTCTGGGCCATCTCGATGCCACCACGTCAGCGAGCAGTCTCAGCGGCGGCGAGACGATGCGCGTTGCGCTGCTAGGCGCCATGCTGTCGGATGCCGATTTTCTGATCCTGGACGAGCCTAGCAATCATCTGGATCGTCCCAACCGGCAAGCGCTGATCGAGCAATTGCGGCTCTGGCCGCGTGGGCTGCTGATCGTCAGTCATGATCGGCAACTGCTGGAAGCCATGGAGCAGATCGTGGAGCTGTCCTCGCTGGGACTGCGCAGCTACGGCGGCAATTATTCGGTCTATGCCGAGGCGAAGGTGCAGGAGCGGCTGAACGCCGTGCAGAACCTGGAGCGAAGCAAGCTCGACCGTCACCGCGAAGAGCAGGCCATGCGCGAACAGCGAGAGCGGCAGCAGCGAAGGCAGGCACGAGGCGACCGGCGCGGGAAGGAGGCGAACCAGGCCAATATCCTGCTCGGCCGCCAGAAGGAGCGCAGCGAGAGTTCCGCCGGCAAGCTGCGCCAACAGCAGGCCGCCGCGCGGCAGGAGCTGACGGAGCGCATCCGGGAAGCCGCGCAGCAAGTCGAAAACGAGGCGCCAATCAGCCTGCATTCGCTTCCTGTCATGCAGGCCTCGCAGCGGCGCGTGGCGGAACTCGATGCGGTGGAACTACCGTTCGTATCGGAAGCCGCGCGCCGGATCAGCCTGATCCTGACCGGGCAACAGCGCGTGGGCGTGGTCGGCCCGAACGGTTACGGCAAATCGACGCTGCTCAAGGTGATGGCCGGCCATCTGGCCCCGTTGGCCGGGAGCTGCAAGGTCACCTCGCAAAGCGCCTATCTCGATCAGCGGTTGGCGAACCTGCGTCCGGAGAAGTCAGTGCTGGAGCAACTGATGGCAGTCAACCGCAGCGCCAGTGAAGGCGATCTGCGCACGCGGTTGGCGCAGCTGGGTCTCGACGCGCAGAAGATCGCCGCGCCGGCGGGATCGCTAAGCGGCGGGGAACGGCTGAAGGCGGCACTGGCCTGCCTGCTTTATGCCGAAGCGCCTCCACAGTTGCTATTGCTCGATGAACCGAGCAATCACCTCGACCTTCCATCGATCCAGGCGCTGGAGGCCCTGTTGCGCAGCTATCGGGGCGCGCTGATGGTGGTGTCGCATGACGATGCCTTCATGGACAACCTGGCGCTGACGGACCGGCTGGTCGTCAACGAAAAGGGCTGGTTGATGGAGCCGTGGCTCGCCCCCTTGGAGAGGACTGGCGGCTGAGGAAGCCCGTCAGACCTTCATCCAAACCTAAAAGAGTCGCAGCTCATATTTATACCCGCAATGCGTCCTCGTCTTTTTTTGGGCGGCATTTTTCCGCAATGAAATCGAAGACGGGTCTAAGCGGCTCAAAATATGCCGGTGGCAACTGTGGAACCACCGTCTTAGCGAACTGCGTCTTATCTTTATCCGATTTAAACGCGACCTTACTCCCTCCAGGGCAGGGCTCGTGATGGTAATAGTCCGTGGCGGCCTCACAACCATAGAAAAGGTGCTCGATCTCGCAATATGAGTCGCCACCGAACGTTTCGCCTGTTGCGGCGTTTTTTATGACCTGTCTTTGAATATCCGCGTGTGGTGGGACTGGCAACATCAGTGCATACGATTCGCCGTTCTTCCATTTCTTGATGAGACCGTGTGCAGGGTTCGTTACCAGCACTTCACCATCCAAGCCATTCCACTGGTTGTAGGCCTTATCGAAATCGAATAACGCGAAAACTGGTAGCCCGCCCATTTCGCCGTGGATTCGATTATCGGTTAGCAGTTGGTTGATGTATGTGCAACTGAACGCGTAGAAGGGGATGAAAGGGATTTCCGTTTCATACAATTTGTACCAAGCTTGCTTTAGGATGATGGGGTCCGTGCTACCCTCGGTAAATAGCACTGGTTTCTTTTCTATCTGTATTGTATTGATAATACTTAACAACTGCTCCTGCTCGGAATACTTGATTAGATCCGCACTCAATTTCTTGATGGCAATGGATTTTGGTACATCATAGCAATTTGCATTATTTTCTTTGATATCAATAAATTTTACTTTTCTATTGTTATGCGGAATTAGTGTCACGGCGCTATGGCTGCTCATCAAAACATGGCTGCTTTTGGCCGCCGTGTCCGTGATGTCGAATACTTGGTGCAGAAAATCAAACTGCCACTCCGGATGAAGGAACGCATCCGGCTCATCTAGCAAGACCAGACAATTGCGTTCCTTGAATAACTCGATAATTGAGTAGATATATACGGATTGAAATTGACCATCACTAAAATGGTCGACATTTCCGACCGTGCCTGAGGCAAGGCGAAGGGGCACCGAAATGTTACCCAGCATTCCCAGCGTTTTCAAGTTGTCGAATAGCCGAAATAGCTCATCCCACTCGCTGGCAAACCTTTCTTGTAATTTATTAATGGATAGATTCAAAACGTAGCGATCATCATTTGGAAAATAGCCCTCTGTAATTGTCAAATAATCCGTATTATCCCAAATGCAAGCGCTCAGTGTGTCGAGAAAATCTTTGGCGATACCGATAGGTCGCCAATATCGGGTGGTGGTGTCGACAGGGTCAATGTCGTATTTTTCTCTTTCACTACCCTTTGCGTAATCTGGCCTATGTAAAGCGACTCTAAGCACAGGCTCAGACACGTCGTTAGTGCCGGGTTTTGTAATGCCAAGCCTGTCGATTTCAAGCTTTTGACGGATAAATATGTGAGCTTTACTATCTGCGGGCTGTACTAGCAGTATTGCTAATAACAGTGCCTTGTAGTCTTGCCCAATGCCGATGAAGCGACGAGATTCACCCACATCGGCACCCTTGAGGCGCGCGCGGAATTTAGCTTCATATGCAACGATCAAGTCAGACACTTTGGTGTTGTGCCCTGAATAGTAGATCAAGATGTTATCTGGGAACGGTGTCTGTCCAAGCGTCTTGCGGTCTTCGTCCTTGTTGATGCGTAGTCTTCCATCCTTCCATTCAATTTCCGTGATTTTCCCTTCGATCTCGTAACTCACGCTGTACTCAAAGGAAATATCATTATCGGGGCGACCAAGCTGATCAAGATGGCGAAACACTTCAATTAGCGCCTCAAAAAGATTTGATTTGCCGCTGCCGTTTTTTCCTACAAAGACATCGATGAAGCAGGTACCGTCAAAATGTAGCACTAAATCCTTGAGGTTCTTGTAGTTGCTAATGAAGACCGTTTTCAGACGCATGGCGGCTCACTTCGCTCGCGCCATCACCGCGTTGAGCAGCGCTGATTGTTTTAGGTTGGATGCATCGATCTGTGCCTCAAGCTGATCGCAGTATTCCATCAATGTGTGGATCTTTTCCACAATTCGACGTTGCTCGGCCAGCGGCGGTATTGGAATCGGCAGGCTGCTTAATGTCTTTTGGTTTATTTTTGGCATGGTCCCGGATGTACCCGACGCTCGGCTGCGAAGAAAGTCGCGGCTCGGCGCGGCACTCATCGCAAAGCAAACATACTCCCGATCGAGTTCTGTCGAAATACGCAATTTCATCATTAAATCTGGATATATGTATGTGTTTTTATCGCCGCGATAAATTGCCGGAACACCGACGTACTCGAGTGTGTTGCCGCGCTGCACTAAAATGTCCCCGTCCTGCAACCAAAGATCCGAATTGGCGGGGATGTCGTCGGCGATGTACTTAAAGTGCTCGCCTTTGAATACGCCAGACGTCGTTGCGCTTAATGTTAGCGATTTGACCTTTGTTTTGTAATCGACGGCCTTCGGGGAATATCCATTGGTTGGGCCAAATATCAGAATTGTGTCCAGCGGTACTAAGGCCCAGCTGTCTGGAATTGAGTAACCTAATTCGCTGGGCTCAATTTTTTCCGTGGTTGCGCCACGGATATGGAGGCGCAGCCGTTGGCATTTGACCTTTTCCAGAAGCTCGCCTACGCTGCCGTCGCTCTCGTTGCGCTCCGTGAGTTTTCCCGTGATCGCAAGATGAATAATCGACTTGCGTAGTTCCCCGATATTCGTTTTTACCGAATAAACGTCTTCGAAGTGGCGCGTGACAAAATTCCTGGCACTTTTTGCGCGACTGCCGCCCCCGCTATTTAGCAACTGTGGTAGCCCGGCCGCGTGTATGGCTATGCGCTTTTCATCACGCGCCCTCTGCAAACGTTCAAGCGCATCACAATGCGCCATCAACTGGTCAACCTTGGTGACGATCCGATGTTGCTCTTCGCGCGGCGGGAGCGGGATTGGTATTTCAACAAATCTGGCAATCGACACGCCGCCGATGATTCCTGTCATAGCGGCTGAAAATAATGCGCGGAAGGTTGGCGACAAATAGACGCAGAGAATGAACTTCGGCGGAATCTGTCCATACAGTTCATTGGCAAACAGTTTGTTGCCAAAACAGATATCACGGTCCGTTACGCCGCATTTCTTTCCGGCGCTGCCGCCTTCAGCACAAATCAGCACCGCGCCTTTGTGTGCGACTCTGAATTTTTCCTCACCAAGGGGAATGAAAATCCCATTGTTGTAGTCCAGCGGGGCGAAGCCGTAGCCGACATCCTTGGTAGCGATGTAGGGCAAACCGTCTGCGCCAGTGTATTTTGATTCTTTTTCGTAGGCGTTAATGCTGTTGCCATTAAAAATATTACCAACTGATCC
>MTEU01002771.1_pt1 | contig 14038 bp, 11 predicted proteins | sample 1042701 | NCBI WGS metagenome assembly MTEU01 (sample SAMN06185813, study PRJNA358809) | soil metagenome | isolation source: naturally attenuated soil | place: India | collected 2015-05-23
CCCATCCGCGTGCCGACCGCGATCAGCAGGTCGGCATCGCGAATGCGCGCGCGCAGCGCCTCGCCCATGCCCCAGCCGACATGGCCGGCAAAATTCGGATGATGGTTGTCGAAGCATTCGAGCCGGCGCCAGGCCGCGCCGACCGGCAAGGCGAAGCGCTCGGCGAAGCCTTCGAGCTGGCGCAACGCTTGCGGCGTCCAGCCGGAGCCGCCGACCAGCAGGAACGGCCGCTGCGCCTGCGCCAGCAGCGTGCCAAGCGACGCCAGTGCCGCCGGGGTCGGCGCTGCATACGAACGCTGGTAGCGCGGCAGATCGGCCACCGTGGCCTTGCCCCACAGCGTATCCTCCGGCAGCGCCAGCACCACAGGCCCGGGCCGGCCGCTGGTCGCCACCGCAAAGGCGCGCGCGATGAACTCCGGGATACGATCGGTGCGGTCGATCTGCGCGACCCACTTTGCCATCTCGCCGAACATGCGGCGATAGTCGATCTCCTGGAACGCCTCCCGCTCGATGAAGTCGTTGCCGACCTGGCCGACGAACAGGATCATCGGCGTCGAGTCCTGATAGGCGGTGTGCACCGCGATGCTGGCATTGGTCGCGCCGGGGCCGCGGGTCACGAAGCAGATGCCCGGCTCGCCGGTCAGCTTGCCGTAGGCCTCGGCCATATAGCCCGCGCCGCTCTCCTGTCGGCAGACCACCGGGTCGATCGCGTCCTGATGGTCGTAGAGCGCGTCGATGCACGGCAGGTAGCTTTCGCCGGGCACCAGGAACACGCGCTTGGCGCCGTGGATGCGCAGTTGCTGCACCAGGATCTGGCCGCCATTGCGCTCGCGCAGCGATTGGCCGTCTACTGCACGGTTGTGCGTCGATGCTTTGGTCATGGATTGGCTCCGTGCGCTGCCGTGCACGACGGCGATCCCGCGCCCGCCGTCGCCTTGATTTCGATCTCGACGAACACGCATTCGCCGTCGTGCGCGTTGATCACGTTGTGTTCGACGCCCGCGGGCCGCGCGTACGCGCGTCCCGCCACCAGCTGGCTGGTGACCTCGCCCTGCGGCGTCTGCAACAGCAGCGGGCCGGTCGTCATCGGCACCACCACGTAGTCGTAGCCGTGCCGGTGAAAGCCCGTTTCGGCGCCGGGCGCGAAGCGCCATTCGGTAACGATCACGCGCTCGTTGTCGACCTGCACGGTCGGCACTGCCTGAGGTCTGCTCATGTTGGGGCTCGCATTGGGGTTCGGTGGTGCGGCGGCTGTCGGCTATCGGCTATCGGCTGTCGGCTCTCAGCGGTCGATGCCGCCCATGCACAGGTACTTGATCTCGAGATAGTCCTCGATGCCGTATCGCGAACCCTCGCGGCCGAGGCCCGATTGCTTGACCCCGCCGAACGGCGCGACCTCGTTCGAGATCAGGCCGGTGTTGATGCCGACCATGCCGTACTCCAGCGCTTCGGCAACGCGCCAGATCCGGCCGATATCGCGGCTGTAGAAGTACGAGGCCAGGCCAAATTCGGTGTCGTTGGCCATGCCGACCACCTCGTCGTCGGTATGGAAGCGGAACAGCGGCGCCAGCGGGCCGAACGTTTCCTCCTTCGCCACGCGCATCGCCGGTGTCACGTCGGCCAGCACGGTCGGCTCGAAGAAGGTGCCGCCGATCGGATGGCGCTTGCCGCCGGCCAGCACGCGCGCGCCCTTGTCCAGCGCATCGGCAATATGCGATTCGACCTTGGCGACCGCGTCCTCGTTGATCAGCGGCCCCTGCAGCACGCCAGGTTCGACGCCATTGCCGACCTTGAGCTGCGCGACCGCGGCCACCAGCTTGCGGGCGAAGGCGTCATAGACCTTGTCGTGGACGTAGAGCCGGTTCGCGCAGACGCACGTTTGTCCGGCGTTGCGATACTTCGAGGCAATGGCGCCCTCCACCGCCGCGTCGAGGTCCGCGTCGTCGAACACGATGAACGGGGCGTTGCCGCCGAGCTCGAGCGACAGCTTCTTGATGGTGTCGGCGGACTGGCGCATCAGGATGCGGCCGACCTCGGTCGAGCCGGTGAAGGTCAGCTTGCGCACCACCGGATTGGCGGTGAGCTCGCCGCCGATCGCGACCGCGTCGCCGGTCACCACGCTGAACACGCCCGCCGGCACGCCGGCGCGCTCGGCCAGCACCGCGAGGGCCAGCGCCGACAGCGGCGTGTCCTCGGCTGGCTTGAGCACCATCGTGCAGCCGGCCGCCAGCGCAGGGCCGACCTTGCGCGTGATCATCGCCAGCGGGAAATTCCATGGCGTGATGGCCGCGCAGACGCCGACCGGTTCCTTGACCACGACCAGCCGGCGGTCCGCCATTGGCGAGGCCAGCACGTCGCCGCAGACGCGCTTGCCTTCCTCGGCAAACCACTCGAGGAACGAGGCGGCGTAGGCCACCTCGCCCCTGGCCTCGGCCAGCGGCTTGCCCTGCTCGGTGGTCATCAGCAGCGCAAGATCGTCGGCGTGCGCCAGCATCAGCTCATGCCACTTGCGCAGGATCTGGCTGCGCTCGCGCGCGGTACGGCGCCGCCAGCCGATCTGCGCGACGCGCGCGGCCTCGATGGCGCGCCGCGTCTCGGCGGCGCCCATCATCGGCACCTTGCCGATCGGCGCACCGGTGGCGGGATTCGTGACGACCAAGGACTCGCCGCGGTCGGCGTCGATCCAGGCGCCGCCAACCAGGGCCTGCGCACGCAGCAGGCCGGTATCGTTCAATTGCATCAAAGGCTCCGGGAAAATGGGCGGCGGATGTCGATCAGCGGACCAGCACGTCGGCCAGGATGTCCAGCCCCTCGTCCATCACCGCATCCGGGATCGTCAGCGGGAACAGGAAGCGGATCACGTTGCCGTGCACGCCGCAGGACAGCAGCAGCAGGCCCTTCTGCAGCGCGCGGTTCTGCACCTCGCGCGTGAACTCCGCATCGGGGCTGCCGTCGGCCTGCTGGAACTCGACCGCGACCATCGCGCCGAGCCCGCGCACCTGCGCGATCTGCGGCACGCTCGGACGCAGGCTGTGCAGCCGGTCCATCAGCCGTTCGCCGAGCGCGGCGCCGCGCGCGATCAGGTTTTCCTCTTCCAGCACCTCGAGCACCGCGAGTGCGGACGCGACGGCCAGCGGATTGCCGGCATAGGTGCCGCCGAGCCCGCCCGGCGCCGGCGCATCCATGATCTCGGCGCGGCCGCACACCGCCGACAGCGGCATGCCGCCGGCCAGGCTCTTGGCCATCGTGGTGAGATCCGGCGCCACGCCGTAATGCTCCATCGCAAACAGCTTGCCGGTGCGGCCGAAACCGGTCTGCACTTCGTCGGCGATCAGCAGGATGCCGTGCTCGTCGCAGAGCGCGCGCAGCGCCTTGACGAAGGCGGCGGGCGCGACATTGAAGCCGCCCTCGCCCTGCACCGGCTCGAAGATGATGGCGGCCACGCGCTTCGGATCGACGTCCGCCTTGAACAGGACTTGCAGCGCCTTCAGCGAGTCGTCGACCGACACGCCGTGCAGCTCGCACGGATACGGCGCGTGATAGACCTCGCCCGGGAACGGGCCGAAGCCGACCTTGTACGGCACGACCTTGCCGGTCAGCGCCATGCCCATCATCGTGCGGCCGTGAAAGCCGCCCGAGAACGCGATCACCGCGGGGCGCCCGGTAGCGGCGCGCGCGATCTTGATCGCGTTCTCGACCGCCTCGGCGCCGGTGGTGAAGAACGCGGTCTTCTTGGCCCACTGGCCCGGCGCGCGCTGGTTGATCTTCTCGGCCAGCTCGATATAGCTGGCATAGGGCACGATCTGGTAAGCGGTATGCGTGAAGCGTTCCAGCTGCTTCTGCACCGCGGCGACCAGGCGCGGGTGCCGATGGCCGGTGTTCAGCACCGCGATGCCGGCCGCGAAGTCGATGAAGCGGCGGCCTTCGACATCCCAGATCTCCGAATTCTCGGCCCGTTCGGCGTAGAAATTGCACATCACACCCACGCCACGGGGCGTGGCGGCATCCTTGCGGCGGACCAGTTCGGCGTTCTTCATCGTATTCTCCATGGGGCTTCGGGTTGGGCGCACGGACGGCATCCGGAAATAGGGGCTTGCCGGCCGGGCCAATGCGTTGTCAGGCGGCGGCGCGGATCGCCTTCGGATCCCACTCCTTGCCGGGGATCGCCGCGATCAGGCGCTGCGTGTAGTCGTGGCGCGGCGCGTCGAAGATCTGGGCCGGCGGCCCCGACTCGACCACCTTGCCCTTGTGCATCACGATCACGTGGTGGCAGATCTGCGCCGCCACGCGCAGGTCGTGCGTGATGAAGATCAGGCCGATGTCGAGCCGCTTCTGCAGCGTGGCCAGTAGCTCCAGCACCTGCGCCTGCACCGAGACGTCGAGCGCGGACACGGATTCGTCGGCCACCAGCAGCTTCGGCTCGAGCGCCAGCGCGCGAGCAATGCCGATGCGCTGGCGCTGCCCGCCGGAGAACTGGTTCGGATAGCGGTCGAACGCCGAGTCCTCCAACCCGACCAGCTGCAGCAGTTCACGCGCGCGGGCCTCCGCCTGCTGGCGCGGCACGCCGTTGGCGATCGGACCGTCGCTGACGATCCGGCCCACGGTATGGCGCGGATTGAGCGAGGCGAACGGGTCCTGGAAGATCATCTGCACATCCTTGCGCAGCGGGCGGAAGCGTCGTTCGGGCATCCGCGCGATGTCCTGGCCCTGGAACAGCAAGGTGCCGCCGTCGATGTCGGTCAGCCGCAGCAGGCATTTGCCGATGGTCGACTTGCCCGAGCCCGACTCGCCGACGATGCCCAGCGTCTCGCCGCGCCGCACGGTAAAGCTGACGCCGTCGACCGCATGCACCACGCGCTTGCGCGAGAACAGGCCGCCGCCGGACACATAGGTCTTGCGCAAGTCGCGCACGTCCAGCACCGTCTCCGCCGCCTGGCCGTCGGCTTCGCCGCAGCGGCCGTGCGGCACCGCGCCGATCAGCCGGCGCGTATAGGGATGCTGCGGGTGGTTCAGCACCTGCTGCGCGCTGCCCATCTCGACCAGCACGCCCTTCTCCATCACGGCGACCCGGTCGGCAATCTCCGCCACTACGCCGAAGTCGTGGGTCACGAACATCACGCCCATGCCCTTTTCGGCCTGGATCCGCTTGATCAGCGCCAGGATCTGCGCCTGCGTGGTGACGTCGAGCGCGGTGGTCGGCTCGTCCGCGATCAGCAGCGCGGGCTCGAGCGCCAGCGCCATCGCGATCACCACGCGCTGCCGCTGCCCGCCCGACAGCCGGAACGGGTAGCTGTGCACCAGCGTCGCGGGATCGGGCAAGCCGACGAAGTCGAGCAGGTCCAGCACGCGGCGCATGCGCGCCTCGCCGGGATAGGCGTGGTGCACGCGCATGACCTCGGCGATCTGGTCGCCGACCGTCATCACCGGATTGAGCGCGGACAGCGGCTCCTGGAACACCATCGCCATGTCCTTGCCGCGCATCGCGAGCAACGTGGCTTCGTCCTGCGCGAGCAGGTCCTTGCCGCGGAACAGGATGCGGCCGCTCCGCGGCTTCAGGTACGGCGGCAGCAAACCCATGATGGCGTTGGCGCTCATCGACTTGCCCGAGCCGGATTCGCCGACGATGCAGAGGATCTCGCCGGCGTGCAGGTCGTAGGAAACGTCGCGCACCGCGTAGGGCCGGTCGCTGCCGCTGGGCAAGGCAATGGTCAGGTCGCGGATCGACAGCAGCGGCGCCGCGGCTGACTGGCTATTGGAGTGCGGCATCGATTGAACGGACATGGCTCGCTCCCTCATTCGCCGCGGCGGCGCAGCTGCGGATTCATGGCGTCGTTCAAGCCTTCTCCGATCAGGTTGATGGACAGCACCGTCAGCAGGATCGCCACGCCGGGCCACACGCTCATCCACCAGGCCTCGCGGATCATCGTGCGGGCCGCGCCGATCATGAAGCCCCAGCTCATCATGTTGCGGTCGCCCAGGCCAAGGAAGGACAGCGCCGACTCGGTCAGGATGGCGGTGGCGACCATGAACGAGGCCGACACGATGATCGGCGACATCGCATTGGGCAGGATCTGCGTGGCGATGATGCGCAGCGGCTTCTGGCCGATGACCACGGCGGCCTGCACGAATTCGCGCTGCTTCAGCGACAGGAATTCGCTGCGCACCAGGCGCGCGACCGGCGGCCAGGACACCACCGAAATGGCGCCGACGATCGAATAGATCGACGGATTGAAGATCGCGACGATCACCACCGCCATCGCCAGCTGCGGAATGGTCTGGAAGAACTCGGTAAAGCGCATCAGCGCGTCGTCGATGCGGCCGCCGCAGTAGCCGGCCACCGCGCCGATCAGGATGCCGAACAGCAGCGCCACCGCGGTGGAGATCACGCCGACCAGCAGCGACACGCGCGCGCCGTACAGCATCCCCGCGGTGATGTCGCGGCCCAGCATGTCGGTGCCGAACGGATAGGCCGGATCGGCGAACGGCTGCACCAGCGGATCGGCCACCATCAGCCACGGCGAATCTTCGTACAGCACCGGAGCGAACAGCGCGAAGGCGATCACGGCGAGCAGCACCAGCGCACCGATCACCGCGCCGTAGTTGCGGCAATAGCGTTGCAGGAAGGCTTTCATGCGGTGGCTCCCTTGCCGCCGACCGAGATGCGCGGATCGATGAAGCGATAGAGCACGTCGGTCAGCAGGTTGAAGAAGACGACGAGGGCCGACGTCACGAAGAAGATGCCCAGCAGCAGCTGGTAGTCGCGCTGCAGCAGCGCGTCGAACATCAGGCGTCCGATGCCGGGCCACGAGAACACCGTCTCGGTCAGCACCGCGCCGCCGGCCATCTGGCCGAGCTGGATGCCGGCGAAGGTGATCACCGGCAGCAGCGCGTTGCGCAGCACGTGCACGCGGATCACCCGGCTGGCCGGCACACCCTTGGCGCGCGCGGTCTTGACGTAGTCCATGCCCATCACCTCCAGCATCGAGGCGCGGGTCAGGCGCACATAGACCGCCATGAAGAAGCAGCCCAGCGAGATCGTCGGCAGGATCATGTGCAACGCCACGTCCTTGACGCGCGCCATGCCGGTGTAGCCTGCACCGATGGTCTCCATGCCGAAGGCCGGCAGCCAGCCCAGCACCACCGAGAACAGGATGATCGCCATCAGCGACAGCCAGAACAGCGGCGTCGCATACAGCAGCAGCGCGCCCGACATCACCGCGCTGTCGATCCAGCGGCGGCGGTTCTCGTAGCGAGTGCGCGCGGCGATCACGCCGAGCAGCACGCCCAGCACGATCGAGAAGACGAAGGCACCGCTCATCAGCAGAAAGGTGGCCGGCAGGCGGTCGAGGATCAGGTCCAGCACCGGCAGATGGTTGCGGTACGAGTAGCCCAGGTCGAGCTGGGCCACGCCCTTCAGATAGATGCCAAGCTGCGTCAGCAGCGGCTTGTCGAGGCCGAACTGCTCGCGCAGCTGGCCGACGAACGCGGCATCGCCGGCGCCGGCCTCGCCCGCCATCACGGTGGCGGGATCGCCGGGCGCCAGGCGGATCAGGAAGAAGTTGATGATGACCACGCCGAGCACGACCACGATGGCCTTGCCAAGACGGGAAATCAGGAAGGAAAGGAAATTCACGGCAGGCTCCACGACTTCGTGGTGGCGGTCACCCTCTCCCGCAGGCGGGAGAGGGGCGAAGATAGGGCCGGTGGCTCAGTTCTTCTCGATCGAGACGTTGTCGAACGACTCGTTCAGGCCGATCGCCGTGGTCACTAGGTTCTTCACGTTCTTGCGGTAGAGCGTCGGGAACTCCAGCTCGAACAGGTTGGCGTTGGCGACGTCGTTGACCAGGATCCGCTGCACCTCGCTGTAGAGCTTCTGACGCTCGGCCGGGTCCATGGTCGCGCCCGCCTTGGCCCACAGCTCGTCGGCCTTCGGATTGTTGTAGCCCTGCACGTTGGCGAACGGCGTGCCCTTGACGATATTGCGCGCCACGTACAGCCGCTCCACGCCCAGCGCCGGATCGCCGTACTGGTAGGTGTAGGTCGTGGTCAGGTCGAAATCCCAGTTGCTGACCCGCGCGGCCCAGGTGCCCGCGTCGGCCGATTCGATGCTGACCTTGAAGCCCAGCTGCTCGAGCATCTGCTTGGTGTACTCGTCCAGCCGATCCCAGTTGGCCCCGTACGAGGTCGCCAGGATCTTGATCGGGTACTGGCCGACATTGACGCCCGACTCCTTGATCAGGTCGCGCGCCTTCTTCAGGTTGAAGTCCATGCTCGGCATGTTCTTGTCGAAGAACAGCGTGGTCGACGCGAACGGGCTGACCGCCGGCTTGCCCATGCCGAAGAAGATGTTGTTGACGATCATCTTGCGGTTCAGCGCATGCATCACCGCCTGGCGGACCTTGACGTTGTCGAACGGCGGCTTGCGCTGGTTCATCAGCATGCTGGCCATCGGCGAGAACAGCTCCCAGCCCTTGGTGGTGTATTCCACGTTGGGCAGCGCCCGCAGGCGCTTGACGTCGACGTTGTCGACATCGCCGCCGCGCAGCACCTGTACGTCGCCCTTCTCGAACGCCACCGCGCGGGAGGCCGAATCGGGAATCACGTAGAAGACGAGCTCGTCCAGATATGGCTTGCCCTTCTTCCAGTAGTTCGGGTTCCTGGCCAGCTTGATATAGGCGCCCTTCTTCCACTCCTTGAACATGAAGGGGCCGGTGCCGACCGGCTTCTGGTTGGCCGGGTTGTTGCGGTAGTCGGTGCCCTCGTACAGATGCCTGGGCATCATCGGCATGGTGCCGGTCTCGAACATCGAGATGAACGGCGGGAACGGTTCCTTCAGCTTGATTTCGACCGTGGTGTCGTTGACCGCGCGGATCGACGCCATGTACTTGTTCAGCACGGCACGCGTGCGCACATGGACCTCGCGCAGCAGCTTGTCGATCGAGAACACCACGTCGGCCGAGGTGAACGGCTTGCCGTCGTGCCACTTGACGCCGCTCTGCAGCTCGAAGGTATAGGTCAGGCCGTCGGGCGAGATCTTCCACGACTTGGCCAGCTCGGGCTGCGGCTTCAGATCCGGCGTGTAGGTCAGCAGGCCCTGATAGATCTTGCCGGCGATGTACTGCGTCGGCGCCTGCGAATTGAGGGCGCTGACCAGGATCGGCGGCTCGGGCTGCACGATGCCGGACAGCGTGCCGCCGGTGGTCTGGGCGGCGGCGTTGCCGGCCGGCAGCGCCAGGGGCAACAGGGACAGGCCTGCCGCCGCGATCGCCAGCGAAGCCAGGCGCTGTTGAAAGCGCGTCGTAACTCGTTTCATCGGCTCGTTTCCTTGTCGTTGTGAACAGCGGGTACTGATGGCACCTACGGAGTCGCAAACTGAGGCGCAAACTGAAGCGCAAACTGAGGCACTGCTTTGCATGGATCGCGTCCCGTCACGCCGTGACAGCGCGCATGGCGGGCGTCATGCCCTGGCAATCGGCTCCACACCGCACCAGTCGTGCAGGAACTGCGCCAACGTGGTGGTCACCCGCACCATGCTGTCGAGCGACACGGATTCGTCGATGCCGTGGATGTTGCGGGCGATGGGCCCATAGCATGTCACCGGGGTATCGAGCATCAGGCGGAAATGGCGCGCATCGGTGGTCGCGGTGGTGGCCTCGCGCTTGACCGGCTCGCCGTGGACCTTGCGATGGGCCTCGGCCAGCGCCTGCATGCTGGGCACGTCGAGATCGAACTCGCAGCCCGGCGCATGAAAGCCCTCGTAGCGGATATTCAGTTCGAGATTGCTCTCCAGCCGCGCGACGGTGGCGCGGATGCGCGCCTCGACGATGGCCTTGGTCTCGTCGATGTCCATATGCGGATAGAAGCCAATGCGCACGCCCAGCGTGCAGGTGCACGGCACCGACGAATTCCATTCGCCGCCGTGGATCTGCCCGAGGTTGAAGTTGATCGGGTGGGCATGTTCTCGGTACACCGGCGGGCGGTTCTCCGGCCGGTTCCATTCGGCCTCGAGCTCGCGCAGGTCTTCCATCACCGCGACGCCCGCCTCGACCGGATTGACGCCCGAGGTCATGTAGGCCGCGTGGGCCGGCTTTCCGGTCAGTTCGATGAACATCCAGTAGACGCCCACCTGCGCGCTCATCAGCCCCTCGCCGAGCGGCTCGGGAATGATCACGGTATCGAAGGCGGCCAGCTTGCCGGCGCCCACCGCGCTGCGCAGCGCCGCCACGGTGGCCAGCGCGCCGTTGCCAGTGTTCTCTTCCTCGAGCACCGCGTTGAATCCGACCGCACCGGCCGGCTGCACGCCCAGCGCGCGCAGCGCCTTGAACGCGGCCAGCGCACAGACGATGCCCGCCTTCATGTCGCCCGAGCCGCGGCCATAGAGCCAGCCGTCCTCGACCACCGGCGTGTACGGCGGATTGCGCCACATCGATTCCGGGCCGGTCGGCACCACGTCGAGATGGCCGTTGAACAATACCGAGCGGCCGCCCTTCGCGGCAGGCCGATGCGTGGCCAGCAGGTTGTAGCGGCCGCCGTCCGGACAGCACGGCGGCGAGAACAGCGGCAGATGCCTGATGGCATCGGCGCGCAGCTCGATGCGCTCCGATGCGAGTCCCAGATCGCGCAAGGCCGCCTCGATGAATTCCGCCGCGGGCTGCTCCTGCCCGGAGGGGCTGGCGGCGGCGACGAAGCCCGACAGCGTCTCGACCATATAGGGCAACAGCGAGCGCACGGCGCCGGCGATGTCGGTGGTACTGAGTTGGCTTGCCGAATCTTGCATGAGGGCTCCTTGGAACACCGGGCTGCGAGGCTCGCCGATGTGAAAACTGCTTGCACCGGCGCGCGATGGGTGGGAAATTAGCGCACAGTTGGCACCATAGATAGGTCCATATTTGCCGCTTTTGCTGGAGCCATTTTGAAAGAGTCCATTCTGTCCGAGCTGCTGCTGCAACGGCTGGAACGGCCGACGGACGGCAGCGCCGACAAGGCCGGTACGCACATGAACCGGCAGGTCTATCAGATCATTCGGCAGGAAATCCTTGCCGGTACGATCCCCGCGGGCTGCAAGCTGCCCGCCTCGCGAATGCTGGCGAAAGAGGTTGGGGTGTCGCGCAACACCGTGCTGTACGCCTACGAGCAGTTGTTGGCCGAGGGCTATGTCACGGCGTCGACCGGAAGTGGCACCTTTGTGTCGCACACATTTCCCGACCATAGTGCATTGCACAAGGTTGGCGCCGCCAATGGCACCATCACCGTGCCCGCAGCGCAGCAAAACCCGAACCGCTTTGCGCTGTCGCGCCGCGGCCAGCATCTGGTGTCGCATGCCGGTGCGTCCGATCGCCAATGGGGTGCGTTCATGGCCGGCGTGCCCGACGTCTCGCTGTTTCCGCGCGCGGTGTGGACGCGGCTACTGAACAAGCATTGGCGCGAGCCGCGTCCCGAACTGCTGACCTATGCGCATAACGGCGGCTATCTGCCGCTGCGCCGCGTCCTCGCGGAGCATCTGCGCCTGGCGCGCGGTGTACGGTGCGATGCCGAACAGATCATCATGACGACCGGCATCCATCAGGCGATCGACCTGATCGCGCGCCTGCTGGCCGACCCCGGCGACAAGGCGTGGATGGAAGACCCGGGCTACTGGGGCACGCGCAGCCTGCTGTCGAATTCGGGTGTGGAGCCGATCCCGGTGCCGGTCGATGGCGAGGGCATCGCGCCGGACGCGGCCACGCTGCAGAATCCGCCGCGCTTCATCTTCGCGACGCCGTCGCATCAGTACCCGCTCGGCACCGTGATGAGCCTGTCGCGCCGGCGCATGCTGCTCGAATACGCGCGCCAGCGCGGCGTCTGGATCGTCGAGGATGACTACGACAGCGAATTCCGCTTCGAGGGCCGCCCGCTCGCTTCGCTGCAAGGGCTCGACGAGCACGATCGCGTGATCTACATGGGCACGTTCTCCAAGACGCTGTTTCCCGGCATCCGCATGGGGTTCATGGTGTTGCCCAAACCGCTGGCCCCGCATTTCGCGACAGGGTTGTCCGAGCTGTTCCGCGAAGGCCAGCTGATCCAGCAGGCGGTCCTGGCCGACTTCATCGAGGAGGGCCACTACGCCACGCACATCCGGCGCATGCGCTTGCGCTATGCGCAGCGGCAAAGCCTGCTGCGCGAGGCGATCGCCGAACGCTTCGGCGCTGACTGGCCCACGTCGACGCACGAGGCCGGGCTGCACCTGGTCATGCATCTGCCGCCCGGCGCGGACGATCTCGGCATCAGCATGGCGGCACGCACGCAGGGGCTGAGCGCGCGGCCGCTGTCGCGCTATTACTGCGACGAGACGCAGGCGCGGCAGGGACTGCTGATGGGCTATGCCTGCGTGCCCGAGGAAGAGATCGGGCCGGCGTTCCGCAAGCTCGCCGAGGTCATCGAACCGGCGATGGAGCATCTGGCCCGCAAGCAGGAACCGCGACGCGAGTCGACGGTGAAGATCAACCGCGAGGCGTGGAGCGGCGCCTGATCGCGCCGCGGATTGTCTCGCCCTTTTTCCCTACCCCTCGAACCCGCTACAAGACTCCTTCATGGCAAGCTCCAGCACCCAAACCCCATCCGCGGCGGTGAACCGCGACGCCCTGCTGTCCGAACTGGCCGCCGCGCTCGATGCCGCCGGCCTGCAGACCGGCGATGACATCGAAACGCGCTTTCGCAAGGACTGGTACGCCCCGCTCGATCCAGTCCCGCCGATCGCCGTGGCGCGGCCGCGCAATACCGCCGAGGTGTCCGCGGTGCTGGCGGTCTGCCATCGTCATCGGCAAGCGGTGGTGCCGCAGGGCGGCCTGACGGGACTGGCCGGCGCCGCGACGCCGGCCGGCGGCGAACTGGTGCTGTCGCTGGAGCGGATGCGCGGCGTCGAGGAGATCGACGACCAGGCCGGCACGATGACCGTGATGGCCGGCACCACGCTGCAGGCCGCGCAGGAGGCGGCGCGCGCGGCGGACTGGCTGCTGCCGGTCGACCTGGGCGCGCGCGGCAGCTGCCAGATCGGCGGCAATATCGCGACCAATGCCGGCGGCAATCGCGTGATCCGCTACGGCATGATGCGCGACCAGGTGCTGGGACTCGAAGCGGTGCTGGCCGACGGCACCGTGCTGACGTCGCTGAACAAGATGCTGAAGAACAATGCCGGCTACGACCTGCGCCAGCTGTTCATCGGCAGCGAAGGGACGCTCGGCGTGATCACGCGCGCCGTGCTGAAGCTGGCGCCGCTGCCCGCCAGTACGCAGACCGCGCTGTGCGCCTTGTCCCGCTACGAGGACGTCGTGCAACTGCTGCGCCATGCGCAGCGCAAGCTGGCTGGCCGGCTGTCCGCATTCGAGGTGATGTGGGCCGACTTCTACGAGCTGGTGACGACGCGCGTGTCGGGCGTGCGTGCGCCGCTGCCGGCCGGCCACCCGTTCTACGTGCTGCTCGACCTGCAGGGCGACGACGCCGGCCAGGATGCGCCCGCCTTCGAGTCGATGCTGGAGACCGCGATGGACGCGGGGCTGATCCAGGACGCCGCGGTCGCGACCAGCGACAAGGAGGCGCAGAGCTTCTGGCAGTTGCGCGACGCCGTCGCCGAGTTTCCGGTGATGTGGACGCCCAACGCCGCGTTCGACGTCAGCCTGCCGATCGGTCGCATCGGCGAGTTTGCGCAGGCCTTGCGCGCCGCCGTGCTGGACCGATGGTCCGAGGCCGAGCTGGTGAACTTCGGCCACGTCGGCGACAGCAATCTGCATGTCAGCGTCTATCTGCCCAACGTTGCGCTGCCCGACTTTCCGGAGCACGAGATCAGCGAAGTGGTCTATCGCGTCGTGCAGGAATTCGGCGGCAGCATCTCGGCCGAACACGGCATCGGCACGCACAAGAAGCCGTTCCTTGGATGTTCGCGTACGCCCGAGGAACTGGCGGTCATGCGTCTGCTGAAGCGGACGCTCGACCCGCACCATATCCTGTGCCCGGGCCGGGTCGTCGATCTCGAGTGAATGGTCCGGGGGCGCGCCCAGGGAAA
>MTEU01000016.1_pt1 | contig 13936 bp, 11 predicted proteins | sample 1042701 | NCBI WGS metagenome assembly MTEU01 (sample SAMN06185813, study PRJNA358809) | soil metagenome | isolation source: naturally attenuated soil | place: India | collected 2015-05-23
CCGCCGCCATCGCCGCCGCCGGCCAGGCTGCCGCCCGTGCCGTTACCGCCGGCACCGGTACCGTTGGCGCCCCGGGCACCGACGCCGACGCTGGCCGCCAGGGCGCCACCGCCAGTGCCTACGCCGTTCGCGCCACGACCCGCGGTGCCATTGGCGTTACCGCCATAGCCGCCGCGGCCCGCCGTTGCGCTGCCGTTGTTGGCGTCGCCCGCGGTCGCATCGCCAATCGTCGCCAGGCCGCCGGCACCGCCGTTACCGCCGGCGCCACCATTGCCGCTGTTGCCGCCATTGCCGCCGGTTCCGCCCATGGCATTGCCGCCCGTGCCGGCGCCACCCGCGCCGCCGGCGCCGCCGCTCGCATTACCCAGCTGGCGGGCGACGTTGCCGATGTGGCTGACGGTCAGGCCGCTGACCGTGCCGTTCAGCCGCGTCATGGCGACCGCACGGCTCGTGTTGAAGGCATTGGAGAAGTTGGCGGTCGAGGTGGAGCCGTTGTTTGCCGCAGTCGTGCCAAGGCCCTCCGCCCATGCGCGCCCGCGGTTCTCCGAATTGGTCTTGGTCGTGGTGGTGGTGTCGTTGTCGGTGACATTGACATTCACCGCCACGGCATCGTCGGTTGCGGTCTGTGCCAAGGCGTGCCCTGTCACCCCGAGAGTCAGGGCGACGGCGGACGCGAGTAAGGTCTTTTTCATACATAGCTCCCAGGAGGATGTTCTCTGCGACTCAGCCCGGCGCCGCACTCGTCAGACGGAAACGAAGCGGTAGCCGGGTCATGGTCCGGCATTGGCCAAACCGAAGCGCCCTGCGCATATTCAGTGCCAGCACCCCACCGAAGTACGGCATTCCCTTGTAAAACAAGGCCAAAATGGCCCTGTTGCGGTGCAAGATCCCACTTTCGGTGCGACACTGCGAGGGCGAATCCTGTGAACCGGAACAGACATGTCACATCGGTGTGACAGGGCGCAAAAAGCCTCGTCGGCCGGCAATTCCAGCGGCCCGAAAAAAATATGTTTATTGCCGGATAGTTAAGTCCGAATGCCGAAAAAACCGGCTCGCCCCGCTCGCGTTACGAAAATGAAACGAGGAATCGGACAGGGCGTGGGTGGTGTTTTTTTAAGCACGTCCTGCATTGGGGGGATGTTTCTGATGAACCGCATCGCGGATCATGGGCGGCCGCGTCAAATGGGGCGCTGCATCCGTCGCTTCCCGCAGCGGAAAATCAAACCGAAAAACGCTCGCGAGATTGCAACGAAAATGTATCGACATTGCGCCGACGTTGCTCCGACAAGGCCGGTCCGCCACGTGGCCCGCAAAAGCGCGATTTCACACGACGGCGCCTATTGCGTTGTCACTATGTTCATGTCTGATTTAAAGTACATTAAACTAATTGCCGACCCGTCGTCGACTCGCAAGGGAAGCCATGAGTGAAGCCGTCGTTCCCCTGTATCACCAGATTTACGTGGTGCTGCGCCAACAGATTGTGGAAGGCCGTTTTGGCCAGGGGCCTCTGCCGGGCGAGATCGACCTGGCCAAGCAATTCCACGCCTCGCGCGTGACCATGCGCCGGGTGTTCGATCGCCTGGTGCAGGAAGGACTGGTGCGCCGCCATCGCGGGCTCGGCACCTTCGTCAATCCGCATCCGATCGCGCCGGCGGCCAGCGCGCCGCAGGCGGTCAGCCTGCTGGACAACCTGCTCGACATGGGGCAGAAGACCTCGGTCAAGGTGATCTCGATCGAGGAGGTGCATGCCACGCCGGACGTCGCCGAGTCGCTGTGCCTGCAGCCCGGCGACCCCGTGACCAAGGTGGTGCGGGTGCGCCATTACCACGGCGAGCCGCTGTCCCATATCACCGTCTACGTGCCGGCCGACCTCGGCCGCCATCTGACCCGCAAGGATCTGGAAACCACGCCGATCCTGCGGCTGCTCGAGAACCGCGGCGGCCTGAAGCTGGGCCGCGCCACCCAGGTCCTGTCGGCCCGGCTGGCCGACGTGGTGGTGGCCCCGCTGCTCGAGGTGCCGGTCGGCGCCGCGTTGCTCGCCACCCGCCGGGTGGTGCAGGACAAGTCCGGCCGTCCGATCCAGCTGCTGCTGGGCCAGTACCGGCCCGACCGCTACGAATACCGGATGGAACTGTCGCCGGCCGGCGGCGACAGCGCCAACGTCTGGGTCGACAACGGGACCCGCACCAGCTTGCGCGACTGACGCAGGCGCGCCATGCTGCGCGCTTCGACGATCAGACAAGGAGACACGCGTCATGCCGCTGCAACGAGCCAGCCGTTCCCTTTCGCCATCGGCCCTCGCCACTGGCGTCGTCAAGACCCGCCGCACCGCGCTCGGCCTGGGCGCGGCGACGCTGCTGGCACTGCTCGCGTCCGGCTTCGCCATCGGCGCGACCAACGGTAACAGCGGACCGTCGGGCACGTCGGGGACAGCGGCCCCGTCCGCCGCCCCCCTCGGCCAGATCGCCGGCGGCAAGCCGATCCGCATCCTGGTCGGCGCGCCCGCCGGCGGCACCACCGATACGCTGGCCCGCACCATCGCCACCGAGATGGGCAAGCTGCTGGACCAGTCCGTCGTGGTCGAGAACCGCCCGGGTGCCGGCGGCAATATCGCCGCCGAACTGGTGGCACAGAGCGCGCCGGACGGCAGCACGCTGTTGATGAGTTTCACCAGCCATACCATCAACGCGACGCTGTACAAGAACCTGCCGTTCGATCCGGTCGCCGATTTCACGCCGATCACGCTGGTCGCCAGCGTGCCGAGCGTGCTGGTCGCCCATCCGTCGGTGCCGGCCAACAATGTCGCCGAGCTGATCCAGCTGGCCAAGTCCCGTCCCGGCAAGCTGAACTTCGGCATCGGCGCGGTCGGCTCGTCGGTGCATCTGGCCGGCGACATGTTCAAGATGATGACCGGCACGTACATCGTCAACATTCCGTACAAGGGGACGACGCCCGCCGTCACCGACCTGCTGTCGGGCCGCGTCGAGCTGATGTTCGCCAGCACGCTGAACGTGCTGCCGCATATCAAGGCCGGCAAGCTGAAGGCGCTCGGCGTCACCAGTCCGGCGCCGCTGCCGCAGCTGCCCGGCGTGCCGCCGATCTCGCAGACCGTCAAGGGCTTCGAGTCCAACGCCTGGTTCGGGCTGTTCGGGCCGGCGGGCCTGCCGCCGGAAGTCACGCGCACCCTGTATCAAGCCGCGCGACGGGGTCTGGAGACGCCCGCGGTGGCCAGGCGCCTGGAAAACGATGGCGCGCAGCCCGTCGCCAACACGCCGGAGGCCTTCAGCGCCTTCGTCAAGCAGGACATCAAGCGCTGGGCCACCGTGGTCCGCTATTCGGGAGCCAAGGTGGAATGAGCCGTGCCGGCGCCGGGTCCATCCCGGCGCAAACCCTCGCGCAGAAGCTGGTCGCCCGCGCCGCGGGCATGGACCACGTGACGCCAGGCACCGTGGTCACCTGCAAGGTCGATCTGGCGATGTCGCACGATTCCAGCGGACCGCGCCGCGTCGCGCCGCTGCTGCGCGAGCTGGGCGCCAAGGTCTGGGACCCCGAACGTTTCGTCGTCGTGACCGACCACTTCGTGCCCGCCGCCAATGCCGAAGCCGAGGCGATCGTCCGCTTCACGCGCGACTGGGTCCGCGAACAGCACCTGCCGCATCTGATCGACAACGAAGGCATCTGCCACGTGGTGCTGCCCGAGCGCGGCTACGTGCTGCCGGGCCAGTTCATCGTCGGCGGCGACAGCCACAGCCCGACCGGTGGCGCGTTCGGCGCCTATATGTTCGGCATCGGCGCCACCGAGATGGCGGGCGTGCTTGCCACCGGCGAGATCTGGCTGCGCGTGCCGCAGACCATCCGCATCGAATGGGACGGCACGCTGGCCGACGGCGTCTGCGCCAAGGACATCATGCTGTTCCTGTGCGCGAGTCTCGGGCTGGGCGGCGGCCGCTACGAGGCCATCGAATATGCCGGCACGGCCGTGACCGCACTGTCGATGCACGAACGGATGACGCTGACCAATATGAGCGCGGAGCTGGGCGGGCAGACGGGCCTCGTCGCACCCGACGCCACCACGCTGCAATGGCTCGAACAGGCCGGCGTGCCCGCGGCCACGCTGGGGCAGATCGACGTGCGGCATTGGCGCAGCGATGCCGATGCGCCGGTGCTGCAGGCCCTTCGCTTCGATGCGACCACGCTGGCCCCGCAGGTCGCCGCGCCCCACTCGCCGGCCAACGGCGCGCCGGTGACCGAGGTCCAGGGCGAAACGATCGACGTCGCCTATCTCGGCGCCTGCACCGGCGCCAAGCTCGACGACCTGCGCATGGCTGCGCGCATCCTGCGCGGACGCAAGGTCGCGCCCGGGGTGTCGCTGCAACTGGCGCCGGCCTCGCTGCGCGATCAGCAGCAGGCCGAGCGCGAAGGCACGCTGGCGGCGCTGCTCGATGCCGGCGCGCAATTGCTGCCCAATGCCTGTAACGCCTGCGCCGGCTACGGTCCCACGCGTTTTGCCGCCGGCACGCGGGCGATTGCCTCGACCGCGCGCAATTTCGCGGGTCGCATGGGCGATGCCGGCAGCGCGGTGTGGCTTGCCTCGCCGATGACCGTGGCGGCATCTGCGGTCACGGGCCGCATCACCGATCCGCGCACGCTGCTGTCATGACCTCGCTCCGCACGAACACGCCCGGCAATACCGCCGCCGACCATCGCACCGCCGGCCGTATCTGGCGCTTCGGCGATAACGTCGATACCGATGCGATGGCGCCCGCCACGCAGATGAAAGGCGGCATCGAGCAGATCGCGCGCCATTGCCTGGCCGGATTGCGCCCCGAATTCCCTGCGACCGTGCGGCCGGGCGACCTCGTCGTCGGCGGACGGCACTTCGGCGTCGGCTCGTCGCGCGAGCAGGCGCCGCAGGCGTTGCGCCATCTGGGTGTTGCCGCGGTGATCGCGCCCTCGTTCGCTGGCCTGTTCTATCGCAATGCGCTGAATCTCGGCCTGCCGGCGCTGGTCTGCACGCATACCGACGGACTGGTCGATGGAGCACGCGCAACGCTGGATCTGGACGGCGCCGCCATCGTGCTGGCCGATGGCAGCCGTGTGCCATGCGAGCCGATCCCGCCGTTCCTGCTCGACATGCTGCGCGCCGGCGGGCTGATTCCGCATCTGAAGCGGCGGCTGGCGCAGCAGCGCGCCTGACGATGCCTCGCCCTCACCCCCTTTCGGCGTTGCGAGCCTCGCGCAGCAACGCCATCACCTCATCGTCGGTGGTCTGCTCGAAATCTGCGTAATACGCGCCCACCGCGCCGAAATCTTCCGGCACCGACAGCGATACGCATTCGTCGGCCGCGTCCCGCAGCGACGCCAACCCTTCGACCGACGCGACCGGCACCGCGGCAATCACGCGAGCCGCCCCGGCGTGGCGCGCGCTCTCCAGCGCGGCGCGCATCGTCGCGCCCGTCGCCACGCCATCGTCGACCATGATCACGACCCGGTCGCGCATCGCCGCCACCGGCGCGCCGCCGCGATAGCGCTGCTGGCGCCGGGCGATCTCCCCTAACTGCCGGCCGCGCTCCAGTTCGAATGCGCCGCTGTCGACTGCGCGGCGCGTCCATGCATCGTCGTTGGCGACGGTATGCGGCGGCGAGCCGGTGGCATCGCCCTCGACCACCGCGCCCAGCGCCAGCTCGGGATAGCCGGGCGCGCCGATCTTGCGCACCAGCAGGATGTCGAGCGTGGCGCCCAACGCGCGGGCCACCTCGAAGGCGACCGGCACGCCGCCGCGTGGCAGCGCCAGCACCAGCGGCGGCTCTCCGTCCCGTTTCGCATGGCCAAGTTCGCTCAGGCGGCGCGCCAGATGGACGCCGGCGTCGCGGCGATCGGCGAAATACGGCGGCAGCGGCATCGCGGCCCTCCTGTCCTGTTGGTGCTCCCCGGGCGGTTCCGGCGTGCGCACGGGTGCATTAACCCTGTGGCGCGGTCACCCTTTTATGTCCGGCTCGACACATGCCGTTACAATGCGAAGGTTAACAAGAACGATTCGCATTTATCGTTCGTCCACTGGGCCTTCGACCCGCACGGACCGACGTCACGGTCCGCGCTGCCGCACCGCGGCGGCATTGCGCGGGCGTTCTGAAAAAATATAGACGGATCCGACCATGCCACAGCGCGCAACCCAACGCCGTGGCCGCCACCGCGGCCATGCCCTTCGCCTGACGACTCTCGCCCTGGGCCTGCAAGCCGCCGGCATGGTATGGGCCCAGCAGTCCGCGCCTGCCGACGCTTCGGCGCCGGCTGCCGCTCCCGCCGTTCCTGCCTCCGCCACCGCTGGTGCCACCGCCGGTGCCACAGCAGCCGCCGAACTGCCGGCGGTCACCGTGCGCGCCACCAGCGACAACGAAACCGCCACCGGCCCGGTCTTCGGCTTCGTCGCCAAGCGCAGCGCCACCGCGACCAAGACCGACACCCCCGTCATGGAAACGCCGCAGTCGATCACCGTGATCACGCGCGACCGCATCGAGGCGCAGGGCGCGCAATCGGTGCAGCAGGCGATCGGCTATACCGCGGGCGTCCACGCCGGCCTGTACGGCAACGACAATCGCGGCGACTGGGGACGCTTCCGCGGCACCGATTTCACGCAATACCAGGACGGGCTGCTCAATGCGGTCGGCTTCTACAACAATGTCCGCCCCGACGTGTACGCGCTGGAGCGGATCGACGTCCTGCGCGGCCCATCGTCGATGCTGTTCGGCCAGGGCGCGGTTGGCGGCATCCTGAACCTCGTCAGCAAGCGCCCGCAAGCGGAAGCCGCCCGCGAGATCGGCGTGCAGTTCGGCAACAACAACCGCAAGCAGGTCCAGGCCGACCTGACCGGGCCGCTCGATGCGGACGGCAAATGGCTGTATCGGCTGGTTGCGCTGGCGCGCGACAGCGACACGCATGTCGACTTCGCCCAGGACAATCGCTACCTGATCGCGCCGTCGCTGACGTATCGGCCGAACAGCGATACGTCGTTCACGCTGCTGGCGAATTTCCAGCGCGATGACAGCAATACGACCGCGGGGTTCTTCCCCTGGCAGGGCATGCTGTATCCGAATCCCGGCGGCCTGAAGATCCGCGACAGCTTCTTCGTCAGCGAGCCCGGCTTCGATCGCTTCAAGGCCGAACAGGCGGCCATTGGTTATCAGTTCGAGCACAAGGCGAACGAGGTCTTCACGTTCCGCCAGAACCTGCGGTATTCGTACAGCACGGTGGATTACCGCAGCATCTACGCGCGTTTCAACGATCGCGAGGGCCCGTGGGTGGCAGGCAGTGACCGGCTGTTGAAACGCACTGTCTATTGGGACAACCCGCGGCTCCGATCCTTCCTGGTCGACACCCAGGCCCAGGCAAACTTCCGCACCGGCAGCGTGGGCCACACCCTGCTGACCGGCATGGACTACCAGCACGCGGATATCGACGGAAGCCGGGGCGCGGGCGGCAGCGCGGCGCCGATCGACATCGTCAATCCGGTCTACGGCAATTACGTCGCACCAACGCTGAACCCCGTCAATCCCACCAAGCAGATCCAGACTGGCATCTATATGCAGGACCAGATGTCGTGGAACCAGTGGCTGCTGATGGCCGGCCTGCGCTATGACTGGTCGCGCGCCTCGCAAGTGAACACGCCGGCCGGCTCGCGCGACGACAATGAGCTGACCAAGCGTTTCGGCCTGATGTACCAGACCGACTTCGGCCTGAATCCGTACATCAGCTATTCGGAGTCCTTCCAGGGTGTGCCTGGCAACAACCGCGCAGGTCCGCTGAAGCCGCTGCGCGGCAAGCAATGGGAAGCGGGTATCAAATACCAGCCGCCCGGCAAGAACGCGATGGTCACGATGGCCGTGTTCGACATGCGCGAGAAGAACCGCCGCGCATCCGGCATCGTCAACGGCATGCCCGACACCGTGCAGATCGGCGAGGCACGCACCCGCGGCTTCGAGATCGAAGCCCTCGCGTCGCTGCGCAATCGGGTCGACCTGATCGCCAACTACACCTACCTCGACACCCGCATCCTCGCCGGCAATCCCGTCGAAGTCGGCAAGCGCATCGCCAGCATTCCGAAGCATATGGCTTCGCTGTGGGGCACCTACAAGTTCAACCTGTTCGACAAGCCCGGCTTCTCGGCCGGCGCCGGCGTGCGGTACTTCAGCGCCAGCTATGACGGCACCGACCGCAACAAGGTGGGCAGCGCCACGCTCGTCGATGCCGTGCTGGCCTACGACCACGGCCCGGTCCGCGTCGCGCTGAACGTCAACAACCTGTTCGACAGGGAATACCTGACGACCTGCCTCGCCCGCGGCGACTGCTACTTCGGCGCACGGCGGACGGTGGTGGGGAGCGTTACCTACCGCTTCTGATCAGAGCTGGGAAAGATGATCGACACTTGGGCTAATGGACGAAGCCTGATTGCGCCGCCTTTGGGCGGCGTTTTTTTTGGTCCCTCGCGGTGGCATGAAGCTCGGCCACCCCCTTGATGAGCCTAAAGCGTCATGTTATTGAATTCGCATATCCTACTCACTAATATCTTGACTTGTTGCGTTTGTAGCGCAAAATTCGTCTTTATTTTTATGCCGATTTGGTGGGCGATATGCTTGTCGAATTCCGCGTCAAGAACTTCCGGAGCCTGCGGGACGAACAGGTCCTCACCCTCGTCGCTTCGAAGGACAGCTCCCTTGCCGACACCAATACGGTCGAAACGGGCCTGAAGGCTGCCCCCCGCCTGTTGAGCAGCGCCGTAGTCTATGGCGCCAACGCGAGCGGCAAATCCAATCTGATCAAGGCGTTGCAATACATGCGCGGCGTGGTCGTCGAATCCGCGACGGTCGTACAACCGGGGCAGACATACGCCGTCCAACCGTTCCGCCTCGACGCCGTTTCGGCGGAAGAGCCGACCGAGTTCGAGGTGACCGTCATCCTGGCCGGCGTGCGGCACCAGTACGGCTTCGCCATGACGCAGCAACGCATCGTCAGCGAATATCTTCTCGTCTACAAAGCGTTCAAGCCGCAGCGCTGGTTCGAACGGCACTACGATGCGCATTCGGGCAAGGACGTTTACGAGTTCGGCACCGGGCTCAAGGGCTCGAAGGCGCTGTGGGAAAACGCCACGCGACCCAATGCGCTTTTCCTGTCGATGGCCGCTCAGCTCAACAGCGAGGCACTGCGTCCGCTGTTCGACTGGTTTGCCAGCAGTCTCGTCGTCTTCAACGAGCAGGCGCGGCTCAACCCGCAGGTATCGATCGAGATGCTGAAGCAGCCCGGAGGACGCAAGCGGATCTGCGATTTCCTGACTTCCGCTGACATCAGCATTGCGGACATCGAAGTCGTGACGCGCAAAGTGCCAGGGCAGACTCTGCATTTCGATGTCGCCGCCGGAAAATCCGAGCTGCGCTCCGAGGAAGTTGAAGAGCATCAGTTGCGGTTTTCCCATAGCACCGATCACGGCACAGCCGTGTTCGATCTGATGGACGAATCGAACGGAACACGCAACCTGTTGTTCCTCGCTGGGCCTGTGCTGGATATCCTCGAGAAGGGCCAGACACTGGTGATCGATGAACTCGACACCAGTCTTCATACGCTTCTGGTGCGCGAACTGGTCCGGCTGTTCCATCGCCCCGACGTCAATACCGGTCACGCGCAGTTGATATTTACGACCCACGATACGTCGCTGCTCGATGCGCCGGATCTCCTCCGGCGCGACCAGATTTGGCTCGTCGAGAAAGACAACGAACAAGCGACGAACCTGATCGCGCTCGCGGAATTCAGCCCTCGCAAGAATGAAGCGCTGGAGCGGGGATATCTGATGGGCCGATATGGCGGCATCCCGTTCGTACGCAGCGATCTCGGAAGACGTCACTGATGGCTCGCGATTATTGTCCCAAGGTCCGTCAGCGGGACCAGTTGGCGCGCAGGATTAGCCAGCGCGCCAGTTACGACCGCATCCTGATTGTGTCCGAAGGCGCGAAAACCGAGCCGAACTACTTCTGCGAAATCCGGGCCGCCTATCGTTTGCACACCACCAATGTGGAAGTCCGCCACTGTGAGACCGGGACATCGCCAATCCAGGTGGTGCAGTACGCCGAATCGCTATTCCGAAACGGCGACCGCCACAAGCGCATCCAGCCCCGTGCATTCGAACAGGTCTACGCGGTGTTCGACCGGGACGATCACGACAGCTACTTCGATGCCTTGCGATACGCTGCCGAATTGGATGGCCAGCTGAAAAACGATACCAGACAAAGCGTCGCCTTCCACGCGGTCGCTTCTGTACCGAATTTCGAGCTCTGGCTACTGCTGCACTACGCGCAGGTCCACGCGCCCGTGCATCGCGACGAGGTGATTCAGCGATTGAAGCAACATGTCCCGCAGTATAGGAAAGGCATGCGGAACGCATTTGCAATCACCAGACCGAATCTCGACGCCGCGAGACAGCGAGCAATGGAACTGAGCCGGCGATTCACTGCGTAGATGGCGCCGGAACCGTACACGGGCGTGGGGGAATTGGTGACACGGCTGACCACCTTGAGAGTCACGTCTTGATGGTCGAGCGGCGGCCGGGCCGGAATCCCACTTCTTTACTTTGAACGACCGACGTGTCAACTTGAAACCAGGTCGCGCCTCCGCATCACCGATCTTGAGGGAGGACATTGCTTGCCTAGTGGCAACGCAATGAGACCTCCTCCATTTACTACTATGCCGTCGCAACGGGGATATAAGATGCAACGGTCGCCTTCAATCTGTCTCCGAGATCGAAGATGTCGTCAAGGCTCCCCAGCGGGATGCGTTCTTCCTCTTTGTTCTCGTCGAACAACCCGATGTACAACCGGTTTTCATTGTTGAAACGCAAGCGGCAAATTGGCTTACGGTTGTTGTCATCGAAGAGGATGGCACAGTAGCTTGCGGCATCGCGTATCGCCACCATGTCGGGTTTGACGACGGGCCGAAGAATCGCCTTGACGATCTGATACGCCTCCATTTCCATTGCGGAGGGCGTCGGTACGCTCGGACCTTCCTCTTGTGATTCGCCCATTGCGACTTCCGGCGAAAGCGAAGGCTCAGGCGACATGGCACCTTTGAGACGCTCGTTGATTTTGTCGCCAACGAGCTGCTGGAACGCATGTTTTGTGATCATCGTAAATTGATCCTTCACAGCGTTCCTGAACTGCTTGCCTGCGAGAAATTCGGACGATACCAGCCGGACGAAGTCCTCCGGCGGATTAACCATCCACTCGTTCAAGGTGTTCTTGATTGCGCGGGTGTACTTCAAATGGTTAGCGGTCGTCAGAATGTTGTCGACGTCAAACGCGGTCTTCGCAAACTTCTTCAACTCCTCCACATCCTGGTCCCGAAAATCCAGAATGTTGAACTCGAAGAAGGGCTTGTCATCCATCTTGTTTGGCTTCTCCAGATCCGTGAAGAACCGATAGACCAAACCATTCGTCAGCACGCCGAACCGAGCCTCCGTCACGTGGAAGTAGCGAAATAGCTGGCTAGCATGGTTGATATGCAGATCGCCACCGCACTTCTTGCACTCGAAGAGCATGATCGGCTTTCCATCCTTCAGGATGGCGTAGTCAACCTTCTCCCCTTTCTTGGTACCAACGTCGGCGACGAGTTCCGGTGTGACCTCTAGAGGATCGAAGACGTTATAGCCGAGCATATGGATGAACGGCATCACCATCGCGTTCTTCGTTGCTTCTTCCGTCTGAAGCATATCCTTGGCAGCCGCGACCCTGGCGGCGAGCGATCGAACCTCGTCGATAAAGTCCAACTTGTTCCCCTTATTTTATGAGTTGAAATAGCGGACCCGCCCGCTGGTACTGTAGGATCCGGATACTCTCCAATTGAGCAAGTCATGATCCAATATTCCGGCACAAAAAAGCGTAAATCTCCTGATCCCTTCGCTTCAAGTATTTCGCCGAAATAGCAATACCGGATCGTATAGTATCGGGGCTCGTAGAGGGTTCAAGACCCCACCGATGGGGGATAGCGTCTCATTGCAACCGATGCCGTCGTATGCACGTACACCAGGGGAGCGGTTCAATTGCTGCGCAAACGCGTAGTCATCGGGAAACCAAGCCGCCTGTTAGCGGCCGCATCAGCGCAGGAAGCCACGAACCTCCGCCAGGAACGCCTCGCGCAATTCGACATTGGACATATGCACCGCCGGCAGCAACACCAGCTTCGCGCCCGGAATCGCGGCCGCGATCTCTTCGCTGTGCTCGGCCCGGGTCACTGTATCGAACTTGCCGCCGAGCACCAGCGTCGGTCGTGAAATCAGCGTGATGGTGCGTCGCAGGTCCATGTCGCGCACCGCGGCGAGCGCGCCGGCGATGCCGTGGAGTTTGGTCTCAAGCAGGACCTTGCGAAACGGCTCGAGCGCGGGGTCGTTCTTCTCGCGCATCTCGGCGGGAAACCAGTTCGCTAGAAACGCGTCGGCCGTCTCGTTCGGCGTCGCGGTCAGGATCGTTTGAATGCGCGGCTCCCAATCCGCGGCCGGGCCGAGGTAGGCGGCGGTATGCGCGAGCACCAGGTGGTCGATTCGCTCGGGCGCATGGATGCCTAGCCATTGCGCGACCATGCCGCCCAGCGATAGGCCGAGGAAATGGACGCGCTCGAGCGCCAGCGCATCCATCAGTTCGAGCGCGTCGCGCCCGAGCCGGTCCAGCGAATAGGCGCCGGCCGGTACGTCGGAGGCGCCGTGGCCGCGCATGTCGTAGCGCAGCACGCGGAAACGCTGCAGCAACTGCGGCATCACGCCGTCCCACATCGACATATCGGTCGCGATCGAATTGGACAGCATCAGCACGGGGCGACCGGCCCCGCCTTCGAGGCGGTAGGCAATCCGTTGGGCATCGCTGGTGGTGAAGGTCGACAACGCTGGCATCTCGGTTCTCCTGGAAGGTTGAAGAAGGCCCGTCGCCGATCGGCGGCCGGGCCTATCACGGAAGCCATCGTAGTCGCGCAGCGAATCTGAGAAAATTACAAAATTTCCACACTCTCTGTCAGGAAACCGAACAATGTCCCGCTTCACGTTGCAAGACCTGCAGTGCTTCGACGCCGTCGTCCGCGAAGGAGGCTTCCAGGCAGCCGCGGCGGTCTTGCATCGAACCCATCCTGCGGTATTCGCGGCTGTGGCAAGGCTGGAGCGGCAGCTCGGATTGGCCTTGCTCGATCGCAGCGGGTACCGGGTCACCCCGACCGAGGCGGGGCGTGCCTTTCATCGGCACGCACAGTCGCTGCTGCGCGAGCTGCATGCGCTGCAGCTTCATGCCGAGCAATTGGCGATGGGAGAGGAAAGCGAACTGCGCGTGGTGATCGGCGACCTGTGTCCGCCGTCACAGACGCTGAGGCTGCTGAGCCCGTTCTTCGCGGAACATCCGGCAACTCGGCTGGACTTGCATGTCGAAGCGGTGACCGGACCGTGGGAGCGCCTGTTCGACGGCGAGGCCGATCTGATCGTGCATCGAATCGACAAGAGCGACACGGGCATCGAATGGCTCGACCTGTGCAAGATTGACCTGGTTCCGGTGGTGGCGCCGGGCTTTCTGCCATTCCCGATCTCGCGCGCGATCCGCCCGGAGCAATTGCGCGCGCTGACGCAATGCGTGATCCGCGACAGCGCCCGCCGTCCGCTGGCTCAGGAGCATTTCGTCGTCGCAGGCGCGCCGCAGTGTACGGTGCCCGATCCGATGATGAAGAAGGAGATCATCGTGCAGGGCATGGCGTGGGGCCATCTGCCCCGCTTCCTGATCGAACGGGAATTGGCCGAAGGAACGCTGTTGTCGATCGCTGGCCGTTATCTGCCGGGGCGCATCGAGGAGCTGGTTGCCGCCCGCCGGCGCGACCGGCCGCATGGGCCTGTCGCGAACCGGCTGTGGGAGCATCTGGGCAAGGCGGC
>MTEU01003828.1_pt1 | contig 13921 bp, 11 predicted proteins | sample 1042701 | NCBI WGS metagenome assembly MTEU01 (sample SAMN06185813, study PRJNA358809) | soil metagenome | isolation source: naturally attenuated soil | place: India | collected 2015-05-23
GCCCGGCGCCGGGACGTCGGCGTCCGCGCCCGCCAGTGTGCCGCCGGCTTCGGCCGCCTCCAGCGCCGCCGCCGGCGGCGTCTCCCCGACCTTCAGCCCGCTGTACCAGCAGATCAAGTCGCTGATCCTGCAGAGCCTGCAGTCCGGCGAATGGAAGCCGGGCGAGATGATTCCGAGCGAAATGGAGCTGGCGGCCCGCTACAAGGTCAGCCAGGGCACGGTGCGCAAGGCCATCGACGAGCTCGCCGCCGAGAACCTGGTGGCGCGCCGGCAGGGCAAGGGTACCTTCGTGACGACCCATCACGAGGACGTGGTGAAGTTCCGATTCCTGCGGCTGGTCCCGGACGAGGGCGAGCCGCACTACGGCGCCAGCCGGGTGCTCGAATGCAAGCGCCTGCGGGCGCCCGCCGAGATCGCGCGGCTGCTCGATATCCGCACCGGCGACAGCGTCGTGCAGATCCGCCGCGTGCTGTTCTTCTCCGGCGAAGCCACCGTGCTCGACGACATCTGGCTGCTGGGCGCCAACTTCAAGGGTCTGACGGCGGAAAAGCTGACCGAGTGGAAAGGGCCGATGTACGCGCTGTTCGAGGCCGAGTTCGGTACGCGCATGGTGCGCGCCACCGAGAAGATCCGCGCGGTCAGCGCCGACGAGACCGCCGCCGCGCTGCTGTCGGTCGAACCCGGCTCGCCGCTGCTGTCGGTCGAGCGGGTCTCGTTCACCTACGGCGACCGTCCCGTCGAAGTACGGCGCGGGCTGTATGTGACCACGCGGCACTATTACCAGAACGATCTGAGCTGACCGGCGCCGCGCGCTCAGGCGCGAACTGGGCGAAGACGCGGGCGATTGTCGGGCCGATTGTCGGAGCGATTTTCAGGGCGATTGTTGCGCGCGTTGCCGCCAACCGCGGCCGGCATTGCGCAGGGCGATCGGAATGCGCGGCAAAGGATGGAAATCCGGTTCGCGCGGCCGTCGCGCGATCGTCGCAAAGCGGCGTTGCACGCGATTGTCGCGGCCGCCATGTTGGTGTGCGATAGTCGAAAATTATTGGTGCGCCGCGCAACAAAGGCGCTAAAATCACGTGGATTTGCACATTGTGCATTCGGCTCTTTCGTTTTTTTATCGCTAATGGGGTCTCGCATGGCTGAAGCCGTCAAACAAGCCAGGCCGGAGTTCCGGAATATCGGTATCGGGCAACTCGCACGCTACCGGTTGCCCTGGGCCGGCAAGGTGTCCATCCTGCATCGCGTCAGCGGTGCGCTGCTGTTCCTCCTCCTTCCTTTCATCCTCTACCTCTTCGAGCAGAGCGTCACTTCCGAACTGAGCTTCGCAAAGTTCTCGGCCCTTCTGTCCGGTGGCTTCGTCAAGCTGGTTCTGCTGGTTCTGATCTGGGGCTATCTGCATCATTTCTGCGCCGGTATCCGCTTCCTTCTGCTGGACATGCACGTCGGCGTCGACAAGCCGTCGTCGGCCAAGTCGGCCATCGCCGTGCTGATCGTCAGCCTGCTGCTGACCGCCGTGTTCGGCCTGAAGCTGTTCGGCGTGTTTTGAGGAGCATGCAAGGTGGCAAATAACAATATCGGTCCCAAGCGTCTGGTCGTCGGTGCCCACTACGGCATGAAGGAATGGCTGGTCCAACGCGTGACCGCCGTGGTGATGGTGATCTACACCGTCGTGCTGGCGGTGGCGTTCCTGTTGTCGAACGGTGCCTCGTATGAGGGCTGGGCAGGCCTGTTCGCCAATCAATGGATGAAGATCCTGACGTTCGTCACGATCCTGTCGCTGCTCTATCACGCCTGGATCGGCGTGCGCGACATCTGGATGGACTATGTGAAGCCGATGGCGGTTCGCCTCGTGCTGCAAGTTCTTACGATTCTGTGGCTCGTCGGATGCGCGGGCTACGCTGCTCAGATTCTCTGGAGGGTGTAATTCATGGTCGCAGTCAAGACTGGATTGCCGCGTCGGCGCTTTGACGTGGTCATCGTCGGGGCGGGCGGCGCCGGGATGCGCGCATCCCTCCAGCTCGCGGAAGCCGGCCTGAACGTCGCCGTGCTCTCCAAGGTGTTCCCCACGCGCTCGCACACGGTGGCGGCGCAGGGCGGCATCGGTGCCTCGCTCGGCAACATGAGCGAGGACAACTGGCACTATCACTTCTACGACACGGTCAAGGGCTCGGACTGGCTGGGCGACCAGGACGCCATCGAGTTCATGTGCCGTGAAGCGCCGAAGGTGGTCTACGAGCTCGAGCACTTCGGCATGCCGTTCGACCGCAACCCCGACGGCACGATCTATCAGCGCCCGTTCGGCGGCCACACCGCCAACTACGGCGAGAAGCCGGTGCAGCGTGCCTGCGCCGCGGCCGACCGTACCGGCCACGCGCTGCTGCACACCCTGTACCAGCGCAACGTCCGCGCCAAGACCCACTTCTTCGTCGAGTGGATGGCGCTGGACCTGATCCGCGACCAGGACGGCGACGTGCTGGGCGTGACCGCGCTGGAAATGGAAACCGGCGAGGTCTACATCCTCGAGGCCAAGACCACGCTGTTCGCCACCGGCGGCGCCGGCCGCATCTACGCCGCGTCGACCAACGCCTTCATCAACACCGGTGACGGCCTGGGCATGGCGGCGCGCGCTGGCGTGCCGCTGGAAGACATGGAGTTCTGGCAGTTCCACCCGACCGGCGTGGCCGGCGCGGGCGTGCTGATCACCGAAGGCGTGCGCGGCGAAGGCGGCATCCTGCGCAACAAGGATGGCGAACGCTTCATGGAGCGCTACGCGCCGACGCTGAAGGACCTGGCGCCGCGCGACTTCGTCTCGCGCTCGATGGACCAGGAAATCAAGGAAGGCCGCGGCTGCGGTCCGAACGGCGACTACGTGCTGCTCGACCTGACCCACGTCGGCGCCGAGAAGATCATGAAGCGCCTGCCGTCGATCCGCGAGATCGGCCTGAAGTTCGCCAACGTCGACGCGATCAAGGAACCGATCCCGGTGGTGCCGACCATCCACTACCAGATGGGCGGCATTCCGACCAACTACTACGGCCAGGTCGTGGTGCCGAAGAACGGCAATCCGAACGAGGTCGTCAACGGCTTCTACGCGATCGGCGAATGCTCGTGCGTGTCGGTGCACGGCGCCAACCGCCTGGGCACCAACTCGCTGCTGGACCTGGTGGTGTTCGGCCGCGCCGCCGGCAACCACATCATCTCGACCGCGCTCAAGCAGAAGGAACACAAGCCGCTGCCGGCCGACGCCGCCGACCTCGCGCTGTCGCGCCTCGCGAAGCTGCAGTCGTCCTCGTCGGGCGAGTATGCGCAGGACGTCGCCAACGACATCCGCCGCAACATGCAGTCGCACGCCGGCGTGTTCCGCACGCAGAAGCTGATGGACGAAGGCGTGCAGCGCATCCTGGAAGTGGCCGAGCGCGCCGACAGCATCCACCTGAAGGACAAGTCGAAGGTGTTCAACACCGCGCTGGTCGAGGCGCTGGAAGTGGCCAACCTGGTCGAAGTGGCCAAGGCCACGATGATCTCGGCGGCGGCCCGCAAGGAATCGCGCGGCGCCCACGCCCACAGCGACTTCCCGACCCGCGACGACGAGAACTGGCTCAAGCACTCGCTGTTCTACAGCGAAGGCAACCGTCTCGACTACAAGCCGGTCAAGATGCAGCCGCTGACGGTGGAAAGCGTTCCGCCCAAGGCCCGCACCTTCTAAGCACCGCGTAGGCGACTACAGACGACTACAGGACCCACAGAAATGAAGCGTATTTTCGAAGTCTACCGCTACGATCCGGACAAGGACGCGGCGCCCCGCATGCAGACCTACGAGGTCGAGCTCGACGGTCACGAACGCATGCTGCTCGATGCCCTGGTCAAGCTCAAGAAGCTCGACGAGAGCATCTCGTTCCGCCGCTCCTGCCGCGAAGGCGTGTGCGGTTCGGACGCGATGAACATCAACGGCAAGAACGGCCTGGCGTGCCTGACCAACATGCGCGAGCTGCCGGACCGCATCGTGCTGCGTCCGCTGCCGGGCCTGCCCGTCGTGCGCGACCTGATCGTCGACATGACGCAGTTCTTCAAGCAGTACCACTCGATCAAGCCGTTCCTGATCAACGACGAGCCGCCCCCCGAGAAGGAGCGCCTGCAGACGCCGGAAGAGCGCGACGAGCTCGACGGCCTGTACGAGTGTATTCTGTGCGCGAGCTGCTCGACCTCGTGCCCGTCGTTCTGGTGGAACCCGGACAAGTTCGTCGGCCCGGCCGGCCTGCTGCAGGCCTACCGCTTCATCGCCGACAGCCGCGACCAGGCCACCGGCCAGCGTCTGGACGACCTGAACGACCCGTATCGCCTGTTCCGCTGCCACACCATCATGAACTGCGTGGATGTGTGCCCGAAGGGACTGAATCCGACCAAGGCGATCGGCAAGATTCGGGAATTGATGGTTCGCCGCGCGGTCTGAACCTGCTGGACCGGACGACGCCGCGCGGCGTCGTCCGTGAAGGCCAAGCCATATGACGAATCACCCCACCACTTTCTCCCATCAGGCCGACCCGCACAAGCGGGCGCGACTGCGCTGGCGCGCGCGCCGCGGCCTGCTGGAGAACGACATCATCGTCGAACGTTTTTTCAACCGTTACGAGGAGAGCCTGTCCGACGAGGACGTGGCATCGCTGAGCGAGCTGCTCGAGCTCAGCGACAACGAGTTGATGGACCTGCTGCTTGCCCGCAAGGAGCTGGACGGTGAGCTCGACACGCCGCCGATGCGCAAGCTGCTTGGCCTGCTGCGCTCGGTGTGAGTTTGGTCAACACTATTATTCTTAGCATTTGAAGGAACCGACATGACGCCGTCCGATGTGAAAGCCACGCTATCGTTCTCCGATGGGTCCCCCAGCGTCGAGCTGCCGATCTACAAGGGTACCGTCGGCCCGGACGTGATCGACATCCGCAAGCTGTACGGCCAGACCGGCAAGTTCACCTACGACCCGGGATTCATGTCGACGGCCTCCTGCAATTCCCGCATCACCTACATCGACGGTGACAAGGGCGAACTGCTGTACCGCGGCTATCCGATCGAGCAACTGGCCGAGAAGTGCGACTTCCTCGAAGTCTGCTACCTGCTGCTCAAGGGCGAGCTGCCCAACGCCAAGCAGAAGGAAGAATTCGTCGGCCGCGTGATGAACCACACGATGGTTCACGAGCAGATGCAGTTCTTCATGCGGGGCTTCCGCCGCGATGCGCACCCGATGGCCGTGCTGACCGGCCTGGTGGGCGGCATGTCCGCGTTCTATCACGACGCGATGGACATCAACGATCCGCACCAGCGCGAAATCTCGGCGATCCGCCTGATCGCGAAGATGCCGACCCTGGTCGCGATGTCCTACAAGTACAACATCGGCCAGCCGTACATCTATCCGCAGAACGACCTGTCGTACACCGGCAACTTCATGCGCATGATGTTCGCCACGCCGTGCGCGCCGTTCCAGGTCAACCCGGTGCTCGAGCGCGCGCTGGACCGCATCTTCATCCTGCACGCCGACCACGAGCAGAACGCGTCGACCTCGACCGTGCGCCTGGCCGGTTCGTCGGGCACCAACCCGTTCGCGGCGATCGCCTCGGGCGTGGCCTGCCTGTGGGGCCCGGCTCACGGCGGCGCCAACGAAGCGGCGCTGAACATGCTGGAAGAGATCGGCAGCGTCGACAACATCGGCGAGTTCATCAAGCAGGTCAAGGACAAGAACTCGGGCGTGCGCCTGATGGGCTTCGGCCACCGCGTCTACAAGAACTACGACCCGCGCGCCAAGCTGATGCGCGAGACCTGCCACGAGGTGCTGAACGAGCTGGGCCTGCACAACGACCCGCTGTTCAAGCTGGCGATGGAGCTGGAAAAGATCGCGCTGGAAGACGAGTACTTCGTCAGCCGCAAGCTGTACCCGAATGTCGATTTCTACTCGGGCATCGTGCAGCGCGCGCTGGGCATCCCGACCTCGATGTTCACCTGCATCTTCGCGCTGGCCCGCACCGTGGGCTGGATCTCGCAGTGGGAAGAGATGATCACCGATCCGGAGTACAAGATCGGCCGCCCGCGCCAGCTGTTCAACGGCGCCGCGACCCGCGACGTGCCGGAGATGGGCAAGCGCTGATCCGCGCTCGCGCCAACCGCGTCGAAGAACGCCCCGTGCCCCGGCACGGGGCGTTTTTTTATGTCCGCGGATTTCTGAACAGGGATTGTCCCTACTCAACCCTTTCGGCTGATGCGCCGTAAATCGATGCAGCAATCGTCTGCATCCCGCCCATCACAAGAGAAGGGGTAATCACATGTTCGGCTCGCTGCGCGCGCGCATCGTTGGATTCTCGGTGGCCATCGTCGTCGTCGCGCTGGTCTGCAACGCCGTGGTCAACCATCTGGTTGCCTCCCGCTACAACGACGAAGCCATCCGCAACAATCTGCGCGCGGTGCAGGCCGGCCATGTCGACGCGATCGCAGAATGGGTGTCCGCGCATACGGCCAGCATGGCCGCGCTGCACGAGGCGGCGCTGCAGGAGGACCCGGGTCCGGTGCTGAAGCTGATCGTCGAGGCCGGCGGCTTCCTGAACACCTTTGTCGGCTACCCCGACAAGCGCCACCATTTTTCCAATCCCGAGAGCGTGAAGCCGGGCTTCGACCCGACCTCGCGGCCGTGGTACAAGCTCGCGTCGGCCGCGGGCAAGCCGGTGGTCACCCCGCCTTACGTGTCGGCCAGTACCGGCAAGATGGTGGTGACGTTCGCGGTGCCGATCATCCGCGACGGCAGCCTGCGCGCGGTGGTCGGCGGCAACGTGCCAATGGACGGCGTCGTCGAGAACGTGCGTTCGATCCATCCGACCCCGAGCAGCTTCGGCATCCTGGTGGCGCGCAACGGCCAGATCGTCGCGTATGGCGACGACAAGCTGATGCTCAAGCCGATCGGCGAACTGATTCCCGGCCTGGACGGCGCCAAGCTGGCCGCGCAGCTGGGCATCGACACGCCGATGGAGGTGATGGTCGGCGACGAGGCCAAGCTGCTGGGCGTGACGGCCGTGCCGGGCACCGACTGGATGGCGGTGATCGCGCTGGACAAGGCCGAGGCCACCGCCGGCATGCGCTCGGTGCTGGTCGCCTCGGTGATCTCGCTGGTCGTGGTGGCGCTGGCCGCCGCGCTGATCATGGCGGCCGTGACGGCCGTCTCGTTCCGCCGCCTGTCGTCGATTCGCGATGCGATGGCGGCCATCGGCAGTGGCGACGGCGACCTGACGCGCCGGTTGCCGGCGCAGGGCAAGGACGAGGTCGCGCAGATCGCCGGCGCCTTCAACGCCTTTGCCGACAAGCTGGTCGGCGTGATGCGGCAGATCCGCGATGCCAGCGAGGCCGTGCACGGGGCCGCCAACGAGATCGCCGCCGGCAATGCCGACCTGTCGCGCCGCACCGAATCGGCGGCCGCGAGCCTGCAGCAGACGGCGGCGTCGATGGAGCAGATCACCGCGACGGTGGGGCAGTCCGAGGCGTCGGCCCGCGCCGCCGAGCGCTCTTCGGTGCAGGCCAAGCAGGTCGCCGACGAGGGCGGCCACGCGATCCAGGCCGCGGTGCAGACCATGGGCGACGTGCAGCAGGCGGCGGTCAAGGTGTCGGACATCACCGGCGTGATCGACGGCATCGCGTTCCAGACCAATATCCTGGCGCTGAATGCGGCCGTGGAAGCGGCGCGCGCCGGCGAGCAGGGGCGGGGCTTCGCGGTGGTGGCGGGCGAGGTGCGCTCGCTGGCGCAGCGCAGCTCGCAGGCGGCCAGGGAGATCAAGACGCTGATCGAGTCGACGGTCAGCAGCGTCAACGCGGGCTCCGAGCAGGTCGAGCGCAGCGGCGGCACCATGCGCGAGATCGTCGGCAACGTGACCAGCGTGTCGCGGGTGATCTCCGAAATCCTGCATGCGGCGCAGGAGCAGACGCGCGGCATCCAGGAGGTCAACGCCGCGGTGGGGCAGCTGGACCAGATGGTCCAGCAGAACGCGGCGCTGGTCGAGCAGTCGACCGCGGCGGCGACGATGCTGCAGGACCAGGCGGGCCGGCTGGCCGGCGTGGTGCGGACCTTCCGGCTCGATTGAAGGGGTGCCGGGGCCGGCCTGCGCAGCCCCTTGCCGACGAAAACGCCGCGAAAAAACGGCGTTTTCGCCATCCGCGAAATCCCCCTTTCGCCAATCACATTACATCGCCGCCGGCGGCAAACCCTTGTTTCGCCGGGGTTTCCGGCATAATTCCCCCCGAAGTCAAGCAAACGCAGCCACGCAGCCCCGCGCTGCCTTCGACGCTGCGAAGACCTCCTCCCCGCAACTTCTATCAGCGGTGCCGGCCCGCCTCGGCGAGGCTGTCGCCGCCCCCCGCGACATGGCCAAGACGCTCTACGACAAACTCTGGGACGACCATACCGTGCACGTCGAGGAAGACGGCACCACGCTGCTCTATATCGACCGGCACCTGCTGCACGAGGTGACCAGCCCGCAGGCGTTCGAAGGGCTGAAGCTGGCCGAGCGGCCGGTGTGGCGCATCAGCGCGAACCTGGCGGTGTCGGACCACAATGTGCCGACCACCGACCGCAGCCACGGCATCGCCGACCCGATCTCGAAGCTGCAGGTCGACACGCTGGACGCCAACTGCGACGCCTACGGCATCACGCAGTTCAAGATGACCGACCATCGCCAGGGCATCGTGCACGTGATCGGACCGGAGCAGGGCGCGACGCTGCCCGGCATGACGGTGGTCTGCGGCGACTCGCACACGAGCACGCACGGCGCCTTCGGCGCGCTGGCGCACGGCATCGGCACTTCCGAGGTCGAGCACGTGCTGGCCACGCAGACGCTGCTGGGCAAGAAGGCGAAGAACATGCTGGTCAAGGTCGAGGGCAAGCTGCCGCGCGGCTGCACGGCCAAGGACATCGTGCTGGCCATCATCGGCAAGATCGGCACCGCGGGCGGCACCGGCTACACCATCGAGTTTGCCGGCTCGGCGATCCGCGACCTGACGATGGAAGGGCGCATGACCGTCTGCAACATGGCGATCGAAGCGGGCGCGCGCGCCGGCCTGATCGCCGTCGACGACGTCACGCTCGACTACGTCAAGGGCCGTCCCTATGCACCGCAGGGCGCCGAGTGGGAGCAGGCGGTCGCCTACTGGCGCACGCTGCATTCGGACCCGGGCGCGCATTTCGACCGCGTGGTCGAGCTGCGGGCCGAGGAAGTGCGACCGCAGGTCACCTGGGGCACCTCGCCCGAGATGGTGATCAGCATCGAGGACCGCATCCCCGATCCGGACAAGGAAAAGGATCCGAACAAGCGCAACGCGATCGAGCGCGCGCTGCAGTACATGGGCCTGCAGCCGAACGTGCCGATCCAGGACGTGCGGATCGACAAGGTCTTCATCGGCTCGTGCACCAACAGCCGGATCGAGGACATGCGCGCCGCCGCCTGGGTGGTGCAGAAGCTGGGCCGCCGCATCGCCTCCAACGTCAAGCTGGCGATGGTGGTGCCGGGCTCGGGCCTGGTCAAGGAACAGGCCGAGCGCGAAGGGCTGGACAAGGTCTTCAAGGCCGCCGGCTTCGAATGGCGCGAGCCGGGCTGCTCGATGTGCCTGGCGATGAATGCCGACCGGCTCGATCCGGGCGAGCGCTGCGCCTCGACCTCGAACCGCAACTTCGAGGGCCGGCAGGGCGCCGGCGGCCGCACGCATCTGGTCAGCCCGGCGATGGCGGCGGCGGCCGCGATCGAAGGCCATTTTGTCGATATCCGCCAGCTCGGCTGATGCCTCGCCGACCCCGGAACCAAGGACGAGACCATGGAAAAGTTCACTGTACACAAGGGCCTGGTGGCGCCGCTCGATCGCGCCAACGTCGATACCGACGCGATCATTCCCAAGCAATTCCTCAAGTCGATCAAGCGCACCGGATTCGGTCCGAACCTGTTCGATGAATGGCGCTACCTCGATGTCGGCCAGCCGGGCCAGGACAACAGCAAGCGCCCGCTGAACCCGGACTTCGTGCTGAACCAGCCGCGCTACCAGGGCGCGTCGATCCTGCTGGCGCGCGACAACTTCGGCTGCGGCAGCTCGCGCGAACACGCGCCGTGGGCGCTGACCCAGTACGGCTTCCGCGCGGTGATCGCGCCGAGCTTCGCCGACATCTTCTTCAACAACTGCTACAAGAACGGCCTGCTGCCGGTGGTGCTGACCGAAGCCCAGGTCGACCAGCTGTTCAACGAGACCAATGCCTTCAATGGCTACCAGCTGACCATCGACCTGGAGCGCCAGGCCGTGATCACGCCGTCGGGCGCCGGCTTCGAGTTCGACATCGCGCCGTTCCGCAAGTACTGCATGCTGAACGGCTTCGACGATATCGGCCTGACGCTGCGCCACGCGGACAAGATCCGCGCCTTCGAGGCCGAGCGCGTGGCGAAGATGCCGTGGCTGAACCACCGGCTGGTCGGCTGACGCCGGCGTAGCACCGCGCAGCGCGCTGCCTGCATTGCAGGCGAACCGCAACGAACCGAAACGACAACAAGGCAAACACAGCATGAAGATCGCAGTCCTGCCGGGCGACGGCATCGGCCCCGAGATCGTCGAACAGGCCGTCAAGGTCCTGAACGCCCTCGACGAGAAGTTCGAGATGGAAACCGCGCCGGTGGGCGGCGCCGGCTACGAAGCCAAGGGCCATCCGCTGCCCGAGGAGACGCTGAAGCTCGCGCAGCAGGCCGACGCGATCCTGTTCGGCGCGGTGGGCGACTGGAAGTACGACAGCCTGGAGCGCGCGCTGCGCCCCGAGCAGGCGATCCTGGGCCTGCGCAAGCATCTGCAGCTGTTCGCCAACTTCCGCCCGGCGATCTGCTATCCCGAGCTGACCGGCGCCTCCAGCCTGAAGCCCGAGCTGGTCGCGGGCCTGGACATCCTGATCGTGCGCGAGCTGAACGGCGACATCTACTTCGGCCAGCCGCGCGGCGTGCGCACGGCGACCGACGGGCTGTTCCCCGGCGCGCGCGAGGGCTTCGACACGATGCGCTACAGCGAGCCGGAAATCCGCCGCATCGCCCACGTCGCGTTCCAGGCCGCGGCCAAGCGCGGCAAGAAGCTGTGCAGCGTCGACAAGGCCAATGTGCTCGAGACCTTCCAGTTCTGGAAGGACATCGTCATTGAGGTGTCGAAGGAGTATCCGGACGTCGAGCTGTCGCACATGTACGTCGACAACGCCGCGATGCAGCTCGTCAAGGCGCCCAAGAGCTTCGACGTGATCGTCACCGGCAACATGTTCGGGGACATCCTGTCGGACGAGGCCGCGATGCTGACGGGCTCGATCGGCATGCTGCCGTCGGCCTCGCTGGACGCCAACAACAAGGGCCTGTACGAGCCGTCGCACGGCTCGGCGCCGGACATCGCCGGCAAGGGCGTCGCCAACCCGCTGGCGACCATCCTGTCGGCCGCGATGATGTTGCGCTATTCGCTGAACAAGGCCGAGCAGGCCGACCGCATCGAAAACGCCGTCAAGACCGTGCTGGCCCACGGCTACCGCACCGCGGACATCCTGACGCCGGGCTGCAGGCAGGTCGGCACCCGCGAGATGGGCGAGGCGGTGCTGGCAGCGTTGTAAGGATCGAGGGCGCCGGTTGCCCTCTCCCCCGGCCCCTCTCCCGCGAGCGGGAGAGGGGAGAGAACCGGCAGCGTGGTTCAGTGCCGCTGGTGTACTCCCTCTCCCGCATGCGGGAGAGGAGAGTGAACCCCCAGCGTGATACCGTGTCGCTGGTGTGCTCCCTCTCCCGCATGCGGGAGGGGGCCGGGGAGAGGGCAGCCCCAGCCCAACCCCGCAAAATCGTGTAGACTGCGCCGATGCCCCGAATCGCCCGATTCCTCCCGACGGAAATTGCCTTGCCGGCCGCCCTGCGCGCCACGGCGGGCGCGGGTACGCACGGCGCCATCACCGCAACGACGATTAAAACCATTATCAAAACCACGATCGCCTAGATCGTTCGTCGTGCCTGCCCGTCTTCCCCGCGCAGCCACGCCGGGCGAGGAAAATGCGGGGAAGTTTTCAATCACATCCGAGGTTAGTCATGATTGTAGGTCTCGTCGGTTGGCGAGGAATGGTCGGCAGCGTGCTGATGCAACGCATGCAGGAAGAGCGCGACTTCGACCATATCGAGCCGGTTTTCTTCAGCACGTCCAACGCAGGCGGCAAGGCGCCGGCGATGGCCAAGAACGAAACCACGCTGCAGGACGCCAACGACATCGAAGCGCTCAAGCGCTGTGACGTCGTGCTGACCGCCCAGGGCGGGGACTACACCAACGAGGTCTTCCCGAAGCTGCGGGCCGCCGGCTGGAAGGGCTACTGGATCGACGCCGCTTCGTCGCTGCGGATGAAGGACGACGCGATCATCGTGCTCGATCCGGTCAACCAGGGTGTGATCAAGGACGCGCTGTCCAAGGGCGTCAAGAATTTCATCGGCGGCAACTGCACGGTCAGCTGCATGCTGATGGGCCTGGGCGGGCTGTTCCAGCACGACCTGGTCGAGTGGATGACCTCGATGACCTACCAGGCCGCCTCGGGCGGTGGCGCCCAGCACATGCGCGAGCTGCTGACCCAGTTCGGCACGCTGAACGCCGCGGTCAAGCCGCTGCTGGACGATCCGGCCTCGGCGATCCTGGAAATCGACCGCACCATCCTGGCGACCCAGCACGGCCTGTCCGCCGACGAAACCAAGCAGTTCGGCGTGCCGCTGGCCGGCAACCTGATTCCGTGGATCGACAAGGACCTGGGCAACGGCGTGTCGCGCGAGGAATGGAAGGGCGGCGCCGAGACCAACAAGATCCTGGGCCGTGGCGACGGCTTCCTCGGTGCCACCGGTGCCACGCCGATCGCGGTCGACGGGCTGTGCGTGCGCATCGGCGCGATGCGTTGCCACTCGCAGGCGCTGACCATCAAGCTGCGCCGCGACGTGCCGCTGGACGAGATCGAAGGCATGCTGGCCGCCCATAACCCGTGGGCCAAGGTCGTGCCGAACACCCGCGAAGCCAGCATGACCGACCTGACGCCGGCCGCCGTGACCGGCACGCTGACGATCCCGGTCGGCCGACTGCGCAAGATGCAGATGGGCGGCGAATACCTGTCGGCCTTCACCGTCGGCGACCAGCTGCTGTGGGGCGCCGCCGAGCCGCTGCGCCGCATGCTGCGGATCCTGATCGAGAGCTGATCGCCTGCCGACCGGCTGACGTGGCGTTGCGGCGAGCCGACACCCCGGCCGCCGCGCCGCCACCCGCTGGCCAACGACGCCGCGCCGATGCGCGGCGTTGTCGTTTCCGGACATTGTCCCGTCGGGGTCTTGGGTCACAATACCGTGCTTTCGCGCGATCGCCCGTCGAACCCCCACCCCGCATGAGGTCCCAGTGAGCCACCATCGCCGCCTCCCCACGACAGAGCACCCACACCGTCCACCTCGTCCACCTCGTCCGCATGGCCCACGCCGGCCGCGCCGCCACGCGCTGGCGGCCGCCGCCCTCGGCGTGCTGCTGAGCCAGGCGCTGCCGCCTTCGGCCGCTGAAGCGGCGTCGCTGGGATCGCTGCAGGTGCGCTCGGCGCAGGGCCAGCCGCTGCAGGCCGAGATCGAGCTGCGCGATGTCGCGGCCGGGGAGGCCGAGGGTTTGACGCTGGCGCTGGCCTCGCCCCAGGCCTATGCGGCGGCGGGACTGACCTATCCGGCGGGGGCCGAGGGGCTGCAGATCCAGCTGGCGCGCAACGCCGACGGCCGCCATGTGGCGCGGCTGCGCTCGGCGCAGCCGATGGGCGGGAACTTCATCGATCTGCTGCTGGAGTTGCGCGGGCCGGGCGGGGCGGCCGGCGCCGCCGGGACGACTGCAACGACAACCCGGGCCTACACCGTGCTG
>MTEU01002986.1_pt1 | contig 13898 bp, 12 predicted proteins | sample 1042701 | NCBI WGS metagenome assembly MTEU01 (sample SAMN06185813, study PRJNA358809) | soil metagenome | isolation source: naturally attenuated soil | place: India | collected 2015-05-23
TAACGCGGCGGAGCGACCGCCATCACGGCACCCACCAATACCGCGTGATATGGAAGAACACCGGCGCGGCAAACACCACCGAGTCCAGCCGGTCGAGCATGCCGCCGTGGCCCTGGATCATCTGGCCCCAATCCTTGATGCCGCGGTCGCGCTTGATCGCCGACATCACGAGCCCGCCGAGAAATCCCATCAGCGCGATGACCAGCGCGATCGCGCCGGCCTGCCATGGCGCGAACGGCGTGATCCACCATAGCGCGGCACCGAGCGCGGTCGCGCTGGCGACGCCACCGACGAAGCCCTCTACCGTCTTGGACGGCGACAGCAGCGGCGCGATCTTGCGCTTGCCGCACAGCTTGCCCCAGACGTACTGCAGCACGTCGCTGCCCTGCACCACGATCACCAGGAACGCGATCAGCAGCAGATTGCGGCCCTCGAAGCCGGGAATCGGCAGCGTCAGCAGCGCCGGCACATGCGAGATGCAGAACACGCAGATCATCACGGCCCACTGCACGCCAGCGCAGCGTTCGAGAAAACGCGTGGTCTCGGCCGACAGCGCGGCCAGGATCGGCAGCAGCAGGAAGGCGTAGACCGGAATCAGGATCGAGAACATGCCGTACCAGTCGACATAGACCAGCACGTATTGCAGCGGCAGGAACAGGAAAAAGGCGGCGACGATCGCGCGATGGTCGCCGCGCCGCGTGGTCGTAATGGTGACGAACTCGCGCAGCGCGAAGAACGACAGCAGGTAGAACAGCACGATCACCGCGGTGCGGCCCAGCGCGAAGGCCACGCCCATCACGCCGATCATCCACCACCAGGCCCAGACCCGCTGCGCGAGGTTGTCGATCACCGGATGCGCGCCGCCGCCGGCGATCCGCCAACGCAGCAGCAGCGTCACCGTCGAGGCAAGCAGCAGCACAGCAAACAGGCCACCGAACAACAGCCAGGTCTCGTGGTTCCAATGCAGGGTCGGCATGGCAAATCAATCCAGTACGGGAGCGAGCGCGAGCAGGCCGTCGCGGCATCGGGCGAGGAAGCTGTCCTTGTCGTCGTCCGGGACCAGCAGCACCGGCTGCCCGAACGTCACCGTGCACAGCAGCGGCACCGGCACGATCTCGCCCTTGGGCATCACGCGGTTCAGGTTGTCGATCCACACGGGCACGAACTCCACCGACGGGCAGGCGCGCGCCAGATGGAAGATGCCGCTCTTGAACGGCAGCAGCCTGGCCTCGGTCGTATTGCGCGTGCCCTCGGGAAACAGGATCAGCGAATCGCCGCCTTCGAGCGCGCCACGCATCAGCGCGACCGGATCGCTGCCCGGGTCGCTGCGGGTGCGGTCGATCAGCAGCGCACGAAAGACATCGCGCCCGATGAAGCGCCGCAGCGCCGAGCGGTCCCAGTAATCGGCGCCGGCCACGGGCCGTGTGCGCGGCCGCAGCTCCGGCGGCAGACAGCCCCAGATCAGCACGAAGTCCCCGTGGCTGCTGTGATTGGCGAAGTAGACGCGCTGCACCGCCGCCGGCACGCAGCCCTGCCAGTTGGCGCGCATGCCGGTCAGCAGGCGGGCGAAGACGATGATGGCGCGCGCGGTTACGCGGGCAATCCACATGGCGTTATCCCAGGATCGATGTGAGGAAGGTCAAGACAAACTGGATCACGGCCAGCGCGCCGCACAGCCGCACCAGCCGCAGCGCACCACGCGCGCGGTCGGTCATCGTCCGGCCCTGGCGGCCTGGCGCGATCCAGCCGAGCTGCAGCAGTGCCGCATCCAGGCCCGCCAGATCGGCCGCGCCGTGGCGGCTAGCGTAGGCTGCCAGCGCCTCGAACAGCCGGCGGTCGATCGCCACCCGCAGCAGCAGCCAGAGCTGGGCCAGCGCGAGCAGCACCGGCATGCCCGCGAGCCAGCCGGGCAAATCGTTGGCAACGAGCAGCCAGACGGTCGCAAGGCCGAACGCCAGCCCCGCACCCGCCATCCAGATGGCGCCGGACAGCGCACCGGCAACGGCATGCGCGGTCCAGGCGTCGATGTTGGCTTCGACGTTTGCGCTGGCGCCCTTCTGCATCGAATCAGGCGGCATGGTCGATCTCCGTTGCCCGGGCCTGCACGAGCCACCGCCGCAGCGCGTCGGCATGGGCGTCGCCGAGCACGACCGCAGGACGGTGGGTACGCAGATGGGCAAGCGCCGCGTCGACGGCCGCCGCGGCATCGGGCGAACCTTGACGACGCGCGAGCCACGCGGTCACCACCATCGCGCTGCGCGAATAACCAAGCGCGCAACTGACCAATACGTGCCTGCCCGCCGCGTGCCACGCGTCGAGCTGGGCTACCGCCTGATCGAGCTGCGCGGCGGTGGGTACGATCAGGTCCAGCATCGGCACGCAACGATAGGCGAGCGCGTCGTCGCCGACCGCACGCGGCAGTTCCGCGCTGAGGTCGAGCACGGCATCGGCGGCACACGCGCGCAGGTCCGCCCGCGTGGGGAAACGCCCTACCCGAATGCCGTCCGCGATGACGCTTGCCTGCGGGTCCCGCCGCGTCCACCAACGCGAATTGAGAAAGGCGCTCAGCAGATAGGGTGCCAGCACCCAGCGCGCGGCGATCGCCATGGTGCCGTCGCTGTCCTTCTGGAACCAGGCCGGCGCCGCCAGCGCATAGATGCGGGCGACACAGGCGAGCGCCAGCGCGCCCCACAGCAGCAACAGCGCCAGCGTGACCGAGGTGCCCAGCGCCAGCAGCGCGCACAGCAGCGTCACCACCGCCCCGAGCGCGTAGCGGCGCGCGAGCCGGCGCGTGGCCACATCCGCCGCACTCGGTGCGATCGCCGGCAGGCGCAGCGGAAACAGGTAGACGCACAGCCAGCCAACCAGCGCGCCGGTAGGCACGTCGACCAGATGGTGCTGCCAGGTCGTCAGCACCGAGACGCCGATCAGCGCGAACCAGCCATGCAGCAGCCAGTGCCAGCGCCTCGGCAGATGCGCGGCAAACGCGACCCACAGAATGATCAGCAGGCTGATATGCAGCGACGGCGCCTGATTGTAGGGCAGGTCGAAGCCGCCAAGCAGCGTGAACAGCTGCCCCGGCAGACCGTCAGCCTCGGGACGGGTGAAGGCAAAGCGCAGCGGGAAAACGATAAAGCAGGCAACCGAGATCAATTGCGCCGCGACCAGGCGCTTGACGTGCGTCAGCAGCCCGGCGCGCGTGCGCCACAGGAAAAACGAGATGCCGTACAGCAGGTCGATCGACCAGTACGGCACGATGGTCCACGGCACGAACGGGATGCCGCGTTCCCAGCCGAAGTAGAACGACGGCACGTGCGCGCGCTGGCTGGCAAGCCAGTTGGCGAAGCCATAGCTCGAGAAGAACAGCGCGCCGGCCAACGCCAGCAGCACGCAGGCCAGGCCCCAGGGGCGGGCCTCCCTTGGAGCAGGCTGCGTCCCGGACCGCGTGTCGGCAGGCAAGGCGCTCATGCGTCGCGCCTGCGCGCCAGGCTGACGGTAAAGATGCCCCAGCGGTCGATCCGCTGCGTCACCTTGTCGAAACCGGCGGTGCGCACCAGTTCGTCCATCTCGGCCTGCGAGCGGCGCCGCATCACCCAGGCCGCGCCGGCGCGGTGGCTGGTCAGCGCGCGGGCGATGAACTCGAGCTGCGGATGCCAGGGCTGGCCCGTGTAGACCAGATAGCCGCCCGGCGGCACCGCACGGGCCAAGCCATCGAGCGAGCGGCGGATCATTGCGTTGTCGGGGAACAGCTCGTACAGGCCGGAGACGACGGCCAAGGTCGGCGCCGGCGACAGCGCGGCCAGATCGTCGCCATCGAACGCATCGCCCTGCTCGAAGCGGGCGATGCCGGCCAACCCCTTGGCCGCGATCAGCGCCCTGCCCTGCTCGACGTTCAGCGCGCTGTAGTCGCGCAGCAGGATCGATTCGACCGCGGTGCGATCGAGCTTCTCCAGCGCCTCGAGCACGTAGCGCCCGTGGCCGGCCGCGATATCGACGATCCGCACCGGCATGCCTGCCGCTTGCAGCCGGCGCACTGCCTCGGCAATCAGCTCCTCGGCGTGAACCTTGCGCTGGCGGATGCCGCGCCAGCCGATCGCCCCGAGGTACTGGCGGTCGGCCATCCGGCCCAGCGCGCCGCGGCCCGATGGCGTGTTGCGATAGACGTAGTCGAGCGTCGAGCCCGAATCGAAGCCGGTCTGGTACCCGAGGCGCACGCCGTCGGACAGCAGCCCTCCGAGCTTGAGGTTGGCGCGCGCCGCGCGCCAATACCACGCCGCCAGGCCCGTCGGCGCCGAGGCGAGCCGGTCCGATTCCTCGCGGAACGGTCCGATCTGATCGGCATCGAGCAGCGAGCGCGGCGCCGACGGCGCGTCGAATTCGCGCACGATGAAGCGCCGCGCCGCATCGACCGCGCGTTGGCGGTCGCGCTCGCCCAGCGTGTCGTGATAGAAGCCATCGAGCACGATGCGCTCCTTGGTCCGGCTGCCCAGCCGCTCGTAGAAGCGGTCCTGCGGGCCGCGATGGACCACCCAGTCAGCGCCGGAGATCAGCAGCTGCGTCGGCACGGTGATCGCCGCGGCGTCGGCGACGATCCGTTCGGCGGTCTCGTACAGATCGAGCAGGATATTGACCGCGATTGGCCGCGTGATCAGCGGATCGTTGTCATAGCTGGCAATGCGCTCCGGATCGTGAGTCAGGAACTTTGCCTTGACATAGCTGTTGACGAAGAACTTGCCGCGCAGCCGGTGCATCAGTTTCAGGCCCGGGCGCGCGAACGGCACATACAGCTTGACCTTGAACGCGGGCGAGGCCAGCACCAGCGCACGGATCGGCGGCGCGTAGTCGTGGACCCAGGTTGCCGCCAGCACCGCGCCGACGCTTTGCGCCACCACCGCCATCCGCTGCAGCGGGATACCGTGGTTGGCGCCGATATGCTCGGTAAAGGTCTGGATATCGCGCACGGAGTCGGCCAGGCTCGGGCTATAGCCGCGCTCGCCCGGCGAGCGCCCATGGCCGCGGGCGTCCCAGGCAAAGATGTCGTAGCCCGGCAGATTCAGTTCGTCGGCAAGGTGGGCGACGCGGCCGGAATGTTCGTGACCGCGATGGAACAGCACCACCGCGCCGCGCGGCTGCCCCTCCACCGCCGGCCAATGCCGATAGAACAGCGCCTGGCCGTCGTGGGTCTGAAATTGCAATTCCTGCGGCTGGCGTGACGACAGTCGGTCCATGCCTTACTCCGCGGTCTGGGCTTGGGATTGGGCATGGGCCTGCGCTTCGGCAACGCCGCGCCGCACCCGGTTGACGATGGTCAGCACCGACAGCAGCGACAGCAGCAGCCACAGCCACGGCCCGGCCGCGCCGAAGCCCAGGCCGACGCCGGCCCACAGCGCGATCGCGCCAACCACCAGCGCGCGGTCGCTCTTGCCGAAGGGGCCGTCGTAGCGGCGGCTGGCACCGGCCAGCGGGCCGATCAGCCCGGCCGCCTCGACGATCACCGCCAGCAGCGCGAACGGCCCGACCTGAGCCAGATTGAAGTCCGGCAGCGCGGCCAGCGGCAGGATCAGCGCGACATCGGAGACGATGTCGCCCAGCTCGTTCAGATAGGCGCCCAGCGCGCTCTTCTGGCCATGCTCGCGCGCCAGCATGCCGTCGATCGCATTGAGCGCCATCCGCGCGAACAGCCATAGCGGAAACAGCAGGAACAGCGCCGACGTCTCGGCCACCAGCGCGCCGATCGCGGCCAGCGCACCAACGGCCAGCGAGCCGGCCGCGGCGACGAGCGTCACCTGATTGGCGGTCGCGCCGCGCTCGGCCAGATCCTCGACCAGCGGCCGCAGCCATGCCTGAAATCTGGGCTTGAGTTCGTAGAGCGTCATTGCGCCGGCCTCCCGCATAGCTTGCGCCGGAAGCGGCATGGCGATGCGCCAGGCTGAGCCGGGACCGGACGCTGCGCGGCCGGTGCACCGGGACCCCCTTCCGGATTTATTGGTATTGGTATCTGGTCTTGGCTCGACGCCGGGCATGCGCGTGGCGGCAGGCTGGCGTCAAGGCCGAGACATTACCAGAACTGGGGTCGGCGGTGAATTCGACGGTGTTTAAATCACCGGCCTCGCCGCCCACCTCGTTCCATTGATCGACTACTGCGCCACCACGCCGCAGTCCTCCTTCTCCTCGGCCTCCTCGCCCGCGCTCTCGCCGTGCGCGTCGTGCATGGGCTCGCTGCGCAGCCAGCCCTCCAGCTTGTCGACGACGCGCGCAAAGCTGAACTGGCTGTCGTAGTAGCGCCTGGCCGATTCGCCCATGGCGTGGCGGGTCCGCGCCGGCAGCGCGCGCAGCCTGCGTACCGCGGCGAGCAGCGCTGCGCTGTCGCCGGCCGCGCAGGTCACGCCTGCGCCGGCATCCTCGACCACGCGGGCGCCCTCGCCATCCAGCATGGCGACGATGGGCACGCCCGTGGCCAGATAGGACTGCACCTTGCTGGGCACCGTCATCGCGAACAGCGGATCCGGTTTGAGCGTTACCAGCAGTGCATCGGCCTGCTGATAGAAGCGCGGCAATTGGTCAGGCGAGACCAGGCCATGAAATCGGACCCGGGCGCCAAGCCCGCGGCGCGCGACCTCGTCGGCCATCCAGCTGGCCGCGCTGCCCGCCCCGACGAAATGCCAGCGCGTGCCGTCGTCCCCCGCCGCCTGGACGGCGTCGAGCACGGCGGCAAAACCCTGGGCATGGCCAAGATTGCCAAGGTAATAGATATCGAAGCCGTCCTTGCCGCCTTCTGCCGCCATCGGCCGGGCTGCGGTGCCGTCGTCCGCGCGGCCATCGCCCCAGTTCGGCAGATAGCTGACGCGCGAGCGGCCGCCGACACGCGCGTTCAGCAACGGGATATACGCGCGGGACTGCGAAAACACGTGGTCGCAGCGCCGATAGACCCATGCCATGAAGCCGGCGATCGGCGCAAGCAGCCGCGGTGACCGCACCGCGCCGACCGCGCTGATCGATTCGGGCCACAGATCCTGCACCCACAGCATCAGGCTGGCCCGTTTCAGGCGGCTGAGCACGACGCCGGGCAGCCCGACCGTGCCCGGCGATGGCTGGCAGACGAACACATGGTCGAAGCGCCGGCCGCGCAGCTTCCACGGGCCGAGCACGCTGGCGCTCAGCGCGAAGCTCAGGTAGTTCAGCGCCAGCCGCCGATAGCCGGTACCACGCGCCATCATCGGTACGCGCACGATATCGATGCCGTCCAGCGCGGAGAAGTCCGCCGGCGCCTGGCGATACGATGGGAATACCGCGCCCTGCGGGTAGTTCGGCACGCCCGTCAGCACGGTTACCGCATGCCCGCGCCGCGCAAGCTCGACCGCCAGCTCGTTGAAGCGGAAGTTCTCCGGCCAGAAATACTGGCTCAGGATCAGGACCCGGCTGCCGGCTGTCATGCGCTGTCCTTGCGCCATACCACGCGGTCGACGTAGTCGGTATAGCTGTGCAGAATGCGCAGGACCTTTTCCGAGACGTTGTCCGCGCCGTAGTCGGCGACCATCTTCAATTGCCGTTGCTCGCCACGGCCCTGCGCGTCGAGAATCGCCAGGCCCTGGCGAATGCGCTCCGGGTTGAGGCCGACCATCATTACCGCGCCCTCCTCCATGCCTTCGGGCCGTTCGTGGGCCTCGCGCAGGTTCAGCGCCGGAAAGTTCAGCAGCGACGATTCCTCGGTAATGGTGCCGCTGTCCGACAGCACCGCACGGGCCTCGCACTGCAGCCGCACGTAGTCGAGAAAGCCCAGCGGCTTGAGCAGCCGCACGTTGGCCGGAAAATCCAGCCCAAGCGCGTCGATGCGCTTGCGGGTACGGGGATGCGTCGACACGATGACCGGCATGCCGCTGTCGCGGGCGAGGTCGGTCAGCACCTGCGCGAGCCGGCGCAGCCGCTCCGGCGTGTCCACGTTCTCCTCGCGGTGCGCGCTGACCACGTAGAAGCGCCGCGGCTGCAACGCCAGCGTATCGAGCACGGTGGAGGCTTCGATTCGGGGCCGATAGTGGTCCAGCACCTCGCGCAGCGGGCTGCCGGTCTTGATCACGCGATCGGGCGGCAAGCCCTCGCGCAGCAGGTACTCGCGCGCGATGTCGCTGTAGGTCAGGTTGATGTCGGCAATATGGTCGACGATGCGGCGGTTGATCTCTTCCGGCACGCGTTCGTCGAAGCTGCGGTTGCCAGCCTCCATATGGAAGACCGGCACCTTGCGCCGCTTGGCGGCGATTGCGCCCAGGCTGCTGTTGGTATCGCCGAGGATCAGCATGGCATCGGGCCGTTGGCTGGCCAGCACCGCATCGGTTCGGGCGATGACCTCGCCAATCGTCGCCGCCGGAGACTCGCGCGCGGCATCGAGAAAATGGTCCGGCCGGCGGACCTGCAGCTGCTCGAAGAACACTTCGTTCAGTTCGAAGTCGTAGTTCTGGCCGGTATGCACCAGGCAATGGTCGCAGTGCCGGTCCAGCAGCGCGATGATGCGCGACAGACGAATGATTTCCGGCCGCGTACCGAGCAGGGTCATCACCTTCAGTCGTTTCATGACGCGTCTCCCTGGCTGCGCCGCCCGGGCGCATAGGCTTGCAGATAGTCGGCGTGCATCGCGTCGATCAGCGCCTCCCACGCAGGCGGGGCATAGTCGAGCGCGGCGCGCAGCCGGCTCGAATCGAGCGAACGGTCGATGGCCGGCTGCATCTCGCGGTGAATGTCGATGTCGTGGCGATATTGGCGGGCGACCAGCCGCAACAGCCGGTCCTTGTCGATCGGCGCGGCGCTCAGGTGGTAGAGACCGGCCAGTTCGCGCCGCGGCAGAATGCGTTCGCGCAGCACGCGGGCGATTTCCACGGTCGGCAGCCCGGAAAACACGGCGCCGCCGTAGCCGGTCACCGCCCCGCGCTGGCCAAGAAACCAGTCGACCAGGCTGATGCCGCGTGCCAGCTCGTGGCCGATCAGCGAGGTACGCAGCGTCAGATGGCCGCCGTAGTCGACCTCGCCGAGCCGCTTGGTGCGGCCGTAGAGGTCGTCGGCATCGGCCGGATCGGTTTCGCGGTAGCTGCCTTTCCGGCCGGAGAACACGCAATCGGTGGACACATGGATCAGCCGCGCACCGGCCGCCGTGCAGGCGCGCGCCAGCCGATGTGGCAGGCTCGCGTTCAACGCAATCGCCGCCAGCGGGTCCTGCGCCTGCTCGCGCTGCTTGATCAGGCCGACGCAATTGATCAGGGCATCCGGCTTGACGAGGCGAACCAGGGCATCGACGGCCGCTTCGTCCAGCGCATCGATGCCAATATGCAGGCGCCCACGTGCCGGCAACGGATAGTTGCGGGGCAGCGGCGTCCGCAGCGAACCATGCACCTCGATGTCACTATCCGCCGCGAGATGCCGGTAGAGGGTATAGCCGAGCATGCCGCCGGCGCCAAACACGAGCACGCGCATCGTCAGTACTCCACCTGGCTGTACTGGCCTTCGAGCGCCGCGCGCACGAAGGGCAGGCGCCGCAGCAGCGCCTTGGTCTGCTGCAGGTCCAGCTGCTCGGTGTTGTCCGAGCTGTAGTCGGCCGACGCCGAGATCGCGGTCTCGCCCTGCTCGAAAAACTTGGCGTAGTTCAGGTCGCGATTGTCCGGCGGCACACGGTAGTAGCTGCCCAGGTCCTCGGCCAGCGCCATCTCCTCGCGGCTGAGCAGCGCCTCGCTGCGCTTCTCGCCGTGGCGCGTGCCGATGATCCGCACCGGGTGGTCCGGCACATCGAACAGTTCGCACAGGGCCTTGGCCAGCGTCGCGATCGTCGTCGCGGGCGACTTCTGCACGTAGATGTCGCCATTGCGGCCATGCTTGAACGCGAACATCACCAGTTCGACCGCGTCCTCCAGGCTCATCATGAAGCGTGTCATGCGCGGATCGGTCAGCGTCAACGGCCGGCGCTCCAGGATCTGCTCGACGAACAGCGGAATCACCGAGCCGCGGGAGGCCATCACGTTGCCGTAGCGCGTGATGCAGACGCTGGTGCGCTGCTCGTCGAGCTGGCGCGCCTTGGCCTGCGCCACCTTTTCCATCAGCGCCTTGCTCATGCCCATCGCGCTGACCGGATAGACCGCCTTGTCGGTGCTCAGGCAGATCACGCGCCGAACCCCGCAAGACTGCGCGGCGCCGAGCACCTGTTCCGTGCCGACGATATTGGTCTTGACCGCCTCCATCGGATGGAACTCGCACGAGGGCACCTGCTTGAGCGCCGCGGCATGGAACACATAGTCGACGCCCTGGAATGCCGCCAGCAAGCTCTGCTGGTCGCGCACATCGCCCAGATGGAATTTCAGCTTCGGGCTGGCGTAGCGCAGCCGCATGTCGTTCTGCTTCTTCTCGTCGCGGCTGAAGATGCGGATTTCGCGCAGATCGCTGTCGAGAAACCGCTCCAGCACGGCATTCCCGAAGGAGCCGGTGCCGCCGGTGATGAGCAGGCATTTATCGCTGAACATGGGGATCGGGATGGTCGGTGGTGGAAGGAGCCGCGTTGGCGGAAGGGGCCGCGTTGGCGGGTGTGCCGGCGTCGATCAGTTGCCGATGCAGCGCCCACGCCTGTCGGGCCAGATGCGCCCAGGTATAACGCTCGAGCACAAGTCGCTGCAGCGCCGCGCCCATCGCCTGCCGCTGCGCCGGGGGGAGATCCAGCATCCGCTCGAGCCCTGCGGCCAGTCCCTCGGCCGTAGCCGGCACGATGTGCCCGCCGCCGGCCGGCTCCAGCGCATCGAAGCCGCACTGGTCGGTGATCAGCGCCGGCGTGCCCAGCAGGCCGGCTTCGAGCACGACCAGCGACATCGCTTCCTGGCGCGACGGCACCACCAGCAGGTCGGCGGCGGCGAGCAGGTCCAGCTTGTGCTGGCCCTCGACATTGCCGATCAGCTGCACGCGCCCCTGCAGGCCGAGCCGTTCGATCTGCGCCAGTAGCGCGGCACGCTCGCCAGCGTCGCGGCCCGCCAGCAGCAGCCGCGCATCGGGATGGGCCGTTGCGACCCGGCTCCATGCCTCGATCAGCAGATCCGGACCCTTGATCAGCGCCAGCCGGCCGAGAAACAGCACCAGCGGTGCCGTGCCGATGCCATGGCGGTCGCGCGCACGCTGCGGCCGCAGATCGTCGCACGGCTCGGCATCGACGCCGTTGGGCAGCACGACGATGCGCGAATCGGGCACGCCGTAGGCATGGAAGTGGGCGCGCTCCTGCTCGGTGACCGCCACGCAGCAACTGGCGCCCAGCACCAGCCGTTTGCCGACGATCGCGTTGTACAGCGTCTTGATCGCCTTCGAGCGCCCGAAGATCGGCAACGATCCGGCCGGACAGTAGACGTACGGCCGGCCGTGCCGCAGGGCCATCCATCCGCTCAGCGCGCCCAGCCAGCTCCAGTGCCCGTGGATATGGACGACATCGGCCTGCCGCGCGCAGCGCGCGATGCTGCCCGGCCAGACCCACGGCACGATGAAGCGCCGGCTCGGCGTCGGCACCAGCGTGCAGTCGATGCCGGCGAGCTCGCGCAGCCGCTGCGGGCCGAGTCCGATGCGCGTCGCCAGCAGCGACACCTGGGCACCGGCCTGCTTCATCGCACGGCCGAGCCGAAAGGTCCGTTCGGCGGTCCCGCCGCCCATCGACGGGTCGATCGCATCGCAGACAAACAGCACCTTCATCGTGCCCGCTCCGCGCCGCGGTCGGCGGCAAAGCCCCTGGCAAAGGCGGCCAGGGCTGCGTCCAGCGAATGGCGGTCGGCCAATCCATATGCCACCAGCCTGGCGTCGGAAAACCGCTGGCGCGGATCGCACAGCGAGCGGCCCAGCATGCGCAAGGCGAAGCGCAGCAGCCACGTCGGCGCGGCCGGCGTGTTACCTGCGAGCGGCTTGCCGAGCAGCTGTCCGAGACGGGCGTCGATGGCCTGGTAGCGATTGAGCGGATCGTCATCCGCGCTGACCACAAACGTCGCGCCGGCGAGCGGCCGCGGATCGCCTGCCAGCATCCGCAGCGCCGCGACGACGCGCTCGACCGGGACGAGATGCATCTGCCTGTGGCCATGAATGACGCGCAGCGCGTGCCGTTTCCACGCCGGACCGTGCGCGATCAGCGACGCAAGCTTGCGCAGATTGGCCGAACCTTCGCCGACGATCGCGGTCGGCCGGATGATTCCCAGATCCACCGCCGGGCCGAGATGATCGGCTAGCAGCCGCTCGGCCAGCCCCTTGCGATGCTCGTATTCGGTGCGCGGCCGGCATGGGGTGTCCTCGTCGATCCGCAAGGCATTGCAGCGCCCGACGACGACGGCGGTGCTGACATGCAGCACGCGGGAGACTCCTGCCTGTCGCGCCGCTTCGGCAAGGTGGCGGATCGCGTCCGCGTGGGCGCCCTCGTCCGGCGCGTCGGCCGGATTAACCAGATTGATCAGCACGGCGGCACCATGGATAAAGCCGCGCAGGCTCGCCGCATCCTGCAGGTCGCCGCGAAATTGCGTGTGGCCGTCGTGCGGACCGCCCCGGCTCAATGTGCGCAGCACCGTGCCGGACTCGCCCTGCAGCGCGCGCACCAGATGGCGGCCGAGAAAGCCGCTGGCGCCCGTCACGCACACCACCCGCGGCTCATGCATGTTGCGCCACCGTCCGCGGCTCGCCGCGGCCGATATGGCCGAGCAGCCAGAAGCCTATCAGCGACAGCCCGGTCAGCACGGCGAATACCAGGGCCAGATACGGAAAACTCATCTGGCACACCGCATTGGCCAGCAGCAGGCCGACCCATGCAGTCAGCAGACGGCTGCCGGTCGCACGCAGCGCCAGGCCGTCGAGCCAGCAGATCAGCGCGCAGACCGCGAACATGCCGAGACAGACCACCAGCAGCGAGCCGCTGTAGTACAGCACCGTCGCGAAGCCCGGCAGCGTCAGATAGGTGAAGTCCGGCTGATAGGCGTAGACCGAATGCGCGAGGCGCTGGAAAACCGCATGGACGCCGCGCGCCGGGTCTTCAGTCAGACCCTCGCGCAACAGCGGCAGGCCGAGCCGGTCGCTGGACGCCACGGCCATCATGCCTTCCATGCCGATCCAGCGGTCGATCGTCAGCAGCATGACCTGGCGCAGCATATTGCTCGGCGTCATCTGCAGCCGCTGTTGCGCAACCGGGGCGACGGCGATGGCGGGCGCCGAGCCGCCCGTTGAAGCGGCGCTTGCCGATGCGGGCAGTACGTACTGCGTAGCCGCTGCCGGAGCCGGCGATGCATTGACCGCCGGCGCGGAGATCGCGTTGGCCGGCGCGTTGGCCGGCGCGTTGGAAGTCGCGTCGGGCGCCGCGCCGGCGTCGATGGCCGGCTGCGCGGGCGACGTCGCGGCGGCAGGCGCGTTCGGATCGGCCACCTTGTACAACGTCAGCCGGATCGCCGAGACCGCCACCAGGCTCGCGGCGAACGCGGCGGCCATCACCGGCAGCCATTTCCACCCGCCGTTGCGCCACCAGCGCGAGGGCGCGATCCGGCCGTGAGCGAGGCTGGCCATCGCCAACGCGCCGAATACGAACAGTGCGCTGGCCCGGCTGGACATCGATGCCGACATCACGACCCCAAGCACGCTCAGTGCGATCACGAGCGGCCACAAGCGATTGGGGCGACGCTGCTGTTCCCAGTCGGCCAGCAGCATCACCAGCGCGGCGATGCCGCAATACGCGGTCCAGGCAAAGATCGCATTGAGCTTGAACGGCAGCACGATGCGCGCGTTGACGCCTGTCACGAAGAACGCGTAGTGATAGTTGGCCAGGTAGAACAGCCCCACCGCCACCGTCAGGCCGGCCCAGGTCCACCCCGGCGCGCGCCGGTACCAGGCCGGCACGGCCAGGCTCGGCATGGACAGCGGCAGCACCG
>MTEU01005537.1_pt1 | contig 13898 bp, 9 predicted proteins | sample 1042701 | NCBI WGS metagenome assembly MTEU01 (sample SAMN06185813, study PRJNA358809) | soil metagenome | isolation source: naturally attenuated soil | place: India | collected 2015-05-23
GGCGTCTGGTCGGGCTGCGCGCCGGCGATGCCGCGCGGGCCACGCCGCCGGCTGCCGCGCAGCGCAGCGCCCTGCTGCGCGGCCTGAGGCTGGAGCCGGACGACGAGGCGCCGCTGACGGCGCTGGCTTTCGATTTCAGCCATGCCGACCTGGCGGGCGCCGATCCGCCGATCGCCGGCGTATCGCACCTGCGTTTCCACGGTGCCAACCTGAAGCAGGCGACGCTGCGCGAGATCAGCCTGGCGTGGACCAACTTCAGCGGTGCGCAGCTCGAGGGTGCGCACATCACGATTGCCGCAGAGACGCTGGCGCGGCTCGCCCGGCCCAGCGTGCTGGCGCTGACGCTGCAATCGATCGCGACCATCGACCCGTGTCATGCGCAGTTGCGGCGTGCGTTGATGGAGCAGGTGCTGGGCGCGCTGCGGCAGGCCGCGGCGCTGGCGCGCCGGGACCGCGCGATGCTGCCGGCCGAGCTGCGCGCGCTGGTGTCGGTGCACCCGCTGTTTGCCGGCATGACCGGCGTGGAGGCGGTGCTGGAACGGTGTGCGCCGGCGCGTGCCGACCGGCGTCCGGCCCGCTGAAGGAAGGGGCGGTCAAAGTCCGGGCCGGCATCGACGCCGGCCCGTATCGTTGCCGGACGAGCCGCCGTCAGCCCTGGCGTTCCCCGCCGAGCGCCTCGGTCAGATCGCCGAGCATGGCCGACAGCTCGCCGGCCATCAGCGCGAAGTCCGCGTCGAAGCGCTCGTCCTCGTCGCTCATGGTGCCGTCGATCTGTTCCTTGACCACGTCGAGCGGGGCCACGCGCTTGATCGCCAGCGCGTCGGTCAGCACGAAGGAGACGCGATCGTTCCAGGTCATCGCCAGCCGCGTGCAGCGCTTGCCGGCGGCGATATGGCGGCGCAGCTCCTCGGCATCGAGTGGATGGCGGACATAGCGGACGGTGGCCTTGCTCTCGGCGCTGGCCTGCAGCTCGATCTCCTGATCGACGGTAAAGCCGGCCGGCGCCGCATCGTCGGCCAGCCAGCCGGTCATCGCCGCCACCGGCGACTGGTTGACCTGCAGCGACGTCAGCGGCAGCGGGTCCAGCGCCTTGAACAGCAGCGTGCGAACCTCGTCGGCCTTGATCGCCGAGGCCGCGTCGATCGCCAGCCAGCCGCGCTCCGGATCGATCCAGACGCGGGTATCGCGCCGGATGCTGAAGGCGCGCGGCAGCAGTTCCTCGGTGATTTGTTCCTTCAGCTCGCGCAACTGCTTGCGTCCCGGCTTGTAGCCCTGCTGCTCCTCGAGCTCGGCCGCGCGGGCCTTGGTGACCTGGTTGACCACGGTGGCCGGCAGCAGCTTCTTCTCGGCGCGCATGGTCAGCAGCATCTGCTTGCCCACGCGGTGCACCAGCGCGCCGTTATCGCGCGGCGAGGCCCATCCCTGCGTCTGCATTTCGAGGCTGGTACCCGGATAGAAGGCGTGCGAAGCGAGGCAGGCCTCGATCTCGTCGGCGTCCTTGTTCCAGGGTGCGGAGAAGCGGTGTAGCTGAAGATTCTTGAACCACATGAGAATTCGGCACCTCGGCCAGTTGGCGAAAGGGACGAATTCTAGCGGCTTGGCGTGGCCGATGTCGCGTACGGCAACACCGGTGAAGAGAGCGGACAGCCATCCACGGACGAAAAAGCGCCGCGGCCCCCTGCCAAGGGCCGCGGACGCGAGGTGCTGCAAGGCGTCGTCCGCAGAAGGGCGCCTTGCAGCGTCAGCCTTACAGGTCCAGCCTGGTGATCTTGGTGCCTTCGAGGCTCAGGCCCGCCATCAGGCCCGCATTGGTCAGCGCGAAGCCGACCACCGGCTGCTGCACGGTATTGGTATCGAGCGCACCGTTGGCGCCGACCTTGGCTACCGCGACGGTGGCGTCGACGCCCGCGGTCCAGCCTTCGCTGGCGAGGAATTTGTCGAGCGCCTGCTGGTTCATGAACATGAAGATCAGCGCCTTCGATTGCGCGCCGATCTGCCAGCCCAGCGAACCGGAAATGGTGCGGTAGTAGCCGCGGGTGGTATTGCCCACGCGCAGCGCGCCATCGCCATATTCGCCGCCGACGAAGAAGCCGGCCGACAGCGTGCGCGGAAACACCAGGATGCCGCGGGCCCGCGAGGCGAGATCGCGCGAGCCGTTGACCGAGCTGTAGAGCCGGTCCAGCGTGTTCTGCACGCCGGAATCGATCTCGCGGCGGCGCGTCGCCTTCTCGGTCGGGGAAGAGGCCGAATCCCGCGTGGTGGTGCACGCGCCCAGCAGCAGGCCGCTGCCGGCTACCGCCAAACCGAGACCCGCACTGGCGTTCAGGAATGCCCTACGTTCCATGTTGTTCTCCTTTGTTCCTGTCAATCACTGCGATGCCAACCAGGATGGCGTCCTCGCCGACGGTCGTTGCGCCGGACGATGGCGCGCCATCACGCTGCCCTCCGTTTGTGCAATATACAAAGCGCACGCGGCGGCTGCTGTAGGACGACCGACTCAGGCCGTGTGGTGTCTGTCCTACAAAGCACTTTCTGCGGCACCATTGCAACGCGATGTAACCGCCGGTTACCTTGTCGAAGCCGTGGCGCTACCATGCGGCATGCCTAAAGTCCTTGCCCTGATCCCCGCCATCCTGCTGGTCGGCGCCTGCGCCTCGCATGCGCCTTCGGACCAGCAGGCCGCCGCTGCCGCCACCGCCGCTGCCGCCGAGAGCCAGGCCGCCTCTGGGCCGCCGCCGGAGTGGCAGAAGAAGCGGCAGCAATACACCGAGTGCGCGCGCGAGAAGGCCGAAGCCCGTTCGGCCAAGCCGGGCACGACGCAGGCCGTGGTCAACGATGCGCTGCGCGACTGCCGCGGCGAGCTCGACGCGGTGCGCACATCGTTCCGCGAGTACCTGGATGGCCAGATGTCGTCGGCCCACGGCAAGCGTTCGGCGCGCCAGGCGGCCGACCGCGTGGGCCGTGATACCGAAGACAAGGTGCGCGCCTATCTGCTGCGCCACGTCGAATACCACCGCGCTGTCGCCGCCCGCCAGTAAGGCGGCGTTCCGGCTTCCGCCCAATCCTTCGCTCAATGCGGCGCGCCAGTGCGCGCCGTTTTTGCGTCCGCCTTTGCCTCCGCCTTTGCGTCCGACTTTGCATCGGCCATTGCGTCGGCCTGCCGGATTGGAATTCCGCGCAGTTGACCCGCACCATTGGCGCCATGCGTGCTGTCCGGGCGCGGATAGCGCTGCGCGTCGAAGCGGTGCAGCAGCTCGGCCGCCCGCGCCGCAGCGACGGCATGCGCGGCCAGCTTGATGTGGCCGAAGCCGCGTACCCTGGCGGGCAACTGCGCGATCTCGACCGCGACCGGCAGCCGCGCTTCGGTCAGCGCCGGCAGCAGCGCGCGGATGCGGGCCTCGTAGTCGGCGATGGACTGCCGCTCCAGCCGGCGCTCGGCGGTCCTGCCGAACGGATCGAAGCGGGTGCCGCGCAGCCGCTTGCCCTTGGCGAGCCATCCCATCAGCGGCCATAGCCACGCGCCGAACGCGATCTTGCGCGGCGGCTCGCCATGCTTGCCGGGGCGCGACAGCAGCGGTGGCGCCAGATGGAAGCGCAGCCGCAGCGGGCCGTCGAAACGCGCGCGCAGCGCCTGCCGGAAGGCCGGGTCGCTGTGCAGCCGCGCGACCTCGTATTCGTCCTTGTACGCCATCAGCCGGGCGAACTGCTCGGCCACCGCCCGGGTCAGCCGGCGCTCGCGCCCGGCCTCGCCCAGTGCGTTCTCCGCGGCCTGCACCGCCTCGACCAGCGCGGTATAGCGTGCCGCGTAGGCGGCGTCCTGGTAGGCCGTCAGCAGCGCCACGCGGTCGGCCACCAGTTGCGGCAGCGGCGTGGCCGACATTGCCGCGGGCTCGGGCGCGATCAGCGCCAGGCCGTCCGGCTTGCCTTCGCCCGCGGCGAGCCGCGTCAGCGCGAGAGGATCGCCGGCGGCCAGGCGCCCCAGCGCCAGCGCCTCCAGATTGGCGTCCACCGCGACGCCATTGAGTTCGATCGCGCGCGTCAGCGCCGCCAGCGAAACGGGCACCAGGCCCTTCTGCCACGCAAAGCCGAGCACCACGATATTGGCGGCCACGGTATCGCCGAGGAAGGCGGTGGCGAGCGCCTGCGCGTCCAGCGTGTCGATGCCGCCCGAGCCCGTCGCGTGGCGCAGCTTGGCCAGCAGCGCGTCGGCATGCAGGTCGGCATCCGGATTGCGCTGGAATTCGGCGACCGGGGTCGGATGCGTATTGGCGACGATCTGTGTGCGCCGCGGCGCGACCGTCTGCAGCACGTCGGGCGAGGCCCCCACCGCGAGGTCGCAGGCCAGCACCGCGTCGGCCTGCTGCGCGTCGATGCGTGCCTGGTTCAGCCACTGCCGGCCCTGCGCCAGCCGCACGAAGGACAGCACGGATCCGCCTTTCTGCGCGAAGCCCATGAAGTCGAGCACGCTGGCCACGCGCCGCTCCAGATGCGCCGCCATCGCGATCAGCGCGCCGGCCGTGACCACCCCGGTACCGCCGACGCCGGCCACCAGGATGTCGAAGGGGCCGGGGCCGAGCCGCGGTGCCGGTTCACGCAATGCGGCCGCCCGCTCGCGCAGCGCCGCCACGCCGCGCTCATGCCCGACCGGGTGGCGCGGCGTCGCGCCCTCGACGGTGACGAAGCTCGGGCAGAAGCCCTTGATGCACGACTCGTCGTGATTGCAGCTGACCTGATCGATCTGCCGCTTGCGCCCCAGCGCGGTCTCGACCGGCTGTACCGCCAGGCAGTTGGACTGCACGCTGCAGTCGCCGCAGCCCTCGCAGACCGCCTCGTTGATGAAAACGTGGCGCGTCGGGGCCGGCGCGCGCCCGAGCTTGCGCCGGCGGCGCAGTTCGGCGGCGCAGGTCTGCTCGTACAGCAGCACGGTGACCCCCGGCACCTCGCGCAGCTCGCGCTGCACCGCCTCGAGCGACTCGCGCGGATGGAACGTCGTGCCGGCGGGAAAGCGGACGCGGCGGCCGCGATGCACGTCGATGCGATCGCTGACGAGCGCGACGCGCGCCACGCCCTCGGCGCTGACCTGGCGCGCGATCGCCTCGACGTCGAGCGGCCCATCGACCGGCTGTCCGCCGGTCATCGCCACCGCGTCGTTGCACAGGATCTTGTAGGTCACGTTGGTGCGCGCGGCGACCGCCTGGCGGACCGCCAGGTAGCCCGAGTGATAGTAGGTACCGTCGCCGAGGTTCTGGAACACGTGCGGCGTCGCGGTAAAGCGGCTGTGCGCGACCCAGTCGACCCCTTCGCCGCCCATCTGGATCAGCCCCGAGGTCTCGCGGTTCATCCAGCTCGCCATGAAATGGCAGCCGATGCCGGCCTGCGCGCGCGAGCCTTCCGGTACGCGGGTCGACGTGTTGTGCGGGCAGCCGGGGCAGAAGTAGGGCTGGCGGCGGATGCCGTCGGCCGCATTGGACAGCAGCGGATGTTCGCTGAACTGCGGCACCAGCTCGCGCCGGTCCAGCCCGCGGCTGAGACGGGCGAGCCAGTCGGCCACCGGCTGCATCAGCCGCGATGGCCGCATTTCCTCGCGTTCGGGCAACAGCGGCCGGCCATCGATGCCGAACTTGCCGGCGATCGCCGGCCGCACGCCATCGGGCGCGTTATAGAACAGCGCCTGCAGCTGCCGTTCCACCAGCGGGCCCTTTTCCTCGACCACCAGGATCTCCTCGAGGCCGCGCGCGAAGGCCAGCAGCCGGGTCGGCTCGACCGGATAGGCGAGCCCCAGCTTGTAGACGCGGATGCCGGCGTCGGCCAGCGCCTGCGTCGAGATGCCCAGGCGCCGGAACACTTCCATCAGATCGTGATGGGCCTTGCCGCAGGTCACGATGCCGGCGCGCGCTTCGTCGGCCTGGACCACCATGCGGTCGATGCTGTTGACGCGGGCGAAGGCGCGCACCGCCTCGAGCTTGGCGCCGAGCCGCTGCTCGATGCGCGGCGACGGCAGGTCGGGCCAGCGATAGTGCAGGCCGTCGGGGGGCGGCATGTGGCCGCTGATCTGGCGTACCGCGTCGGCATCCTGCCAGCAAGCGACGCGCGCATGGATCGGATCCAGATCGACCGTCATCGCGCTCTCGACGGTCTCCGACAGCGCGGTGAAGCCGACCCAGTTGCCCGAGTAGCGCGACAGCGCCCAGCCGTAGAGCCCGAATTCCAGATATTCGGCGACGTCGGCCGGCGCCAGCACCGGCATCGACCACGCCTGCATCGCGAAATCGCTCTGGTGCGACATCGACGACGACACGCAGCCATGGTCGTCGCCGGCGACCACCAGCACGCCGCCATGCGGCGAGCTGCCATAGGCGTTGCCATGCTTGAGCGCATCGCCGGCGCGGTCGACGCCGGGGCCCTTGCCGTACCAGAGGCTGAATACCGCGTCGACGGTGCGCTGCGGATCGCCCTCGACCTGCTGCGTGCCGAGCACCGCGGTGGCGGCCAGTTCTTCGTTGATCGCGGGCAGGAAGCGCACGCCGGCCGCATCGAGCAGCGGCGCGGCCTTCCACATCGCCTGGTCGACCATGCCGAGCGGGGAGCCGCGATAGCCGCTGACGAAGCCGGCGGTGCCCAGGCCGGCGGCGCGGTCGCGCCGGGCCTGCTCCAGCACCAGGCGGACCAGCGCCTGCGTGCCGCTCAGGAAGACCTGGCCCGCGGGCGCGGTGAGATTGTCCGACAGCCGATAGTCGGCGCGCAGCGTGCCGGCCTCCATTGCAGCGTCCATCTCGGTCTCCTTTCGGCATCATGACCGGCGTTCCGCCCGCCATGCGCGGCCGGTGTTCCGGCCGTCTTGCCGCGCCTGTCCTGAAGACCATGTTAGGCACGCGATCGAAGAAATGGATTTCTCAATTTTGCCGCCACGGCCTAGATTGGAGAAAACCCATCTCGATATCGAGCGATATGAAGAACGAAGAGGTTCTCGACGAGTACTCGCGCCGCATCCTCGCCGAGCTGCAGCGCGACGCGCGCCAGTCGCTGCAGCAGCTGGCCGGGGCGGTGGGCCTGTCGGTCACGCCCTGCTGGAAGCGGCTCAAGGCGATGGAGGAGAGCGGGGTGATCCGCAACTACACGGTCTGGGTCGACCGCGAGCGGGTCGGGCTGTCGAACTGCGTGCTGGCCGAGATCAACCTGACCCGCCACAGCGAGACCGTAGTCGACGAATTCGAGGCCGCGGTGCGCCGCTGCCCGGCCATCGTCGAGTGCTATCGCACCACCGGCCAGGCCGACTATCTGCTGAAGGTGCTGACGCCGGATATCCGCGCCTACGATGCCTTCCTGCACGACGTGATATTCCGGCTGCCCGGCGTGACGGGCATCCGCTCCAGCATCGTGCTGTGCGAGGTCAAGAGCGGGGCGCCGCTGCCGATCGGCGCGTAAGCCTCCCTCCGCGGCAGGCCGCTACAGCATCTCCAGCGGACGCGGCCCGCGCGGCGCCGGGAACAGGGCGTCGAGCTCCGCCAGCTGCGCGGCATCGAGCGCGACCGACAGCGCCGCGGCGTTCTCGCGCAGCGCGTCGCGCCGGCTCGTCTTCGGGATGGCGATGACGCCGTCGCGCGCGAGCAGCCAGCCCAGTGCCGCCTGCGCCGGTGCGATGCCATGACGCGCGGCGAACGCCTTCAGGCCGGCATGGCGCAGCAGCCGGGCCTGCTCGATCGGCGAGTAGGCCATCACCGGCACGCCGCGCTCGCGCAGCCACGGCAGCAGGTCCCATTCGATGCCGCGGCGGCCCAGGTTGTACAGCAGCTGATTGGTCTGGACGCGATCGCCGCCCGGTACCTTCCACAGCTCGCGCATGTCGTCGAGGTCGAGGTTACTGACGCCGAAGTGGCGAATCTTGCCGGCCTGCTGCAGCGCCAGGAAGGCCTCCATCGTTTCGGCCAGCGGCACGCCGCCGCGCCAGTGCAGCAGATACAGGTCGATGCGGTCGGTGCGCAGCCGGCGCAGGCTGCGTTCGCAGGCGGCCACCGCGTCGCGCCGGCCGGCGTTGTGCGGATAGACCTTGGTGACCAGGAAGACCTCGTCGCGCCGGCCCGCGATCGCTTCGCCGACCAGTTGTTCCGACAGCCCCTCGCCATACATCTCGGCGGTATCGATCAGCCGCAGGCCAAGGTCCAGGCCGAGTTGCAGCGTGGCGATCTCCTCGGCGCGGCTCGAACGATCGTCGCCGATATTCCAGGTTCCCATGCCGAGGGCCGGCACGCGTTCACCGCAGGGCAGCAGCACGTGTTTCATGGCGAATCGCTCCTTGTGTTCTGGGTCGGGGTTGCCGATATCCTGAGCGGCCCGGGCTCGGTCATCGGCGCGCATCGATCGACGCTTCATCCATCGGCGCTTCGATCTCCGGCGCGGCCGTCGATGCCGCTCTGCTGCACCAGCCATTGCCGGAAGGCACGGGCCGCGGCTGGCTCGGCGCGTTCGCGCGGCCACACCGCGTAGTAGCCGCCGCCCAGCGTCGCGCTCGCCTGCGTGGCGCGCACCAGCAGGCCGTCGCGCAGGCACGCATCGATCATATGGCGCCAGGCCAGCACGATGCCGTGGCCTTCGATCGCCAGCTGCAGCAGGATCGGATACTGGTTGGCCACCACGCGATGGTGCGGCCGTGCATCGGGCAGGCCGTTCTGGCCGAGCCAGGATTCCCATGACATCCAGTTGCGCTGCGCGTCTTCGAGCACCAGCAGCGTCTCGTTGACGAGGTCGGCGGGCGCCAGCGAGCGGCCCCGCAGATAGCCGGGCGTGCAGACCGGGAACACTTCCTCGTCATAGAGCCGCCGCGCCGCGAACGCGGGGGGTGGTCCTTCGCGCAGGTAATAGAGACCGATATCGAACTCGGCGCCCGACATCGAGGCGAGGCTGTCGTTGACGACCAGGCGCAGGTGGATGTCCGGATGCGCGGCGCGAAAGCGCGCCAGCCTCGGCGTCAGCCACAGCACCGCGACGCCGGACGAGCAGGCCACCGACAGCTCGGTATGCCCCTTGCGCTTCATCACATCCTCGGTGGCCTCCGCGCAGCCGACCAGCAGCCGCTGCACCACCTCGGCATAGCGCTGGCCGCTGACGGTCAGCCGCAGCGCGCGCGGCTCGCGCACGAACAGCTTCTTGCCGAGGAATTGCTCGAGCTGCGCGACCTGCCGGCTGATCGCGCTCTGTGTCAGATGCAGCTCGGCGGCGGCGCGGGTGAAGCTGCCGTGCCGCATCGCCGCCTCGAAGGCGATCAGGCAGGGCAGCGGAGGAAGCGGGGCAATGCGCATGGCGGCGTCCGGTCGGTCAAGCCGCCATGATAGTGGAGCGATGGGCCACGACATCGAGCACGCCCGCGCACGGGTGCTCCCCTCTCCCGCTTGCGGGAGAGGGGCGGGGAGAGGGCAAGGGCGGTCGCGGTGCCGGCGGGCTTCTACACCACCCTCTCTCCCCAACCCTCTCCCACTGAGGGGGAGAGGGAGTCCTGCAGCGCTCCCCTCTCCCAACCCTCTCCCCATGTAGGGCAGGGGGGAGAACGACAAAGGTGGACGTACCGAAGCGCTACCGCGCGGCGCGCGTATGAATCCGCCCGCGCTGCATCACCAGCGCCAGATGCTCGCCCTGTCCCATCAGCAAGCCGATGTCGGCCAGCGGGTCGCCGTCGACCACCAGCAGGTCGGCCAGCGCGCCGGCGCGCACCGTGCCGAGCTCGTTCTCGCGCTGCAGCAGCGCGGCGGCGATCGAGGTCGCCGAGCGGATCGCTTCCAGGTTGCCGAGCGCGTCGGCGCGGATGCGGAACTCCTCGCTCTGGCACTGGTGCATCTCGCCGAGCAGGTCGGAGCCGAAGGCCATCGGCACGCCGGCCTCGGCGTAGATGCGCAGCGAGTCGTGGCCGGCCTGGCGCACGGTCTCGATCTTGGCCACCGACTCGGCCGGCAGGCCGAGCCGCGCGCCATCCCGCGCCAGCGCCTCGTAGGTGATCACGGTCGGCACCACGAAGGCGCCATGCTCGCGCATGACCTCGGCGGCGGCGCGGTCCACCAGGTTGCCGTGCTCGATCGAACGGACGCCGCAGCGCACCGCGCGCGCGATCGCGCGCGGCGTGTAGGCGTGCGCCGCGACATAGGTCTGCGCGGCCTCGGCCTCCTCGACGATGGCGCGGATCTCGGCCTCGCTGTATTGCGTGTTGGCGATCGGATCGGTCGGCGAGGCGACGCCGCCCGAGGCCATGATCTTGATCTGCGTCGCGCCCTTCTGGATCTCCTCGCGCACCGCCAGCCGCACCGCGTCGACGCCGTCGACCACGCGCGCGATGGCGCCGGCGCGGAACGCGCACGAGCACGGCTCCAGCGTGTCGCCGCGCGGACGGAAGTCGCCGTGGCCGCCGGTCTGCGACAGCGCCTTGCCCGAGGGGAAGATGCGCGGACCCGGGATCAGGCCGCTCTCGACCGCCTGCGACAGGCCCCAGTCGGCACCGCCGGCATCGCGCACGGTGGTGAAGCCGCGCTCGAGCATCGCGCGCATGATCGGCAGCGCGCGGATCGCGACCAGCACATTGGGCTGCGTCGCGTTCAGGCCCAGGTTGGCCAGCGAGGCCAGCACGTGCACGTGGCAGTCGATCAGCCCCGGCATCACGGTCTTGCCAGCGACGTCGATGCGCCGCAGGTCGGGGGCGTCGGGCAGGTCGAGCGGCGTGGCCGATACCGCGACGATGCGATCGCCGTCGATCAGCACGTCATGGCGGCGCAGCAGGCTGCCGTGCGCCGGGTCGAGGACGTTGCCGCCCTGAAGCAGGATTCTGGTCATCGGTAAATCAGTGTCGTTGCAGATAGGCCGGCTCGCGGACGAAGCGGGTGCCGACGAAGCTGATCGCGGCGGCGATCATCACGTAGAAGGCGGGCGCCATGGTGCTGCCGGTGCTGGCGATCAGCCAGGTGATGATGAACGAGGCGAAGCCGCCGAAGATCGTCACCGCCAGGTTGTAGGCGACCGACAGGCCGGTCGACAGCACCTTGGCCGGGAACAGTTCCGAGAAGGCCGCCAGGATCGGGCCGGTGTACGCGGCGATCAGCACCCCGAACACCAGCTGGAACACCAGCAGCGATACCAGGCCCGGCACCTGGTTGATATAGAAGAACATCGGATAGGCCAGCAGCAGGATCAGCAGCGCCGAACCGGACAGTAGCGCGCGGCGGCCGATGCGGTCGGCGAGCCAGCCGACGATCGGCGAGAACACCATGATCGCGAGTCCGCCGACCATGCCGGCGATGAAGCCGGTGGACTGCGGCACCTGGAGCACTTTGACCGAGTAGGTCGGCATATAGAACAGCAGCACGTAGGTGCAGACGGTCCACAGGATCACCATCGAGAAGCTGGCCGTGGTCTCGCGCGGGTAGGTCTGCACGATCTCCTTGAGCGGCGAGTCGGAGCGCTCGGCGTTGTCGCGGAAGGTCGGCGTTTCGTCCAGGTGATGGCGGATGTAGTAGCCGACCGGACCGATGACGATGCCCAGCAGGAAGGGCAGGCGCCAGCCCCAGCTGTTCAGCGCCTCCGGGCTCAGCGCGCTGGTGACGAAGGTACCGACCGCGGCGCCGAGCAGCACCGCGACGCCGATGCTGGCCTGGATCCAGCTCGAGTAGAAGGCGCGCTGGCGGGCCGGCGCGTACTCGGTCAGGAAGGCGGTCGCGCCGCCCATCTCGCCGCCGGCGGAGAAGCCCTGCATCAGCCGCGCGATCACGATCAGCAGCGGCGCGAACACGCCGATCTGGTCGTAGGTCGGGGCGATGCCGATGATGGTGGTGCCCACCGCCATCAGCAGGATGGTCAGCGACAACGCCTGCTTGCGGCCGACGCGGTCGGCATAGATGCCGAGCACGATGCCGCCGACCGGACGCATGAAGAAGCCGACGCCGAAGGTGGCGACCGCCAGCAGCAGCGACGACAGGTCGTTGCCGGTCGGAAAGAACAGCCGCGCGATGATCACCGCGAAGAAGCTGTAGACGGTGAAGTCGAACCACTCGAGGCCGTTGCCGATCACCGTCGCGACGATGGCGCGGCGGCGTTCCCTGGCGTGAGTGGCGGGCAGCGCGTCGGCGTGGGCTACGCTCGCTTGCATGGGGTTCTCCTCTTCATGGTGTTCTCCTCTGGGATGGGCAGGCGCCCGCGTGCGGCTGGCGCAGCGGGCCGGACGGCCGATGTTAGAAGCTGGGCCGGCGCGGGCGGTAACGAAATCTGCGCATGTCCGCATGCCGTCGGCGCATGCATCGCACCGCGGTGGCGTGACGTTGGTGTCCGCCGTCGTCCGACAGCGCGCACGTACGAGCGATCGAGAGCGACCAAGGCCGATGGTGGTGGTCGACCGTGGGCAATGACCATCGACGGTCATCGATCGAGCGTCGTTCGACAGTCGATCGCGCATCGGTGAGGCGTCGATCGGGCGTCGATCCGGGGTCGATGAGGCGTCGATGAGGTGTCGATGCAGCAGCGATACCGAGCTCGCGAATGGCAAAGCGTTGCGTCGACGCATCACTCGAACGGCGCTCGCGCGCGATGCGCGATGGCGCGCGATGCGAAGCCGATGCGCGATGCGCGCTTCGCTGTCGCGATGGCCGTCGGCATCATCGGCGCGCTCGTCGCCGGACTGCCGTCGTCGCGATCGCACGCGGCCGCGATGCGCCTCGACGCCGCCGCGTCGCGCGACGCGCAGCGCGCGCATGGCACGCGCGACCGCTCTTCACTGCTTGCCGCAAAGCCTTGTTGCATGCGGCTTTGCGGCGAGCATGCGGGTTCTCCCTCGTGTCTTCTGCGTGTCCGCTCGAAGGCCTTCGAGCGGTCCACGCGAACGTCGCCGCAAGGTCTTCACGCGCGGCTCGACCAGTGCGTCGTCGGCATGTCGACGGAGCCGCGATGCAAGCAACGCAGAGGGTCGGCGAGCGTGTCGTCGCGGCATGCGACGCGTGTCTCGACAGCGCGTCGCGCGTGTCATTGCATCGATGCGTTCGTCATTGCAAAGCGCGCGCATTCGATGGCGTGATTTTTTGGAACTTTTTTCTTAACATCACCGACCAAACGAATTATGATTCGCCTTGACAAGAGTCTCTCTTCATTGCATGAAGCAGGACATCGCAAAGCGAAGAACTCGAACAACAACCGCGGCGCGATTCGATGCAGTGATGCAGGTAGCCGAGGAGCAACAGAACTTTGACGCAGACCAGACCGGGCTGGCTTCTTACAACGCGTACAGTCTCCTGTGGCCCATTGACGGGATGGGTTCGCTACCTCGAACAACACGGCGTCTGCCTGGCGCGGGCCATGACCGCGAATGCAGGTCTGCCGTCGGAATACTCCTACTTTGAAGCCGCGTGTCGTCGGGCAACGACGCGCGAGCGGATCGAATACTGCGGGACGCGACGAGCGTTGCGCGCGGGTCATCGCGTTGCACGTCGCCACGGAAGCCTTGCCCTGCGCAAGGCGCCCGCCAAGGAATTCATTAGCGTGCGGCAGCCGTATTGCGGCACGCCGATGAATCGCTCGCTCGACTGGGGTTTGCAAGCCTGCGGCTTGCAGGCATTAACGCCTCGGGTCGGTCGGGTCGCCAATTTTGGACATTCGATATTCACGCTTTAGTGAAGGAGTCATCCATGGCAACGACTGCGAAGAAGAAACCTGCGGCCAAGAAGGCCGCGCCCGCCAAGAAGGCAGCCGCCAAGAAGGCCGCACCGGCCAAGAAGACCGCGGTGAAGAAGGTCGCCGCTAAGAAGGCGGCGCCGGCCAAGAAGGCCGCAGCGAAGAAGGCCCCCGCCAAGAAGGTCGCGACCAAGAAGGTAGCGGCGAAGAAGGCGGCGCCGGCCAAGAAGGCTGCAGCGAAGAAGGCTCCCGCCAAGAAGGTCGCG
>MTEU01003375.1_pt1 | contig 13897 bp, 12 predicted proteins | sample 1042701 | NCBI WGS metagenome assembly MTEU01 (sample SAMN06185813, study PRJNA358809) | soil metagenome | isolation source: naturally attenuated soil | place: India | collected 2015-05-23
GATTGGGGGGGATTGGGGCGGCGTTTGGCGTGGGGATTGATGCGGCGTTTGGGCGGAGATTGGCGCGGCGATTACCTCGCAGGTCATCGCATTGCGCACGGCCGGCGACGATGATGAAGCCATCGCGACCGCTTCCTCCTTTTCTTCCCTTCGCCTTTCCCCTGACCCCTACGGAGATCGACCATGCAAACCGTTCAACCGACCCGCCTGCTGCGCCATGTCCTTCTCGCCGACGCCATCGTCAGTGGCCTGATGGGCCTGCTGATGGTGTTCGACGCCAACGTGCTGTCGAACTGGTTCGCGATTCCGGCGTCGTGGCTGCGCTATGCCGGCCTGGTGCTGCTGCCCTATGCCGCGATCGTCGGCCTGCTGGCGACCCGCAACCCAATGCCGCGCGCGCTGGTGCTGGCCGTGATCGTCTGCAACGCGCTGTGGGCGATCGACTGCATGCTGCTGCTGGTCACCGGCTGGCTGTCGCCGACCTGGCTGGGCAGCGCCTTCGTGCTGCTGCAGGCCTGGGGCGTGGCGGTGTTTGCCTGCCTGCAGTGGGTCGGCCTGCGCCGCGCGCAGGGCCAGCGCAGCGCGATGGCCTGAGCGACGAAGCTTGGCTCGCACCGGCCTCGAACAACGCCCGCGCATGCGGGCGGCTTTCCTTGTTCAGCGATCGGTGAAGTCACTGGGTCCCCGCGTTCGCGGGGACGACGGTATCGCGGTCACGTCGTCCCCGCGCAGGCGGGGACCCAGCGTCTTTCTCCCCGGCAGAGGCCCAATCTGACACGAAGCTGTCAGCAGCCTTGCACCGCGCTGACAGCGCCGATTTCGGTCCCAACAAACGCGAAACTTTGCACTATGCTTGCGTGGTTTTCGCGCGCCCGGCATTCCGCCCCTTCTCTGCCTCTTTCTCTGCCCCCTTTCGCGGCGCGCGTTGCTGGCGGTCCCAAAAAGGGGCGGCACGACAAGGAACGATCCCCATGACGACGCTGGAAATCAACGGCAAGCCGATGCAGGTCGACGCCGATCCGAGCACGCCGCTGCTGTGGGCGCTGCGCGATCAGCTGCGGATGACCGGCACCAAGTTCGGCTGCGGCATCGCGGCCTGCGGCGCCTGCACGGTACACATGAACGGCCAGCCGATCCGCGCGTGCGTGACGCCGATCTCCGCGCTGCAGGGCGCGCGTATCACGACGATCGAAGGCGCCGGCACCGACAAGGTCGGCCGGGCGGTGCTCGATGCCTGGGTCAGGAACGACGTATCGCAGTGCGGCTATTGCCAGAACGGGCAGGTGATGAGCGCGATCGGGCTGCTGCGCAACAAGCGCAAGCCGACCGATGCCGATATCGATCAGGCGATGGCCGGCAACCTGTGCCGCTGCGGCACCTATCAACGCATCCGCGCCGCCATCAAGGACGCGGCGCGCACGCTGGGCTGATCCGAGGCCGGGAGACATCATGCAAATGCAACGACTTGGAGCGCGGATTGCCGCGCTGTCCGGCGCCGCCGCCGCGGGCTCGCACGATGCGCCGGCAGCCGGCATCGACCGGCGCACCTTCCTGAAGCTGGGCGGCATCGCGGGCGGCGGACTGGCGCTGGGCATCGCGCCGCTGGCAGCGGTCCATGCCGATGAAGCGGCCGTGCCCGCGGCCAAGGGCCCGGCCGCGGCGCCACAGGCCTTCATCGTGATCGCGCCCGATAACACCGTGACGATCGCGGTCAACCGGCTCGAATTCGGCCAGGGCGTGCATACCGCGCTGCCGATGATGCTGGCCGAGGAGCTCGACGCCGACTGGCGCAACGTGCGCGCGGTGCTGGCGCCGGCCGGCGATCCGTACAAGGACCCGGCGATGGGCATCCAGATGACCGGCGGCTCCACCGCGGTCAAGCACTCGTACCAGCAGTATCGCGAGCTCGGTGCCCGTGCTCGCGCGATGCTGATCGCCGCGGCCGCGCAGCGGTGGGCGGTCGAGCCGTCGGCGTGCACCGCCGCGAACGGCGTGGTGACGGCCGGCAACCGCCGCGCGACCTATGGCGAGCTCGCGCAGGCCGCGATGGAGATGCCGGTGCCGCAGCAGGTCACGCTCAAGGATCCGTCGCGCTTCACGCTGATCGGCAAGCCGACGCCGCGGCTGGATACGCGCGGCAAGCTCGACGGCGCGGTCGGTTTCGGCATCGATACGCAGCTCGACGACCTGAGGGTCGCCGTGGTCGCGCGGCCCCCGCGCTTCGGCGGCAAGGTGCGCCGCTTCAATGCCGAGGCGGCGCGGGCGATCCAGGGCGTCATTGAAGTGCTGGAGGTGCCCACCGACGGCGGCGGCACCGGCGTCGCCGTGGTCGCCAATGGCTATTGGCCGGCCAAGCAGGGGCGCGATGCGTTGCAGGCCGAATGGGACGACAGCGGCTCGACGGTGTCGAGCGCGGCGCTGTTCGAGGAGTACGCGAAGCTGGCGCGCCAGCCCGGTAGAACGCCGCGCGCCGACGCCTTCGACCTGGCCGGGGCCGCGCGCACCGTCGAGGCCGAGTACCGCTTCCCCTATCTGGCGCACGCGCCGATGGAGCCGCTGAACTGCACGATGCAGGCCGAGGTGGCCGGCGGCAAGCCGACCCGCGTCAAGGTCTGGGCCGGCACGCAGTTCCAGACCGTCGACCACGGCGCGCTGGCCAAGGCCTTTGGCCTGCCACCCGAGCAGGTCTCGATCGTGACGATGATGGCCGGCGGCGGTTTTGGCCGGCGCGCGGTGCCGACCGCGGACTATCTGGTAGAGGCCGCGCAGTTGATGCGCGCCTGGGTCGCCAAGGGTCATCGAGAGCCGGTCAAGGTCATCTGGAGCCGCGAGGACGATATCCGCGGTGGCTACTACCGGCCGCTGCATCTGCACCATGCGCGCATCGGCATCGATGCGCAGGGCAGGGTGCTGGGCTGGGAGCACGCGATCGTCGGCCAGTCGCTGACGATGGGGTCGCCGTTCGAGGCCTTCCTGGTCAAGGACGGCGTCGACCACACGATGACCGAGGGCATCGTCGACCATGACTATGGTTTCCCGCTGCGGCTGTCGGTCCATCACCCGAAGGTGCAGGTGCCGGTGCTGTGGTGGCGCTCGGTCGGCCATACGCACACCGCCTTCGTCAAGGAGACGCTGATCGACGAACTGGCGACGGTGGCGAAACAGGACCCGGTCGCCTACCGGCTCGCACGGCTCGATCCGGTCAAGGGTGCGCGGCAACGCGCGGCGCTGCAGCTGGCGGTGGACAAGTCCGGCTACGGCAAGCGCAGGTTGCCGGCGGGACGCGCCTGGGGCGTCGCGGTGCACCAGTCCTTCGATTCGGCGGTGGCCTATGTGGTCGAGGTCTCGCTGCAGAACGGGCAACCGCACGTGCATCGCGTGACCGCCGGCGTGCATGCCAACCGCGTGATCAATCCACTGTCGGCGCGCGCGCAGATCGAGGGCGGCTGCGTGTTCGGGCTGGCGATGATCCGGCCGGGCTTTGCGATCGAGATCGACAATGGCGCGGTCAGGAACAGCAACTTCGGCGACTTCCCGCCGGTGCGCATCAATGATGCGCCGCCGGTCGAGGTGCACTTCGTGCCGTCCGACGATCCGCCTACCGGACTGGGCGAGCCCGGCGTGCCGGTGATCGCGCCGGCGGTCGCCAACGCGGTGTTCAAGCTGACCGGCAAGCGCCAGCGGCAGTTGCCGTTCGTGATGGCGTAGAGGGTGACGTTGGCGTTGGCTGTCGCGGCATCGCGGGTTGTCGTCCCCGCGCATGCGGGGACCCAGTGGCTTTGAAAGACGCTGGGTTCCCGCCTGCGCGGGAACGACATGATGGCGCTCGGGACGCCGTAGGTGCGTGGATTACAGCGCCAGGTAATGCGCCATCAGCCGCGGCATCGACATCAGCCGCACCGTTTCCGCACCGTCCGTGCCGGGCAGGGCGACGCGAATCAGGCCGGACTGGTCAGCCGACAGTGCGCCGTGGCGTGCGACCGGAGTGTGCCGCGTCAGCGAGACCGAGCCCGACACCGCGCGCTGCCCGGCGGCCGCATCTTCGATCACCAGCGGCTGCGGCGTATCGATCTCGACGGCCATGCTCATGCCGCGCAGCTTCAGCGCCGCCCTGCCGCTGCCTGTGACCGAACCCGAACCGAAGTCGCTGCTGGCATCGAGCCGCACCTGCATGCCCTGCGTCATCGCAGTGGCGCCGCCGGGCGGCGTCATCATGAAGTACTGGCTGTCGATGCGCACCAGCGGCGTGGTGCCCGCCAGCAGCGGCCCGCTCGCGCTGAGCGGATCGCCGAAAGCCAGCCAGTCGGTCCACATGCCGGCCGCCTGCAGCAGCGGCTGCGCGTCGGTCGCCTTGGTCGGGTCCGGCCGCGACAGCGCGATGTCGAACTGCACCTGACCGCTGGCGCCGAAGACGCCGGGCTCTCCGGCGAAATAGGTCACCGTCATCCGGCCCGAGCGCGCCAGCACCAGGCCGGACAGCGGTTCGCGCGTCAGGCACTGGCGATAGTCCAGCGTGAAGATGTCGCCGTGGTCGAGCACGCCGTTGGGCGTGGCGTCCTCGTAGGCGATCGTGACCTCCCCCTGCGTGCGCTCGCCGGCGGCGCAGGCATAGGTCACCGAGCCCCTGGTCCGCGCCTCGTCGAGCCGCGCCGGCGTTTCGGCGCGCAGCAGCAGCGGCAGCGCGGCGGCGCGCATCGTCGCGGTCAGGTCTTCGCTGTCGACCGGCGCCTGGCTGGCGCTTTCCCGGGCGCGCGCTGTCGGATCCGGAGGACGGGTCATATGGGCCTGCATCAGCACCGTGGCGCGGTCGGCGACCGCGCGAATGTCCATCGCGCCTTGCGCGGCAAGCAGATCGATGCCCTGGGCGACGGCTTGCGCGACATAGGCCTGGGTCCAGTCGCTGATTCCCGCCGCCGTGCGGGACGCCTGGCTTTCCCGGATGGCCCTGGCGGCCCAGACCGCGAAGTTCTCGAAGCTGTTGTCGGACATCGGCGACAGGCCGGGGGCGGCCGCGTACTGCCGCTCGCGCAGCGCATGCAGCGTGGCGGCGACGACGCCGCGGGTGTCGGACGGCAGCGCCGAATTGCCCGAGAGCGGTTGCGAGATCGGCGTGGGAACGACGCGCGCATAGTCGGCCGGCAGCAGCAACGCCTTGGCGATCTCCGCCTCGAGTTCCTGCTTCAGCTGGTCGATCGCGGCCGTCATTTCCTGCTTGAGGCGCGCGGCCTCGGCCTCGTTCGCCCTCTGGATCGCTTCCTGGTTGGCGCGCAGCGAGCCGACCACCGGCGACGGCAGGTGCAGCAACAGCTCGTCGAGCATGCTGACCGGCTTGGTGCCCTCGACCTTGCAGATGTCGGGGACCAGCGCGCGAACCTTGTCGGCGGTGCTCAGCGCCTGCTGCTTTCCGGTGGCCTCGTCGAAGAACACCGCGGAGGGGCCGCCGCTGACCGTGATCAGCCCCGGGCCGCAATTCGCGGCGGGGATGGTCAACGTGACCTGGCCGACGTCGCCGATCGTCCCCGAGGCGATGACGCCCTTGCCGTCCAGTCCACCTACCGTGACCAGGCCATGCAATACCGTACCCAGATGCGGCTGTACCGTCAGCGAATAGGTGGCCGGCGCGCTTGGCGTGCCGTTGTTGCCGCCGTTGTTGCCATTACCGGCCTGGCCGCCGCCACCATCATCGTCGCCGCCGCAAGCCGCCAGCGTGCCGGCGACGACGGCCGCCAGCGCCCGCAGCGCGATGCGCGCTGTCCTGCCTCGATTCATTTCCCTTCTCCCGTCCAAGGCATCGGTGCGCGCCCGTCGGGGGCGACGGCCCGATGCCGACCCGTTGTTGAGTGTGGTTGTGTGTGGCTCTGTATGGATCTGCGTCCCCGGTGCGCCGCCATTTCGCGCCGCGCACCGGCGGCGCGTAGGCTAGCACAACGGTTGCGTGTGTCATCCCCCGAACGCGGCTTGCCATTGCAGGATGTGGCGCCTAATGTACGGACATGGACCCCAAGCAGGAAGCCACCTTGAGCTATGCCTTGCTGGCCGATCCGGCGCGCGCCGACATCTGCCGCGCGCTGCTGGAGGCCGGCGATGTCTGCGTGCCGGCCGCGGACCTGGCCGCCGCCGCGGGCCTGACCTTGCGCCGCGCGGGGCGGATCTTCCAGGAACTGCTGCAGGCCGACATCGTGGCGCTGACCGTGCAGGACCGGCAGGTCTGCTACAGCCTGAAGGCACGCCGCGAGATACGGCAGGCCCTTGGCTATATCGAGGACTCGGGGCTGTTGTCCTAGCGTCCTGACGCTTGTCGAAGCCCCGCACCGCCAGCTTCTCCCTTCTCTCCCTTCCCAGCCTTCTTCGCTTCCGCCGGGCACTCTTTTCGCTTCCCGGGCCGTCACGCCGACCGCTTGTCGGAAAAAATTACCGCGGCCGCGCAGGATTTGCGCATCGTGGCGCTGGCGGCGCCGTGCCCATATCGGTTCGCCATCGGACGACACCATGGACGACGCCATGGACGACACCGCGGATGCCGCCAGACGGGCATGGAAGCTGCATCGACGGGCGGATGACAACCGTCTTCGCCCGCGAGCCCATGAATGTGAATGTCCGTGCCACCGCACCGGCCGGCGCCATGCCCGGCCCTCCGCCCGATCCCTCGCAGACTGTCGAAGCAACGCGCGACACCTCGGTCTGGTGGAAGAGCGCCGTGGTCTACCAGATCTACCCGCGCTCCTTCGCGGATGCCAATGGCGACGGCGTCGGCGACCTGGCCGGCATCATCGAGCGGCTCGATCACGTGCGCGCATTGGGCGCCGACACGATCTGGATTTCGCCGATCTATCGCTCGCCGATGGCCGATGCGGGCTATGACATCAGCGACTACTGCGACGTCGATCCGGTGTTCGGCTCGCTGGCCGATGCCGACCGCCTGATCGGCGAGGCCCATGCGCGCGGCTTGCGCGTGCTGCTCGACTTCGTGCCGAACCACACGTCGGATCAGCATCCGTGGTTCATCGAATCGCGCTCGTCGCGCGACAACCCCAAGCGCGACTGGTACATCTGGCGCGACCAGCCGAACGACTGGCGCGCGGCGCTCGGCGCCGGCAGCGCATGGACATGGGACGAGGCTACCGGCCAGTACTATCTGCATCTGTTCCTGCCGCAGCAGCCCGACCTGAACTGGCGCAATCCGCAGGTCGTGCAGGCGATGCACGGCGTGCTGCGCTTCTGGCTCGACCGCGGCGTCGACGGCTTTCGCATCGACGTCGCGCATTGCACCGGCAAGGACCCGACCTTCGCCGATCATCCGCGCTGCCTGGCCGGCGAGCCGCTGGCCGACTTCAACGACGATCCCTACAGCCACGAGGTGCTGCGCGGCATCCGCAAGCTGGTTGACAGCTATCCCGGCGACCGCGTGCTGGTCGGCGAGGTCAATATCCGCTCGACCGCCACCGTGGTGCAGTACTACGGCGCCGGCGACGAGTTGCACATGTCGTTCAACTTCCCGCCGCTCGATGCGCCGTGGGACCCGGTGGTGTTCCGCACCTGCATCCGCGAGGTCGATGCGCTGCTGCAGCCAGCGGAGGCCTGGCCGACCTGGGTGCTGTCGAACCACGACAACGAGCGCCATCGCACCCGCTACGGCGGCTCGATGCGCCGCGCCCGCGCCGCGGCGGTGATGCTGCTGACGCTGCGCGGCACGCCGTTCATCTTCCAGGGCGAGGAACTGGGGCTGGAGGACGTGGTGGTCGAAGCGGGCCAGCGCGTCGATCCGGGCGGGCGCGACGGTCCGCGCGGACCGATCCCCTGGGACTTCGCGCCGCCGCATGGCTGGCGCGCGGCCCGGACCTGGCTGCCGTTCCCGCCCGAGGCCGCCACGCTGTCGGTGCAGTCGCAATGGTCGCAGCCCTCGTCGATGCTGCATCTGTACCGCACGCTGATCGCCGCGCGCCGTGCCAGTGCGGCGCTGCGGCTGGGCAGCTGGGAAGAAGTGCCGTCGCCGCCCGAGGTGCTGGCCTATCGCCGCCGGCATGGCGAGGACGAGCGCGTGGTCTGCATCAACTTTGCCGAGCGGCCGCTGCCGGTCGATCTCGACGGCGACTGGCGCGTCGCGATCGACAGCCTGCCCGAAGGGGCGGACCGGCGTTTCGACGGCATGCTGCAGCCCGAGCAGGCCGTGCTGCTGGAGCCGCTGTCGCTGCCGAAGCCATCGCAGCCATCGCAGCCGTAAGCGCTGCGGGCGGTGCAGCCCGGACCGCCCGCTGCCGCCGTTCAACCGTCAGGAGGAGGACCCATGCGTTCGCTCTGGTACCGCAATGCGATCATCTACCAAATCGACGTCAGCGTATTTCGCGACGGCAATAACGACGGATGGGGCGATCTCCAGGGCTTGACAGCGCATCTCGAATACCTGCGCGGACTCGGCGTGACCTGCATCTGGTTGTCGCCGTTCTACCAGTCGCCGTTTCTCGATGGCGGCTACGACATCACCGACCATCTCGCCGTCGATCCGCGCTTCGGCAATCTGGCCGACATGGTGGCGCTGCTCGAGAAGGCCGAAGAGCTTGGTATCCGCGTGATGGTGGAGCTGGTGGCGCACCACACGTCGGATCAGCATCGCTGGTTCCAGGAAGCGCGGCGCGACCGCAATTCGCCGTACCGCGACTACTACGTCTGGGCCGACGAACCGGAGGAGACCCACGTCAAGCCGATCTTCCCGACCGTCGAGGACAGCGTCTGGACCTGGGACGAGGAAGCGGGCCAATACTACCGGCACGCCTTCTATTCGCACCAGCCCGATCTGAACATCGCCAATCCGGCGGTGCGTACCGAGATCGAGGAGATCATGTCGTTCTGGCTGCGGCTCGGCGTATCCGGCTTCCGCATCGATGCGGCGGGGCACATGATCGATGGGGCCAAGGAAGCGGACCCGCGCGACGACGGCTTCTGGCTGCTGAACGACCTGCGCGCGTTCGCGACGCTGCGCCGCTCCGACGCGGTGCTGCTTGGCGAGGTCGACGTGCCGGTCGAGGACTACGCGCGCTATTTCGGCAAGGGCCACCGGCTGACGCTGGTGTCGAACTTCTTCCTGAACAACCTGCTGTTCCTGGCGCTGGCGCGCGAGCGCGCCGAGCCGATCGAACGCGCGCTGCGCGAGCAGCCCGATCCGCCCGAGCGCGCGCAATACGCGGTGTGGGTACGCAATCACGACGAGCTCGATCTGGAGCGCCTCAGCGAGGCCGAGCGCGAAGAGGTGATGCAGCGCTTCGCGCCGGATCCGGACATGCGCGTCTACAACCGCGGTATCCGCCGCCGGCTGCCGCCGATGCTTGACGGCGACCAGCGCCGCATCGCGCAGGTCCATGCGCTGCTGTTCTCGCTGCCCGGCACGCCGATCCTGCGCTACGGCGAGGAGATCGGCATGGGCGAGGACCTGTCGCTGAAGGAGCGCCACGCCGTGCGCACGGCGATGCAATGGTCCGACGAGGTCAATGGCGGCTTCTCGCCCGCCGATCCCGAATCGCTGCCGGTGCCGGTGATCCGCGAGGGCCCGTTCCGCTACGACCAGGTCAATATCTACGACCAGTTGCTGCGCGACGATTCACTGCTGGCGAAGACCGGCAAGATGATCCGCGCGCGCGTCGGCATGCCGGAGATCGGCTATGGCGAATGCACGGTGATGGAGGTCGGCTGTCCGTCGGTGCTGGCGCTGCGGCACGAGCTGGACGGGCAGGTGGTGTTCACGTTCGCCAATCTGTCGGACAAGGACGTCGAGGTGAAGCTGCCCGAGGTCGAGGTCGGCGAGCTGCGCGACATGCTGGTCGATGGCCCGTACCCGCCGGCGCAGACCGCGCATACGCTGAAGCTGCGCGCCTACGGCTACCGATGGCTGCGGCAGCGGCCGTGCTTCGGGCCGTGATCGGCAGCATCAGTCCGGCAAAGACAGCGACAACCAGGGAGAAACGCGATGGAAGCGATCGGACAACGGCGCTGGGTCATTGCGGAAGGCTATCTGCCGCCGACCGACCCGGCCGCCAGCAGGCAATTGAACAGCCATGAAGCGGCCTGCCTGCTCAATACCGGCGATGCCCCGGCCCATGTCACGGTGACGATCTTCTATGCGGACCGCGAACCCGTCGGTCCGTACCGGCTCACGGTGCCGGCGCGCCGCACCTTGCATCTGCGCTTCAACGATCTGCGCGACCCCGAGCCGATCCCCGAGGACACCGACTACGCCAGCGTGATCGAGTCCGATGTGCCGATCGTCGTGCAGCACACCCGGCTCGATTCGCGCCAGGCCGCGCTCGCGCTGATGACCACGCTGGCCTATCCGGTCCCGGCCTCGGTGTCCGCGGCGTCCGGCTGACCGCGCCGCACCCGATCCCCATTTCGCCCAGGAGTCCGCCATGCCCTTGATCGGCTATCACGCCTCGCACGAACAGTTCTCGCCGGGCGACCTGCTGCGCTATGCGCGCGCCGCGCAGCTGGCCGGTTTTACCGCGCTCAGCAGCTCCGACCACTTCCATCCGTGGAGCGAGCGGCAAGGGGAGAGCGGCCATTCCTGGTCCTGGCTCGGCGCCGCGATGGCGACCGTCGACCTGCCGACGGGCGTGGTCGCCTGTCCGTTCGGGCGCTACCACCCGGCCGTGGTCGCCCAGGCCGCCGCGACGCTGGAGGCCATGTTCCCGGGCCGCTTCTGGATCGCGCTGGGCACCGGCGAGGCGCTGAACGAACACATCACCGGCCGGCCGTGGCCGCCCAAGCCCGAGCGGCAGGCGATGCTGTCCGAGTCGGTGGACGTAATGCGCGCGCTGTGGCGCGGCGAGGAGGTGACGCACCGGGGCAGCATCGTCGTCGATCGCGCCCGGCTGTACACGCTGCCGCAGCGTCCGCCGCCGATCTTCGCCGCCGCGCTGACCGAGCAGACCGCGCGCTGGGCGGGACAGTGGGCCGACGGCCTGATCACGATCTCGGCGCCGCGCGAGACCATGCGCGCGGTCATCGACGCCTTTCGGGAGGGCGGCGGCGGAGGCAAACCGGTGCATATCCAGGCCAAGATCGCCTACGCCGACCCCACGCAGGGCGACGAGGCCGCGCGCCGCATGGCCTACGAGCAGTGGCGCACCAATGTGTTCGACAGCGAGACCGCGGCGAACCTGGCGACCCCGGCCGAGTTCGATGCCCGCGCCCGCACGGTGTCGCCGGACGACATCGAGCGCGCGGTCCGGATCTCCTGCGACGCCGCGCAGCAGGCCGCCTGGCTTGCCGAAGACCTGGCGATGGGCGCCGACGCGGTCTTCCTGCACAACGTCTGCGGCAACCAGCAGGCCTGGCTCGACGCCTGCGCGCAGACGGTGCTGCCGCAACTGCGGGGCGGGGTCTGAACCCGCCTCGTTGGCACCCGCTGGCGACATTCGCCTGAAAAAACCGGGCCGCACAATATAAGAGACAATGCCCGCCGGGCCTTGCACCGCGCCGGCCCGGGGCAAATTCCCTGCTTTTGTGCGGGTAAACCCGTATTCAGGCCTCGTCTTGAAAACCCGAAACCCCGTCCCTATAATTAGCACTCGCCGGGTGCGAGTGCTAACAGCGTGCTGTAATCTCCATCCGGCGTCCGATTTCAAGGGCCTCCGCAGTCCCGCGGCGGCCACTTTGCAAATAAATGCTCACTTGTACTAAGGAGTCCGTATGAATCTGCGTCCTTTGCACGACCGCGTGATCGTCAAGCGTCTGGACAACGAAACCAAGACCGCTTCCGGCATCGTGATTCCCGACAATGCTGCCGAGAAGCCCGATCAGGGCGAAGTGCTGGCCATCGGCCCGGGCAAGAAGGATGACAAGGGCGCGTCGATCGCCCTCGACGTCAAGGTGGGTGACCGCGTGCTGTTCGGCAAGTACGCCGGCCAGACCGTGAAGGTGGATGGCCAGGAACTGCTGGTCATGCGCGAAGAAGACATCATGGCGGTCATCAACAAGTGATGTCGCTGTCCGGGCGCCGCGCGTCCGGAACCCCCGGGGCGCACGGTTTCGCCGCTGCGGCGATCGCGCCCGGGACTTTTCCCGTACAGAATTCTGGAGATCTAGAACATGGCAGCTAAAGACGTAGTGTTCGGCGACAGCGCTCGCCACAAGATGGTCGAAGGCGTGAACATCCTGGCCAACGCGGTCAAGGTGACCCTGGGTCCGAAGGGCCGCAACGTGGTGCTCGAGCGCAGCTTCGGCGGCCCGACCGTGACCAAGGACGGCGTGTCGGTCGCCAAGGAAATCGAGCTGAAGGACAAGCTGCAGAACATGGGCGCCCAGATGGTCAAGGAAGTCGCTTCCAAGACCAGCGACAACGCCGGTGACGGTACCACCACCGCGACCGTGCTGGCCCAGTCGATCGTGCGCGAAGGCATGAAGTACGTTGCCGCCGGCATGAACCCGATGGATCTGAAGCGCGGCATCGACAAGGCCGTGGGCGCCGCCGTCGAAGAGCTGAAGAAGCTGAGCAAGCCGACCACGACCAGCAAGGAAATCGCCCAGGTTGGCGCGATCTCGGCCAACAGCGACGAAGTGATCGGCAAGCTGATCGCCGAAGCGATGGACAAGGTCGGCAAGGAAGGCGTGATCACCGTTGAAGACGGCAAGTCGCTGGCCGACGAGCTGGAAGTCGTCGAGGGCATGCAGTTCGACCGCGGCTACCTGTCGCCGTACTTCATCAACAACCCGGACAAGCAAGTCGTCCAGCTCGACAACCCGTTCGTGCTGCTGTTCGACAAGAAGATCTCGAACATCCGCGACCTGCTGCCGGTGCTGGAGCAAGTGGCCAAGTCGAGCCGTCCGCTGCTGATCATCGCCGAAGACGTCGAAGGCGAAGCGCTGGCGACCCTGGTGGTCAACAACATCCGTGGCATCCTGAAGACCGCCGCCGTCAAGGCGCCCGGCTTCGGCGACCGCCGCAAGGCCATGCTGGAAGACATCGCCATCCTGACCGGCGGCACCGTGATCGCCGAGGAAGTCGGCCTGACGCTGGAAAAGGCCACGCTGCAAGACCTGGGTCAAGCCAAGCGTGTCGAGATCGGCAAGGAAAACACCATCATCATCGACGGTGCCGGTGACGCCGCTGCGATCGAAGGCCGTGTCAAGCAGATCCGCGCCCAGATCGAGGAAGCGACCTCGGACTACGACCGCGAGAAGCTGCAAGAGCGCGTGGCCAAGCTGGCCGGCGGTGTTGCGGTGATCAAGGTTGGTGCCGCCACCGAAGTCGAAATGAAGGAAAAGAAGGCACGCGTCGAAGACGCGCTGCACGCCACCCGCGCTGCCGTTGAAGAAGGCATCGTCCCGGGCGGCGGCGTGGCCCTGCTGCGTGCCCGCGCTGCGATCTCGAGCCTGACCGGCGAGAACCCCGACCAGAACGCCGGCATCAAGATCGTGCTGCGCGCGATGGAAGAGCCGCTGCGCCAGATCGTGCTGAACGCCGGCGAGGAAGCCTCGGTCGTCGTGGCCAAGGTCATCGAGGGCAACGGCAACTTCGGCTACAACGCCGCCAGCGGCGAGTACGGCGACCTGGTCGAGATGGGCGTGCTGGATCCGACCAAGGTGACCCGCACCGCGCTGCAGAACGCCGCTTCGGTCGCATCGCTGATGCTGACCACCGACTGCGCGATCGCCGAAACGCCGAAGGAAGAGTCGGCGCCGGCAATGCCGGGCGGCATGGGTGGCATGGGCGGCATGGACGGCATGATGTAATCACGCCGGCCGTCGGCTTCGGCCGACTGCCCTGACTGCCGAGACGGCGTGAGTCGTCGCCTCAGTCGAAACCCCCACGGGTGCAAGCCCGTGGGGGTTTTTTTTTTAGGGCTCGCGGTGGGTGCCTTCGGGCGATGGGTTTCTCCCCTCTCCCGCTTGCGGGAGAGGGGGTGGG
>MTEU01002818.1_pt1 | contig 13877 bp, 13 predicted proteins | sample 1042701 | NCBI WGS metagenome assembly MTEU01 (sample SAMN06185813, study PRJNA358809) | soil metagenome | isolation source: naturally attenuated soil | place: India | collected 2015-05-23
AAAGGGCTGCAAAGCAGCCCCAGCATTTTTTGCCTCGATGCTTAAATCCCGGGGCCGCTCTGCGGCCCTTTCGCGACACAAGGCCGCTCCTACAAAGCAATTCAGTTCGCGAACGTAACCCTTCAATTCCACAGAGACTGTGCAAGTGTTGAAGACTGTGGTGATCCTGTGGGAGCGGGTTTACCCGCGAAGAGGCCCGCCCAGACAACACCTCATTCAAGCCTCAGTGCAATGTCCGAGGCTCAGCAGGCATCTGCACCTGAATCAATGCAGACTCAAGCAAAGCCCGCAGTACCTCAAGCTCATGCATCGAGATCATCATCAGGATCACAATCAGGTCTATGCTTGTGGCAGCCCAGCAGCAAGGACCGTCCATGCCCCGTCCAAGCCACCTGACCACAATCGCCCTGGTCGCCGCCGCCTTCTATATATATGCACTGGCCAGCGACAACCCCCTGCTCGCCCTGCTGGCCAAACCGATCCCGGTACTGGCCCTGATCGCCTGGCTGCGCAGTGCTCCCGACAAACCTTATCGCCGCTGGATCACCCTAGGCCTGGCATTCTCGGTACTCGGCGACATCCTGCTGGCCATCCCCGCTGACCTGTTCGTGTTTAGCCTGGCCGCCTTCCTCTGCGCCCACCTGGCTTACCTGCGCGCCTATTGCAGCCAGACCCTGCGCCCAGCCCTGCCCGCACTGCTGCTGAGCGCCATCACCGGCATCACTCTGCTCGGCGTGCTGGTCAGCCACGGTCTCGGCCCGCTACTGATCCCGGTCGTGCTCTATGCCTTGGCCATCAGCGCCATGCTCTGGCGCGCCCTGGCCTGTGGCGGGCTCGCCGCGCTCGGCGCCTGCCTGTTCGTGCTTTCCGACAGCCTGATCGGTATCGACCGCTTCGTCAGCCCGTTCGCCGCCGCGCCGTACCTGATCATCCTCACCTACTGGCTCGGCCAGTGGGCGATCGCTTCATCAGCCAGTCATCGCTCAATCGATAAAGAATTGACCCAGAGCGGTACGAGCGGTGTCGAACGGTGCTAGAACAGACGTTTTTCACATTTGCAAGTAGAGGGAATCGCCAGATGAACTTTACAAGGCGCAGAACAGAAGAAATATCAGGTCTCAGGGCAAATGATATTAATTATCATTACGAAACTTGCAATTCGTTACCCGCAGCAAGAAACATAATTAACAAAAACGCGCGCAATGCCCGAATATCAAGGCTTTCAGCCAGTTAGACGCAGGTTTTGTACTTAATCCTACGAATAATTTTGCGACAGAAATTTTACTTGCACGGGGTTTACCCATAAAATCAGCGCGATTGATTCAGCTGCGACATTTGGTCACTGCATGTGCGACACCAGGTCGCCGCTCTACACTTATTTCAGACTGCAGAGCTGGGTCTCTGTATAAGGATCTCTAGCATGTCCGATTCGGCAGGACTCATCGCCCACAACTGGGGCTTTGCCATCTTCCTCCTGGGTGTCGTCGGCCTGTGCGCCTTCATGCTCGGCCTGTCCAGCCTGCTCGGTAGCAAGGCCTGGGGTCGCGCCAAGAACGAACCCTTCGAATCCGGCATGCTGCCCGTCGGCAGCGCCCGCCTGCGCCTGTCCGCCAAATTCTATCTGGTCGCGATGCTGTTCGTGATCTTCGATATCGAAGCCCTCTTTCTCTTTGCATGGTCTGTGTCCGTCCGCGAAAGCGGCTGGACCGGATTCGTCGAAGCACTCGTTTTCATAGCAATTCTGTTGGCTGGTCTTGTCTACCTATGGCGCGTCGGGGCACTTGATTGGGCTCCCGAAGGTCGCCGCAAGCGGCAAGCGAAGCTGAAACAATGAGGCTTTGGCATGCAATACAATCTCACCAGAATCGATCCGGATGCGCCCAACGAGCAGTACCCGGTCGGTGAACGGGAAACCGTCACCGACCAACTGCTGGAGGACCAGGTCCACAAGAACATCTTCATGGGCAAGCTTGAAGATGTGCTGCGTGGCGCGGTCAACTGGGGTCGCAAGAACTCCCTCTGGCCGTACAACTTCGGCCTGTCCTGCTGCTACGTGGAAATGACCACGGCCTTCACGGCACCCCACGACATCGCCCGCTTCGGCGCCGAAGTCATCCGGGCCTCGCCGCGTCAGGCCGACTTCATGGTCATCGCCGGTACCTGCTTCGTCAAAATGGCGCCGATCATCCAGCGCCTGTACGAGCAGATGCTCGAACCGAAATGGGTCATCTCCATGGGTTCGTGCGCCAACTCCGGCGGCATGTACGACATCTACTCGGTCGTTCAGGGGGTCGACAAGTTCCTCCCCGTGGACGTCTATGTGCCTGGCTGCCCGCCACGCCCTGAGGCTTTCCTGCAAGGCTTGATGCTGCTGCAGGAGTCGATCGGCCAAGAACGACGCCCGCTTTCCTGGGTTGTTGGTGATCAAGGTATTTACCGTGCCGAGATGCCAGCCCAGAAAGACCTGCGTCGTGAGCAGCGCATTGCAGTAACCAACCTGCGCAGCCCCGACGAAGTCTGATCCAGCGACCTGCCGCCCGCTCCCCTGGAGCCGGCGGCCTGGCTTCATTCTTAACGTTGACCCAAAGCGACCGAGACCATGACAGCGGACAACGCTATTTTCATTCCGCCCTACAAGGCTGACGACCAGGATGTGGTCGTCGAACTGCATAACCGTTTTGGCGCCGAAGCATTCGTCGCCCAGGAAACCCGCACCGGCATGCCCGTGCTGTGGGTCAAGCGCGAGCAGCTCAAGGAAGTGCTCAGCTTCCTGCGCGGCGTGGCCAAACCGTACAGCATGCTGTACGACCTGCACGGCGTCGACGAGCGCCTGCGCACCCAGCGTCGCGGCCTGCCAGCCGCCGACTTCAGCGTGTTCTACCACCTGCTGTCGATCGAGCGTAACAGCGATGTGATGATCAAGGTGTCGCTCAGCGAAGGCGATCTGAACCTGCCGACCGTGACCGGTATCTGGCCGAACGCCAACTGGTACGAGCGCGAAGTCTGGGACATGTTCGGCATCGACTTTGCCGGCCACCCGCACCTCAGCCGCATCATGATGCCGCCCACCTGGGAAGGCCACCCTCTGCGCAAGGACTACCCGGCCCGCGCCACCGAGTTCGATCCCTACAGCCTGACCCTGGCCAAGCAGCAGCTTGAAGAGGAATCGGCACGCTTCAACCCGGAAGCCTGGGGCATGAAGCGCCAGGGCGCGAACGAGGACTACATGTTCCTCAACCTCGGCCCCAACCACCCTTCCGCGCACGGTGCCTTCCGTATTGTCCTGCAGCTGGACGGCGAAGAGATCGTCGACTGCGTACCGGACATCGGCTACCACCACCGTGGCGCCGAGAAAATGGCCGAACGCCAATCCTGGCACAGCTTCATCCCCTACACCGACCGTATCGACTATCTCGGCGGGGTGATGAACAACCTGCCGTACGTGCTCGCGGTCGAGAAGCTGGCCGGCATCAAGGTGCCACAGAAGGTCGACACCATCCGCGTGATGCTGGCCGAGTTCTTCCGTATCACCAGCCACCTGCTGTTCCTGGGTACCTACATCCAGGACGTCGGCGCCATGACCCCGGTGTTCTTCACCTTCACCGACCGCCAGCGCGCCTACACCGTGATCGAAGCGATCACCGGTTTCCGCCTGCACCCGGCCTGGTACCGCATCGGTGGCGTCGCCCACGACCTGCCGCGCGGCTGGGACAAGCTGGTCAAGGACTTCGTCGAATGGCTGCCCAAGCGCCTCGACGAGTACGAAAAGGCCGCCCTGCAGAACAGCATCCTCAAGGGCCGTACCATCGGCGTTGCCGCGTACAACACCAAGGAAGCGCTGGCCTGGGGTACCACCGGTGCCGGCCTGCGTGCCACCGGTTGCGACTTCGACCTGCGCAAAGCCCGCCCCTACTCCGGCTACGAGAACTTCGAGTTCGAAGTACCGCTGGCCCACAACGGCGATGCCTACGATCGCTGCATGGTCCGTGTCGAGGAGATGCGCCAGAGTATCCGCATCATCGACCAGTGCCTGCGCAACATGCCGGAAGGCCCGTACAAGGCGGATCATCCGCTGACCACGCCGCCGCCGAAAGAGCGCACCCTGCAGCACATCGAAACCCTGATCACGCACTTCCTGCAAGTCTCGTGGGGCCCGGTCATGCCGGCCAACGAGTCGTTCCAGATGATCGAGGCGACCAAGGGCATCAACAGTTACTACCTGACGAGCGATGGCGGCACCATGAGCTACCGCACCCGGATCCGTACCCCGAGCTACCCGCACCTGCAGCAGATCCCTTCGGTGATCAAAGGCAGCATGGTCGCCGACCTCATTGCGTACCTGGGCAGTATCGACTTCGTTATGGCTGACGTGGACCGCTAAGCATGAACAGCACGCTTATCCAGACAGACCGTTTCGCCCTGAGCGAAACCGAGCGCTCGGCCATCGAGCACGAAATGCATCACTACGAGGACCCGCGCGCGGCGTCCATCGAAGCCCTGAAGATCGTCCAGAAGGAACGTGGCTGGGTGCCGGACGGCGCCATTCACGCCATCGGCGAAGTACTGGGCATCCCGGCCAGCGACGTCGAAGGTGTCGCCACCTTCTACAGCCAGATCTTCCGTCAGCCGGTCGGCCGCCACATCATCCGCGTGTGCGACAGCATGGTCTGCTACATCGGCGGCCATGAATCCGTGGTCAGCCAGATCCAGAGCGAACTGGGCATCGGCCTGGGCCAGACCACCGCCGACGGGCGCTTCACCCTGCTGCCGGTATGCTGCCTGGGCAACTGCGACAAGGCCCCGGCGCTGATGATCGACGACGACACTTTCGGTGACGTGCAGCCGGCTGGCGTTTCCAAACTGCTGGAGGGTTACGTATGACCATTACTTCCTTCGGCCCGGCCAACCGCATCGCGCGCACGGCCGAAACCCACCCGCTGACCTGGCGCCTGCGTGACGACGGCGAGCCGGTCTGGCTTGCCGAGTACGAATCGAAGAACGGCTACGCTGCCGCCCGCAAGGCGCTGGCGCAAATGTCGGCCGACGACATCGTGCAAAGCGTCAAGGACTCCGGCCTCAAGGGCCGCGGTGGTGCAGGCTTCCCCACTGGCGTGAAGTGGGGCCTGATGCCCAAAGACGAATCCATGAACATCCGCTACCTGCTGTGCAATGCGGACGAAATGGAGCCGAACACCTGGAAGGACCGCATGCTGATGGAGCAACAGCCCCATCTGCTGGTCGAGGGCATGCTGATCAGCGCCCGCGCCCTGAAGGCCTACCGTGGCTACATCTTCCTGCGTGGCGAATACACCACCGCAGCGAAGAACCTCAACCGCGCCATCGAGGAAGCCAAGGCCGCCGGCCTGCTGGGCAAGAACATCCTCGGCAGCGGTTTCGATTTCGAGCTGTTCGTGCACACCGGTGCCGGCCGCTACATCTGCGGTGAAGAAACCGCACTGATCAACTCGCTGGAAGGCCGTCGCGCCAACCCGCGCTCCAAGCCGCCCTTCCCTGCCGCCGTTGGCGTGTGGGGCAAGCCGACTTGCGTGAACAACGTCGAAACCCTGTGCAACGTCCCGGCCATCGTCGCCAACGGCAACGACTGGTACAAGTCGCTGGCCCGCGAAGGCAGCGAAGACCACGGCACCAAGCTTATGGGCTTCTCTGGCAAGGTGAAGAACCCGGGCCTGTGGGAATTGCCGTTCGGCGTGACCGCCCGCGAACTGTTCGAGGATTATGCCGGCGGCATGCGCGACGGCTTCAAGCTCAAGTGCTGGCAGCCAGGCGGCGCCGGTACCGGCTTCCTGCTGCCCGAGCACCTCGACGCGCAGATGTACGCCGGCGGCATCGCCAAGGTCGGCACCCGCATGGGTACCGGTCTGGCCATGGCGGTGGACGACAGCATCAACATGGTTTCGCTGCTGCGCAACATGGAAGAGTTCTTTGCCCGCGAGTCGTGCGGCTGGTGCACCCCATGCCGTGACGGCCTGCCGTGGAGCGTGAAGATGCTGCGCGCACTGGAAAAAGGTCAGGGCCGCGCCGAAGACATCGAGACGCTGCTGGGCCTGGTCAACTTCCTCGGCCCTGGCCGTACCTTCTGTGCTCATGCACCGGGTGCCGTCGAGCCGCTGGGCAGTGCCATCAAATACTTCCGGTCCGAGTTCGAGGCCGGTGTCGCTCCCGCTGCGGCTGGCGATGCCCTGCGCCCCAACCTGGCCAAGCCGATCGTGGTCGGCGCATAACAAGATGATTGAGGCGGGTGGTCCGTGCCACTCGCCAGCTTGCCGGCAGGCCCGAGAAATCGTGGCGTGTCGCAAGCTCACCGATTTCCATTAGCCACGCCCGCTCACGCGGGCCAACGAAGAACTTTGAACAATGGCCACTATCCACGTAGACGGCAAAGCGCTCGAAGTCAACGGTGCAGACAACCTGTTACAGGCCTGTCTGTCGCTCGGCCTCGACATCCCTTATTTCTGCTGGCACCCGGCGCTTGGTAGCGTTGGTGCCTGCCGGCAGTGCGCGGTCAAGCAGTACACCGACGAGAACGACACCCGCGGTCGTATCGTCATGTCCTGCATGACCCCTGCCTCCGACGGCACCTGGATCTCCATCGACGATGAAGAGTCCAAGGCGTTCCGCGCCAGCGTCGTCGAATGGCTGATGACCAACCACCCGCACGACTGCCCGGTGTGCGAGGAAGGCGGTCACTGCCACCTGCAGGACATGACGGTAATGACCGGCCACAACGAGCGCCGCTACCGTTTCACCAAGCGTACCCACCAGAACCAGGACCTCGGCCCGTTCATCGCCCATGAGATGAACCGCTGCATCGCCTGCTACCGCTGCGTGCGTTACTACAAGGACTATGCCGGTGGTACCGACCTGGGCGTTTACGGCGCCCACGACAACGTGTACTTCGGCCGCGTCGAAGACGGCGTGCTGGAAAGCGAATTCTCCGGCAACCTGACCGAGGTCTGCCCGACCGGCGTGTTCACCGACAAGACCCACTCCGAGCGCTACAACCGCAAGTGGGACATGCAGTTTGCCCCGAGCATCTGCCACGGCTGCTCCAGCGGCTGCAACATCAGCCCGGGCGAGCGCTACGGCGAACTGCGTCGGGTGGAAAACCGTTTCAACGGTTCGGTCAACCAGTACTTCCTGTGCGACCGCGGCCGCTTCGGCTATGGCTACGTCAACCGCAAGGATCGCCCGCGCCAGCCACACCTGGCCGACGGCACCAAGCTGGGCCTGGACGCTGCCCTGGACAAGGCCGCCGACCTGCTGCGCGGCCGTACCATCGTCGGTATCGGCTCGCCACGCGCCAGCCTGGAAAGCAACTACGGCCTGCGTGAACTGGTAGGTGCCGAGTACTTCTACTCGGGCATGGAGGCCGGCGAACTGGCCCGCGTGCGCCTGGCCCTGAACGTGCTGAACAACAGCCCGCTGCCGGTCCCGACCCTGCGCGACATCGAAGATCACGACGCCGTGTTCGTGCTTGGTGAAGACCTGACCCAGACCGCTGCCCGCGTTGCCCTGGCCGTGCGCCAGGCCACCAAGGGCAAGGCCGAGGCCATGGCCGAAGCAATGAAGGTGCAACCGTGGCTCGACGCCGCCGTGAAGAACATCGGCCAGCACGCGCTGTACCCGCTGTTCATCGCTTCGCTGGCTGAAACCAAGCTGGACGACGTCGCCGAAGAATGCGTGCACGCCGCCCCGGCCGACCTGGCCCGTATCGGTTTCGCCGTGGCCCACGCCATCGACCCGAGCGCCCCTGCCGTCGAAGGCCTGGACGCCGAAGCGAAAGCCCTGGCCCAGCGCATCGCCGACGCCCTGGTCGCAGCCAAGCGCCCACTGGTCGTAGCCGGTACCTCGCTGGCCGACCCGGCGCTGATCGAAGCCGCCGCCAACATCGCCAAAGCGCTGAAACTGCGCGAGAAGAACGGCTCGCTGAGCCTGGTGGTGCCTGAAGCCAACAGCCTCGGCTTGGCCATGCTCGGTGGCGAGTCGGTCGATGCCGCGCTGGACGCGGTCATCAGCGGCAAGGCCGATGCCATCGTCGTGCTGGAAAACGACCTGTACACCCGCGTACCAGCCGCCAAGGTCGATGCAGCCCTGGCCGCAGCCAAGGTAGTGATCGTTGCCGACCACTCGAAAACCCCGACTGTCGACCGCGCCCACCTGGTGCTGCCGGCCGCCTCGTTCGCGGAAGGCGACGGTACCCTGGTCAGCCAGGAAGGCCGTGCCCAGCGCTTCTTCCAGGTCTTCGACCCGCAGTACCTGGACAGCAGCATCCAGATCCACGAAGGCTGGCGCTGGATGCACGCCCTGCGTGCCACCCTGCTGAACAAGCCAGTCGACTGGACCCAGCTGGACCACGTCACCAGCGCCTGCGCCGAAGCCGTCCCGCAACTGGCCGGCATCGTCAACGCCGCACCAGGCGCCGCATTCCGCATCAAGGGCTTGAAACTGGCCCGTGAGCCGCTGCGCTACTCCGGCCGTACCGCCATGCGCGCCAACATCAGCGTGCACGAGCCACGCACCCCGCAAGACAAGGACACTGCGTTCGCCTTCTCCATGGAAGGCTATTCGGGTTCGGCCGAACCGCGCCAGCAGGTTCCGTTCGCCTGGTCGCCGGGCTGGAACTCGCCGCAGGCCTGGAACAAGTTCCAGGACGAGGTCGGCGGTCACCTGCGTGCCGGTGACCCGGGCGTGCGCCTGATCGAATCGCAAGGCGACCGTCTGCACTGGTTCAACGCCATTCCGGGCGCCTTCAACCCAGCCCGTGGCACCTGGACTGCCGTGCCGTTCTTCCACCTGTTCGGCAGCGAAGAGAGCTCCTCGCGCGCCGCCCCGGTGCAAGAACGCATCCCGGCAGCCTATGTGGCCCTGGCCAAGTCCGAAGCCGACCGTCTGGGCGTCAACGACGGTGCCCTGCTGAGCCTGAAAGTGGCCGGTGTGGCCCTGCGCCTGCCGCTGCGCATCAATGAAGAGCTGGGCGCTGGCCTGGTCGCGTTGCCGAAAGGCCTGGCCGGCATTCCGCCTGCCATCTTCGGTGCATCCGTTGAAGGTCTGCAGGAGGCAGCACAATGAGCTGGTTCACCCCCGAAGTGATCGATGTGATCCTCTCCGTGCTGCGGGCCATCGTGGTCCTGCTGGCGGTGGTGGTCTGCGGCGCGCTGCTCAGCTTCGTCGAGCGCCGCCTGCTGGGCTGGTGGCAGGACCGTTACGGTCCGAACCGCGTCGGCCCGTTCGGCATGTTCCAGATCGCTGCCGACATGCTGAAGATGTTCTTCAAGGAAGACTGGAACCCGCCCTTCGTCGACCGCGTGATCTTCACCCTGGCACCGGTAGTGGCCATGAGCGCCCTGCTGATCGCCTTCGTGGTCATCCCGATCACCCCGACCTGGGGCGTCGCCGACCTGAACATCGGCCTGCTGTTCTTCTTCGCCATGGCCGGCCTGTCGGTCTACGCGGTGCTGTTCGCCGGCTGGTCGTCGAACAACAAGTACGCCCTGCTGGGCAGCTTGCGTGCCTCGGCACAGACCGTGTCGTACGAAGTGTTCCTGGGCCTGGCGCTGATGGGCGTGGTGGTGCAGGTGGGTTCGTTCAACATGCGCGACATCGTTGAATACCAGGCCCAGAACCTGTGGTTCATCATTCCGCAGTTCTTCGGCTTCTGCACCTTCTTCATCGCTGGCGTCGCCGTGACTCACCGTCACCCGTTCGACCAGCCAGAAGCGGAGCAGGAACTGGCCGACGGCTACCACATCGAGTATGCCGGCATGAAATGGGGCATGTTCTTCGTCGGTGAATACATCGGCATCATCCTCATCTCGGCGCTGCTGGTAACCCTGTTCTTCGGTGGCTGGCACGGCCCGTTCGGCATCATGCCGCAACTGTCGTTCCTGTGGTTCGCGCTGAAGACCGCGTTCTTCATCATGCTGTTCATCCTGCTGCGCGCCTCGATCCCGCGCCCACGCTATGACCAGGTGATGGACTTCAGCTGGAAGTTCTGCCTGCCGCTGACCCTGATCAATTTGCTGGTGACCGCTGCGATCGTGCTCTACAACACGCCAGCCGTCGCGGCCCAGTGAGGATTTGACCCATGTTCAAGTATATCGGCGACATCGTTAAGGGCACCGGCACCCAGCTGCGCAGCCTGGCAATGGTGTTCTCCCACGGGTTCCGCAAGCGCGACACCCTGCAGTATCCCGAAGAACCCGTGTACCTGCCGCCGCGCTACCGCGGCCGCATCGTCCTCACCCGCGACCCCGACGGCGAGGAGCGCTGCGTAGCCTGCAACCTCTGCGCGGTGGCCTGCCCGGTCGGCTGCATCTCGCTGCAGAAAGCCGAGACCGAGGACGGCCGCTGGTACCCGGAGTTCTTCCGCATCAACTTCTCGCGCTGCATCTTCTGCGGCCTGTGTGAAGAAGCGTGCCCGACCACCGCGATCCAGCTGACTCCGGATTTCGAAATGGCCGAGTTCAAGCGTCAGGACCTGGTGTACGAGAAAGAAGATCTGCTGATCTCCGGCCCCGGCAAGAACCCTGACTACAACTTCTACCGTGTTGCGGGTATGGCAATCGCTGGCAAGCCGAAGGGCGCTGCGCAGAACGAAGCCGAGCCGATCAACGTGAAGAGCTTGCTCCCATAAGGACAGAAAGATGGAATTCGCTTTCTACTTCGCATCCGGGATCGCCGTGGTCTCCACCCTTCGGGTGGTGACCGGCACCAACCCTGTGCACGCCTTGCTTTACCTGATCATTTCGCTGATTTCCGTGGCCATGATCTTCTTCGCCCTGGGTGCGCCGTTCGCCGGCGCCCTGGAAGTGATCGCCTACGCCGGCGCCATCATGGTGCTGTTCGTGTTCGTGGTGATGATGCTCAACCTCGGGCCGGCTTCGGTCGCCCAGGAACGGGGCTGGCTCAAGCCCGGCATCTGGGCCGGGCCGGTGATCCTCGCCGCCCTGCTGCTGCTGGAGCTGCTGTACGTGCTGTTCGTCACCCCGAGCGGCGCCGGCATCAGCGGTACCACCGTGGGCCCGAAAGAAGTCGGCATCAGCCTGTTCGGCCCTTACCTGCTGGTGGTCGAACTGGCTTCGATGCTGCTGCTGGCCGCGGCCGTCACCGCCTTCCACCTGGGCCGCAACGAGGCGAAGGAGTAAATCATGGGTGCTATCCCTCTCGAGCATGGTCTGGCGGTCGCCGGCATCCTGTTCTGCTTAGGTCTGGTTGGCCTGATGGTCCGCCGCAACATCCTCTTCGTGCTCATGAGCCTGGAAGTCATGATGAACGCCTCTGCCCTGGCGTTCGTCGTCGCCGGTGCCCGTTGGGTCCAGCCCGACGGCCAGGTGATGTTCATTCTGGTGATCAGCCTGGCAGCCGCCGAAGCCAGTATTGGCTTGGCCATCCTGCTGCAGCTGTATCGCCGCTTCCACACTCTCGACATCGATGCTGCCAGTGAGATGCGCGGATGAACCTTCTCTTCCTGACTTTCGTCTTCCCCCTCGTCGGCTTCCTGCTGCTGTCGTTCTCGCGCGGGCGGTTCTCGGAGAACCTTTCCGCCCTGATCGGCGTCGGCTCGGTAGGCCTTTCGGCCGCCGTTGCCGCCTACGTCATCTGGCAATTCAACGTCGCCCCGCCTGAAGGCGGCGCGTACAGCCAGCTGCTGTGGCAGTGGATGTCGGTGGACGGCTTCGCGCCGAACTTCACCCTGTACCTGGACGGCCTGTCGGTCACCATGCTCGGCGTGGTCACCGGTGTCGGCTTCCTGATCCACCTGTTCGCCTCCTGGTACATGCGTGGCGAAGCCGGCTACTCGCGTTTCTTCGCGTACACCAACCTGTTCATCGCCAGCATGCTGTTCCTGGTGCTGGGCGACAACCTGCTGTTCATCTACTTTGGCTGGGAAGGCGTGGGCCTGTGCTCGTACCTGTTGATCGGTTTCTACTACAGCAACCGCAACAACGGTAACGCGGCACTCAAGGCATTCATCGTCACCCGTATCGGCGACGTGTTCATGGCCATCGGCCTGTTCATCCTGTTCGTCCAGCTGGGTACCCTGAACGTGCAGGAACTGCTGGTGCTGGCACCGCAGAAGTTCCAGGCTGGCGACACCTGGATGGTGCTGGCAACCCTGATGCTGCTGGGTGGTGCGGTCGGTAAATCGGCCCAGCTGCCACTGCAGACCTGGCTGGCCGACGCGATGGCCGGCCCAACTCCGGTCTCCGCGCTGATCCACGCGGCAACCATGGTGACCGCGGGCGTGTACCTGATCGCTCGTACCAACGGCCTGTTCCTGCTGGCACCGGACATCCTGCACCTGGTAGGCGTGGTCGGTGGCGTGACCCTGGTACTGGCCGGCTTCGCCGCGCTGGTGCAGACCGACATCAAGCGTATCCTCGCCTACTCGACAATGAGCCAGATCGGCTACATGTTCCTGGCCCTGGGCGTTGGCGCCTGGGACGCGGCGATCTTCCACCTGATGACCCACGCCTTCTTCAAGGCCCTGCTGTTCCTTGCCTCCGGTGCGGTGATCGTTGCCTGCCACCACGAGCAGGACATCTTCAAGATGGGTGGCCTGTGGAAGAAATTGCCGCTGGCCTACGCCAGCTTCGTGGTCGGTGGCGCTGCCCTGGCTGCCCTGCCGATCGTGACCGTGGGCTTCTACTCCAAGGACGAGATCCTCTGGGAAGCCTTCGCCAGTGGCAACACCGGCCTGCTGTATGCCGGCCTGGTCGGTGCGTTCATGACCTCGCTGTACACCTTCCGCCTGATCTTCATCGCCTTCCACGGCGAAGCCAAGACCGAAGCCCACGCTGGCCACGGCATCAGCCACTGGCTGCCGCTGGGCGTGCTGATCGTGCTGTCGACCTTCGTCGGCGCCTGGATCACCCCGCCGCTGGCAGGTGTGTTACCTGAAAGCGCCGGCCACGCTGGTGGCGAAGCCAAGCACGCGCTGGAGCTCACTTCGGGCGCCATCGCCATCGCCGGTATCCTGCTGTCGGCCCTGCTGTTCCTGGGCAAGCGCCGCTTCGTCAGCGCCATCGCCAACAGCGGTATCGGCCGTGTCCTGTCGGCCTGGTGGTTCGCCGCCTGGGGCTTCGACTGGATCTACGACAAGCTGTTCGTCAAACCTTACCTGCTGATCAGCCACATCCTGCGCAAGGACCCGGTTGACCGCAGCATCGGCCTGATCCCTCGCCTGGCTCGCGGCGGCCACGTCGCCATGAGCAAGACCGAGACCGGCCAGCTGCGCTGGTACACCGCTTCGATCGCCGTTGGCGCAGTGCTGGTACTCGGCGCTGTGGTAGTGGCCGCGGTATGACCATGAACCTTGCGAACCTTGCGACCCTGCAAAAGGAAACGAACCCGTCATGATTTTGCCTTGGCTGATCCTGATCCCCTTCATCGGCGGCTTCCTGTGCTGGCTGGGTGAGCGCTTCGGCGCCACCCTGCCGCGCTGGATCGCGCTGCTGACCATGTCCCTGCTGCTCGGCATCGGCCTGTGGCTGTGGGGTAACGGCGACTACACCCTGGCCCCCGCTCCGGGCGCCGAGCCTGCCTGGGCCCTGGAATACAAAGTCCAGTGGATCCAGCGCTTCGGCATCAGCATCCACCTGGCCCTCGACGGCCTGTCGCTGCTGATGATCCTGCTCACCGGCCTGCTCGGTGTGCTGTCAGTACTGTGCTCCTGGAAAGAGATCCAGCGTCACGTCGGCTTCTTCCACCTCAACCTGATGTGGATTCTCGGCGGCGTGGTCGGTGTGTTCCTTGCCCTGGACCTGTTCCTGTTCTTCTTCTTCTGGGAAATGATGCTGGTGCCGATGTACTTCCTCATCGCGCTCTGGGGTCACAGCTCCGCGGACGGCAAGAAG
>MTEU01004124.1_pt5 | contig 13865 bp, 16 predicted proteins | sample 1042701 | NCBI WGS metagenome assembly MTEU01 (sample SAMN06185813, study PRJNA358809) | soil metagenome | isolation source: naturally attenuated soil | place: India | collected 2015-05-23
CACCACGACCCCGGAGCAGACGCAGCGGCTGTATCTCGAGGAGTTGCGCCGCTGGGGAAAGGAAATCCGCACGCAGGGGCTGCACGCAGAGGACTGAGCCAACGCACGCGACCGCGGAGTCCGATAGACCCGGCGGTCGCGACGCAGCGCCGCCATCCGCAGGGGCCGCTGTCGGCGCCCCTGCCTCGATCATCTCGTCAGGATCTTGCAACCGACTCGACTGCCCACGCCCATGGCCGGCGCACGCGATCTTCGGCCTGCCATTGGCGAATCAGTGCGTCGTCCTTCAGCGTCAGGCCGATGTCATCGAGTCCGTGGATCATCGCCTCGCGCCGCATTGGTGTGATATCGAATGCGGTGCCGCTGCCGTCCGGCGCGGTGATGGTCCTGGCCACCAGATCCACCCGCAGCGGCTGGCCGCCGGCACATTGTGCGGCCAGCCTCTCCACCTCCGCCTGTGGCAGTGCGATGGGCAGCATCCCGTTCTGAAAGCAGTTGTTGTAGAAGATGTCGCCGAAGCTCGGCGCGATAACACAACGCACGCCCATCTCCATCAGCGCGACCACAGCGCCTTCGCGCGAAGACCCGCAGCCGAAGTTCGGTCCGGCCAACAAGATCGGTGCGCGCCGGAACACGGCCTGGTTCAGGATGCACTCCGGATCCTCGCTGCCGTCGGCGCGATAGCGCAGCGCCTCCAGCGCGTACGGTCCCAACTCACCGGCCTGCAGTTCGGTCAGCCGCTCGATCCGGATGATCACGTCGGTATCGACGTTGGCGCGCAGCAGCGGCACGGCGGCGCCCGTCACGATGGTAAAGGGTTGGATACTCACATCAGACTCCGTACATCGATGATGCGGCCCGCCACGGCCGCTGCCGCTGCCATCGCCGGACTGGCGAGATGGGTACGGGCGCCGGGTCCTTGACGGCCGACGAAATTGCGGTTGGATGTCGATACCGAACGCTGGCCAGGCGCCAGCTGTTCGCCGTTGGCGGCGACGCACATGCTGCAGCCGGGTTCCCGCCACGAGAATCCCGCCGCCTCGAACACATCGCGCAGCCCTTCCGCTTCGGCTTCCCGCTTGACCAGTTCCGATCCTGGCACCACCCAGGCCGTGACGCCATCAGCCACGTGCCGGCCTTTGACGACCGCTGCGGCGTCGCGCAGGTCCGACAGGCGCGAGTTTGCGCACGAGCCGATAAACACCCAGTCGACCGGAATACCCGACATCGGAGCCCCGGGCGCGAGACCCATGTAGTTGAGCGCGGCAGTCAGTGCCTGCACGGCGGACGGATCGTCGACGGCGGCAGGCGATGGTGCAGTGCCCGTGACCGGCACCGCATGCTCCGGACTGGTGCCCCAGGTGATCATCGGCAACACCGCCGAAGCATCGACCTGAAGCTCCAGATCGAAGCACGCCCCTTCATCGCTGTGCAATGTCCGCCAAGATGCGGCGGCCTGTTCGAACATCTCGCCGGCCGGCGCATAGGGCCGACCCCGTATCCACGCGATGGTCTTCTCATCCGGTGCGACGAAGCCGAATCGCGCGCCCAACTCCACTGCCATGTTGCACAGCGTCAGCCGGCCCTCGACTTCCAGCGCACTCACCGCATCGCCGGAAAATTCGATGGCGTAGCCCACTCCCGACGATGCGCCGAAGCGGCCGATGATATGCAGCATCAGGTCTTTTGCGCTGACCCCTGTGGCGAGCAGACCGTCGCAGCGGATCCGCATGCGTTTCGGCTTGCGCAGGCGCAGCGTCTGCGTAGCCAGCGCGTGGGCGCTTTCCGAGGTGCCCACACCGAAGGCCAGCGCACCGAGACCGCCATTGGTACAGGTATGGCTGTCGCCGCAGATGACGGTGAGCCCCGGCAGAACGATGCCAAGCTCCGGCCCCATGACGTGGACGATGCCGTGTCCAGGCTGGCCAAGGTCGAACATCCGCACGCCGGCGCGCGACGTACCTTCGCGCAGCGCTCCCAGCAACTTGCCACCCAGCGCGAACGTGTTGCCGTTGCGGCCTGGCAAGGTGGACACGGCGTGGTCGGGGCTGGCAAACACCAGGCCTGCATCGTGCAGCGGCAGCCCGCGCCCTGCCACTTGCCGCAAAGCCGGCGGACCGGACAGGTCGTGCAGGATGTGCCGGTCGATATGCAGCAGCGCCCAGCCGTCGCCGAGATCGCGCACCACGTGCGCGTCCCATAGTTTGTCGAAGAGCGTACGCGGCGCGTTCATTTGCGTTCTCCTTCGGTAGCAGAACGGCCCGCATTGAAACGCTGGCGCAGCGCGTCCCACGCATCCGCACCGAAGCGGCGAAATGTTTGTGCCACACTGATCGACGTAGGCGCCACGCGCTGCGTGGCACCCAGCTCGGCCAGCGCGGCATCGCCGGCTTCGATCGTGGCTCGCAGCATCAGCCCCGGCAGGATCGCCAGCTTGTAGCCCATCTGCTCGGCCTCGCGCAGGTCATAGACGGGCGTGCGGCCACCCGGCACGACGTTGAGCAGGCATGGCCCATCGACCTCCCGCGGCACGCGCCCGGCTTCTTCGACCGTCTGGGTGGCCTCCACAAAGGCCATGTCCGCGCCCGCGGCCAGCGCCGCGTTTGCCCGGGCGATCGCTTCGTCCAGCCCGTACACCGCGCGCGCGTCGGTCCGGGCAATGATCAGGAAATCCGTAGAACTGCGCGCCTCGACCGCGGCTCTGATCTTGGAAACGAACTCGTCAAGCGGCACCACCTCCTTGCCGTCCAGGTGCCCACAGCGCTTGGGGGCGACTTGGTCTTCCAGGTGAATCGCGGCAACGCCCCGCGCCTCGTACTCGCGCACGGTGCGTGTCACGTTCAGTTCGTTGCCGTAGCCGGTGTCGGCATCGGCAATCAGCGGTATTGAAATCGATCGCGCCATGATGCCGGCGTTCTCCGCCATCTCGCCCATGGTAAGCAGGCCGAAATCGGGGAAGCCGCGCGCGGCGGCGGTGCCAGCCCCGGTCATGTAGCAGGCCACGAAGCCCGCCTGTTCAATCAGCCGGGCGCCGATCGCGTCGTACGCGCCCGGCGCGATGATCATGCCCGGCTCCGCGAGCCGCCTTCGCAATGCCTGTGAGGATCCCATCTGCTGCTCCTTTGGTTGTTGTCGTCCTCCACCGTCGGCGCTCGGCCCGCGGCCGCGATAAATCCGACCGTGACCCGCCACAGTGTTTATGTGTTGATATTCTAAATACAACTATCGCGAACGTCAAAACGACGGTGCTTCGGGCGGGGTGTGGCAGGAGCGAAAAAACGAAGGGGAAAGGGGGAAGACCGCGTCCACGACCGGGGCCGCGGCCGGCGGCGGGGCGCCGCCGCTGGACATCGCGTATTGGAGGCCTACCGCGCCCGCGCGCGGACTAGGACAAATTCAGCGAGGGCCGAGGTCGTGGACGATCTGCCCGGCACTCAGCGTATTGATGTCTTCGCCTTTCACATCCATGAGGATGCGGCTGCGTTCCGGCGTGACATAGATAGTGATATGCAGCACGGGCTCGTTGTCCCGGTTGTGCATCAGCCGAATCAGCTTGAGAAGCGGCGAACCGACCTCGACCTTCAGCAGCCCGGCGAATTGCGGATCCGCGAGTTGCGCGGTGATTTCCTGCACCACGCTGCCGAAGCGCACGCCCTGCTTCATCAGCAACTCGTACAACGCCTGCTTCTTCAGCGAACTGGCCGACACCCCTACTCCCAGCGCTGCTGGAATCCACGCATCGGTCAGCATAACGGGCCGCTCATCGATGCTGCGCAGGCGCAGCGCATGCAGTGCGCGCTCGCCGGGTGTCAGTCCGAGTTGCGCCGCGATATCGGGCGGCGCCTCTTGCTGATTGACCTGGATCACCTTGACCTGCGTTTCGCTGGCGGCCTTACGCAGGCTCTCCAGCAAGGTCAGCGAAGGCGCCAGGCGGCGCGTGGGCGGCGCCTTGACGAAGGTGCCAAGCCCGTGGCGGCGTTCGATCAAGCCCTGGGCGGCAAGATCGGACAATGCCCGACGAACGGTGATGCGCGACACGCCAAAGCGGTCGCAGATCGCTTCCTCTTTCGGCAGGGTCCCGGTCTTCGCATAAATGCCGCGCGAAATCTCATCTCGCAGGACGTTGAAGACCTGCCTATGCAGCGATGTACCGGCCACCCGGCCCACAACTGGGACTTGTTGCACTTGGAATGAGATGGGATGCGAAAAGGTCGATGCGCGCAAGCATAGCATATGGCGCTTGACGGCGATGTAATGTCATTATTATCCTATAAACACTGAATCGCGGAAATCGGCCGGAGAGTCGGACCGGAACAACACAGGAGACGACAATGCGCTATCCCGCCGGATGGTTCCGGACCTTTTTCGCCACTGCGGCGTTGACCGCCCCGGCCCTCGCTGCCGCAGCCGGAGCGCCGGCATTGCCGTGGAAGCCCGACAAACCGGTGACTTTGGTAGTGCCCTACGCCGCTGGTGGCGGCACCGATGCCATGGCGCGGGCCCTGTCCAAGCAGTTGGGCGCGATCCTGGCACAGCCAGTGGTGGTGGAGAATGTTCCGGGCGCCGATGGCCTGATCGGCGCCCGCAGGGTCATGGAGGCGCGCCCTGACGGCTATACGTTGCTGCTGCATGTACCCTCGATCATTGTTACGAAATACCTGCCAGGCACCAAGGGCATCGATCCATTGGTCAAGCTGCAGCCCATTACGGCCGTAGCACAGTCCCCGGCGGCCATCGTTGCCAGCGGCAAACTGCCGGTAAGCTCGCTGGCCGGCCTGGTCGACTACTGCCGCACCGCCTCCCGGCCTTGCTCGGTGGCCAGCGGCGAAAGCCTCGCGCGCATCTTCGCCCAGCAGATCGCCGCGGAGACCCACATTCCCGAAGTCGTGGTGGTCAACTACCGTGGCACCGGTCCCATCGTCACGGACCTGATCGCCAACAATGTCAACATGGCGTTTACCGGTATTACGGCGGCTTTGCCTCACCACCAGGCCGGCGCCTTGAAAATCCTTGCGACGATGGGGCAGACGCGCGCGGCCGCGCTGCCCGACGTGCCGACATCAGCGGAAGCCGGATTTCCGCAGTTCCAATCCGTGACCTGGTATGGCTTGTTTGCGCCGAAGGGTACGCCCCCGGCGGTCGGCGAAGCGCTGGTGTCCGCGGCACGCGAAGCAGTGAAATCTCCGGACGTGCGTCGGGCGATCGAAACGGCAGGCGGGGAGCCACTCGTCAACAGCACAACCGACTTTGCCGCGCAAGTGCGTCGCGACAGCGAGCGCCTGAGCACCCTGGTCAAGAAGTATCCTTTCGAGTGAGTCAGCAAAGATGCAGCCAGATCAATTGACCGTGCCTTGCGTGTTGATGCGCGGCGGCACCAGCAAGGCGCTGTTCTTTCATGCGGCCGACATTCCGGTCGCAGGCCCCAGGCGTGACCGTCTGCTCAAGCGCATCATGGGCACACCGGACCTGCTGCAGATCGACGGCCTCGGCGGATCGCGCCTTGTCACGTCGAAGATTGCGATCATCAACCGCTCGTCACGAGCCGACGCCGACGTCGACTACACCTTCTCCCAGGTCGACGTCGAGCACGACCGCATCGGCTATGACGGGAATTGCGGAAATATCTCCTCGGCGGTCGGTCCCTTCGCCATCGACGAGGGCCTCGTAGAGGCGATCGAGCCCTTCACCACGGTACGGATCTACAACACCAACACCGACAAGCTGCTCATCGCGCGCGTTCCCGTACGAGGTGGCAAGGCCAGTGTCTCGGGCGATTGCGTTATTCCGGGCGTGCCGGGCACCGGCGCGGAAATCCTGATGGACTATGCCGGCACGATCGGTGCCAAGACCGGCAAGCTGCTGCCGACGGGCAACGTGATCGACCGCATTGCACTGAAGGACGGTCGCACCTTGGATGCAACCCTGTGCGACGTAGCGAACCCTTGCGTGTTCGTGCCCGCGGCACAGCTTGGCCTGAGCGGCAGCGAGCTGCCGCATCAGATCAGCGCCGATGCGGGCCTGATCGACACCATCGCCGAGATCCAGGCGCGCGCCGGGCAGATGTTCGGCCTATGGGACGACTGGAAGAGCGTGCGTCTGCCCGGCCTGCCGTTATGTGTCATCGTCGCGAAACCGGACGATTCCACCGGCGCCGATGGCAAGCCGCTGCGCGCCGAAGACATGGACCTGCGCGCCCGGTTGGTCTTCCTCGGCAAGTGCCATGACAGCATGGCAGGCACCGGCTCGATGTGCACCGCGGCGGCGTCGCGCATTCCTAGATCTGTCGTCAACGGTGTCCTTGGAGATCCCACTACGCCGGCACCCGTGCTGCGCATCGGACATCCCCTGGGTGTCATGCATGTGCGCGTCGAAGCAAGCTCAGCAAGATCTCCCGCAGAGATCCGTTATCCGGTGCTGGGCCTTGCCCGCACTGCGCGTCGCCTGATGAGCGGCGTCGTGTATGTGCCCCGCGACGTCGCCGAAGACGCGACGTAAGCCCAAGAAAAGGGCTCGTGCCTTCAGCGCAGCCTACAAGGAGACAGCATGACCCAACCCGCCCGACGCCGGCCGCTGCGCCGCCTCGCCCTGATCTCCCTTTGCCTGCTTGCAGGCGTCGCCGGCGCTCAACCGGCCAATGCGCCCATCCGCATCGTGGTCGGCTACCCGCCTGGCCAGACGGTCGACATCATCGCCCGAAACTACGCCGCCGCCCTTGCACGGGACCTCGACCGGCCGGTATATGTAGAAAACCGCGCCGGCGCCAATGGCATCTTGGGGGCACAAGAGGTCAAACGCAGCCGCCCCGACGGCACCACCCTGCTGTTCGGCACACTTGGGCAGCTTGCCATCAACCCGAGTCTGTACAAGGCCCTGCCCTACGATCCGCTCAAGGACTTCGCACCGGTTTCATTGGTCAGTGTCGGGCCGCTGCTGCTTGTTGCCAATCCGGAATTTCCGGCGCGCAGCGTGCGAGAACTGGTGACCTATGCCAAGGCACGCCCCGATCAAATCAATTACGGCTCGGGCGGCAACGGCATCACGGCGCATCTGGCGATGGAACTGCTGCAGCAACAAGCCGGCATCAAGCTACGGCATATCCCGTACAAGGGCTCGCCCGCCGCCTTGGCGGACGTGATGTCGAATCAAGTGTCGCTCTCGTTCGATGCCTTGCCCTCCGCAATGCCGCATGTTCAGTCGGGCAAGCTCAGGGCACTGGGGATCAGCGGCAACAGCCGCAGTCCGCAACTGCCCAACGTGCAAACACTTGCCGAGCAGGGACTAAGCAACTTCGAGGTCTATTCATGGGTCGGCATCCTTGCGCCCGCCGGGACACCGGATGCCACCATCGCGCGGCTCAATGCCGCGGTCCGGCGCGCCGCCACCGCGGCGCCGATCCTGGCGTCCCTTAGAGCGACGGGCTCCGAGTCGGTGCAGGAATCGCCGGCCTACTTCGCCAAGTTCCTGCAACAAGAGGAAACCAGATGGTCACATGTGGTACGTCAGGCGCAAGTGCAGATCGACTGACGAGCAGCGTCTACGCGTGGGAGGAGAGTTGAGACGTATGGGAAAAAGAACCAGCTGGACTGCTGCCGACAGCTTCATTGCTTCAGGCCGCCTCTCAAGACCGTCTCACCCGTGCGAGGATTGGTCAAGGTGACATTCTCCAGCGCCTTGATTCGCCATTCGTCCGCCTGCCGCGTCAGTACCGCGAGGATCAGCGTGTCGACGGCATGCGGGCCGGCTGGATGCGCCGTTCCGACTGTCAGCCGGCTCCAGAAATGCGTGACTACCGCATCGGTACCGATTGCCACCACGTCTATCAATTCGTTCTCGAGCGTGGAATCGCTGTAGATCGTTGCGTGAATCGGGGCGTGCATCTCGATGATGGCCTCGACACCGCGCACGTATCGCCCAAAACGGTTCACGAACGTCGCATCCTCATGGAACAATGCTCCAAAGGATTCCATATCGTGTTCGTTCCAGGCATTCTGAAACGCTTGCAACGCTTCTTCGGGATGTTTCATATCGCTGGTATCGCAGAAATGGCCTTCCGCCAACCATTCCATGATAGCAGCAGGCATAATCGACTCCCTGTACGAAGAAATCGGCGCTGGGATCTCAAAGTATTCTGCTGCGAAATAAACGAGGGGGCTTGTGAACGGCTGGAGCAACTTTTATCAGCGGAGCGAGAAACGAGGGCCATCCCCGCTGCTGTCTCAAGCTTTGCGCCATGTGCAAGATGAAGGATGCAGGCAGGCCGTCGACTTGGGCTGTGGCGCAGGAATCGAAGTGCAGCAGCTGATTCGGGCTGGCTGGCAAGTCTTGGCAATAGATCGTGAGCCGGAAGCAATCTCTCGCACTACCTCGGCTTGTTCCGATATCGAGGAAGGCGTGCTGACGACGTGGCTTGAGAGTTTCGAGCAACTGTCCGAATTGCCTGCCTCCAGTCTGATACACGCCGGACTTGCGCTGCCGTTTTGCCGGCCTGATCGCTTTCAACACCTTTGGGACCAAGTTCGGCAAGCGTTAAAACCTGGTGGCGTGTTTGTAGGGCACCTCTTTGGAGTCCGCCACAGCTGGTCGTCCCATTCTCGTTTGAGCTTCCACACCGAACACGAAATTCGGTCCATGTGCGATGGCCTGGACGTCCTGCTCCTTCGTGAATCAGAGTCGCAGATGGAGGGGGATTCCGCCTCCATCAATTGGCACCGCTTCGACCTGATAGCACGCAGACCAGTTGATCAGGCCTAGTCCATACGACACCTGCTTCTGCGTAAAGCACATCAGCGCGAGACGGCTGCCACGCTTCGCTCCGCGCTCGATCCGCATTCACCGTGGCGCCACCCCGCCCCTTCCCTGCCCCGCAGCCTCCAACACCTCGCGCACCGCATTGGCCGCATCGATAGCCCGCGGAAAGCCGGCGGTGACCGTGGTCAGGTAGACCACCTCCTTCAATTCTTCTGGCGTCACGCCCAGGCGCAGCGCGTAGCCGGCGTGGATCTTCAGCACCTGCAGGTTTCCCTGCGCCGCGAAAGCGGCAATGGCGGCGAGCTGGCGGGTGCGGTCGTCCAGCCCGGGCCGGGACCAGACATCGCCAAGGGAGTAGTCGACGATGGCGTCCGCCAGCGGTGGGAAGTCCCTGCGCAACGCGTTCAGCACGGGTTGGCCCGCCCCGCCGGAAAGCTTGTCCATGGTAGCGTTGCCGCGCTCGCGCGGCGTGCCTTGCGCCGGCAGGTTACCGGTGACCCCTTGGGCGTACGCCACGCTGAACGTAGCGCTGACGTAGATTGCGGTCAGGACAAGAGCGGGATCGGCGGCACGAAGACGGGAAAGGAAAGCGAAGCGATGGCGATCTGGCATGACAGGCCCCTCGGCGGTGGTGTTGTCTGGCCGTGTCATTGTCCAACTGCGGCCGGCAGGCGCGAATGCCTATTGGTCCGCGATGCTTGCCCGATTCTCTTGGCAGCCTCGGTCCCATCGGTCGGGACGCTGCGCCTGGCCTCCGGCGCGGTCAGACGGCGCCCGATACCGCATCTCTGCGGCTCGGCGTACAACGGAATGCAAGCCAAGCACTGACAGGAGGCGACCATGGCAGGAAATGTCCACGTTGTGCCCACGGACGGCGGCAAATGGGCAGTGCAGATCGAGGGAACGGACGGCACCGGCCCTACCTACGCGACACAACAGGAGGCGATTGCCTCCGCGACCGAAGCGGCGCAACAGGCAAAGGTCGAGTTGTTCATCCATGGCGCCGACGGCCGGATTCGCGAGCGCAACAGCTTCGGCAACGACCCTCGCGACATCAAGGGGTAGCGAAGATCCCGGCACGCCTTCCCCCGGGCCCTCTCCTGCCAAACCGTTCCCCGGAGCATGTCTTGCAGTGGATTCTCGACCACAGCCAGTTGATTTCCGCGTTCACGGGCGTGGGAACCTTGCTGGTATGGGTCATCTATCTGCAGGTGTTCGTCAGCAGTTATCGGCGGCAACTGCGCGCCACGCTGTTGATCACGCGCGGCCCGGGGGACGGCCTTGCCGCGCGCTGTTTCGTGACGAACATGAGCTGGGGCCCGCTTTATGTGCAAAGCGTCCTCATTGCGCTGGAGACGCCAGACAGAACGATCGTCATGCCGGCGACCGAAACCCAGGACGAAGAACAGCGGGCCTACTCGCGGCCATTGGAGCGTACGCGGCAAGGGCCGCTGCAGCCGGCGGCGATCCGGGACATCGGCTCGTTCGAACATCTGATGGCGCCCGCACTGCGGGAGCTGCCTGAAGGGGTTGCGGCGGTGCAGGCCGTGACGATCGTTGTCCTCGGCGTCTACGGTTCCGAGGACCTTCCGGTCGGTGCGCGGCGTCGATTCGTCGTGACGTCCGCGGCAGACAGGCTGCGCTTGCATGGCGCTACCCTGGATACGGAACAGATCAGGAAGAAGAGCGAACGCCGGAAGCTGCTCGCCGACCTGCAACGCGACCAATAGCCTCGGCAGGCCGGCGAATGGCCGGCCATGCCGTGTCACTGGCCAGCGGGCTCCAGCCCCGTGATGCGGACGATGGGTGCAGCGGCAGGCGACGCCAGGAACTGGATCAACTGCCGGGCTGCCTCGGGTTCACGCGCGTCGGCCGTCAGGCCAGCCGAAAAGAACACGCGCTGCTGTGCTTCGGCCGCGATCGGGCCCAGGAAATCCAGCTGGGTGAACGGCAGCAGTTCGCTGACCTGCTGGAAACCGAGATCGGCATCGCCTCGCAGCACGACGGCGCCCACACGTTCGCTCAGAATGCGGTGCACCTTGCCTTTGACCTGTTCGGCGACACCGAGACGCTGAAACAGCTCGGTCGACAGATAGGTGCCGCTGGCACTTGCGGAATACGCGATTGACCTGGCATCGAGCAAGGCCTGCCGCAAGCCTTCCACGGTACTGACATCGGGCCGCGGCTCGGTGCCCTTTCTGACCACCGCGCCGATCAGCGAGCGACCCAGGTCAACCCGTGAATCCGGCTGGACCTGCCCTTCGCGTTGCAGCGCTGCAAGGCCGCTATCGGCCAGAATCACGATATCGAATCGCTCGCCACGCGCGAGCCGGTTGGGGATGGCGTCGGCCGCGTTGCCCATCGAAGCGCCATAGGCGCTGATCACGCGATGACCGGTCGCCTGTTCAAACAAGGGCACCAGCAGTTTGTACGCTGCCGTGAAGCCGCCCGAGGTCACGACATGAATATCGGCCGCCAACGCCTGGCCGGACCAGATCAGCACCGCAAAGACAAACGCCAGTGCGCGGTGCCATGGTGCCATCAACAGGGACATCGCCAATCTCCTCTGGAACGTTCCAGGCCTTACGCCGCTTGCCTGCGCACATTGCGCAACCGCCGGACAAGAAACGGTGCAATCAGCATCGTGATCGACGCCGCCAGCAAGCCCGCCGAAATCGGGCTCGACCACAGCACCGCCACGTCGCCATTCGAAATCGACAGCGCGCGGCGCAGGTTCTGTTCCAGCATTTCGCCCAGCACGAAGCCGAGGATCAGCGCGGACATCGGGAAATCCATCTTGCGCAGGATGTAGCCGAACACGCCGAGCACCGTCATCAACACCAGATCGAAGGTGGTCGCATGCACGGCGTAGACGCCGATGGCGCTGATGGCCGCGATGGCCGGCACCAGCATCCACATCGGCGTGGAAAGTGCCCGCGCAAACAGATTGACCAACGGGATGTTCAGCACCAGCAGCATCACGTTGCCGATAAACAGCGACGCAATCAGTCCCCAGACGATATCCGGCTGCTGTGTAAACAGCATCGGGCCGGGCGTGATGTTGTACAGCGTCAGCGCGCCCATCATCACGGCGGTCGTACCGGAGCCTGGCACGCCCAGCGTCAGCATCGGCACGAAGGAGCCGGTCGCCGAGGCGTTGTTGGCGGCTTCGGGTGCTGCCACGCCGCGAATATCGCCATGGCCGAACGTCCCGTTGCCGCCGTAGATGCGCTTCTCGGTCATATAGGTGATCGCGCTGGCAATGGTGGCACCCGCCCCCGGCAGCACGCCGACGAAAAAGCCGATGACCGACGAACGTACCGTGCACCACCAGGTCTGGGCGGCTTCCCGGGCGTTGAACATCATGCGGCCGGTGTTCTTGACCAGTTGCTGTCCCGTTTCGGTATGCTGCTCGAGCATCAACATCAACTCACTGACCGAGAAGAAGCCGATGACCACGACGATGAACTGGATGCCGTCGGACAGGTGCACGTTGTCGAAGGTGAAACGGTACACGCCGCTATTGGCGTCCACGCCGACGGTGGCCAGGGTCAGACCGATCAATGCCGCCAGCAGCGTGCGCACCGGCTTGTCGCCGACCATGCCGGCCAGGCACGCGATGGCAAATACCATCAGGGCGCAGTACTCGGCGGGACCGAAGGCGACTGCCCAGTCGGCCAGCACCGGCGCAAATATCACCAGGCCGATGGTGGCAATCACCGATCCCACGAAAGAACTCCACGCCGAGATGGACAGCGCCACGCCGGCCAGCCCCTTGCGCGCCATCGGGTAGCCGTCGATCGCGGTCATGATCGCACCCGCGTCGCCCGGCACATTCAGCAGGATCGACGAAATGCGGCCGCCATACTCGCATCCCATGTAAACCGCCGCGAGAAGAATCAGCGCGGTCTCCGGGGGCAGCTTCATCGCATACGCCAGCGGCAGCAGAATGGCGACGCCGTTGATCGGGCCCAGCCCCGGCAGCATGCCGACCAGCGTTCCGATAAAGGCGCCGATGGCCGCGACGAGCAGGTTCGACCATTGCGACGCGATGCCGAAGCCATGCAGCAGATGTTCGAACGCACTCATAGCAGACCCTCGATCAGGGAGCCGATCGGCAGCGTGACTTCCAGCCAGCGATCGAACAGGAAGAACAGGCTGATGCCCATGACGGCCCCCGTTGCCACGCACGCCCGCCAGCCGCCGCCGAACAGCCGGCCCAGCACGATCGTCAGCAAGGCGGTGGCAATGGCGAAGCCAAGCCACTGGAACACCAGCGCATACGCCAGCAAGGTCAGCACCATGATGGCGAGCCGGATGACGCCGCGGCGCTCTGGCCAGGCCACCCTGGGTCCCGGGAAGAGCAGCAACCAGACGCTGCACAGTGCCATCAGCACGCACAGCAACAGCGGAAATGCCCGCGGGCCGACCGGCTCGTAACTGAACTCGGCGGTAAAGCCGGTGGCCACCCACGCGGCGGCGGCGCTCAGCAGCAGCCACGCGATGGCGAAAACGCGATCACTATTCATCGATGTCTCGGCGTATTGGAAGGCCCGCGAACGCGGCGCCAGGAGGAATGCCGGGCGGCATGCGCCCGGCACAGGCCGCTTGCCGGCCTACTTCAGCAGGCCAAATTCGCGCGCCAGGGTCTGATAACGGGACACCTCGGCCCTGACATAGGCGTCCAGCTCCGGACCGGTCTTGGCGAACGGGAACAAGCCACGCGCGTCGATCGCGTCGCCAAATTGGCGGGAAGCCAGCAAGGTCCGGAACGCGGTGCTCCACCATTGGAATTCAGCGTCCGGCACCTTCGGCCCCATATAGAAGCCGCGCACGATCGGCCATTGCACATCGAAGCCCTGCTCTTTCGCGGTCGGAATGCCCGACAGCTTGCCCGGCAGCCGCTTGTCCGACAGCACCGCGAGCACGCGGATCTTGCCGGCCTCGAGCATGCCGGCGACTTCGCCGATATCGCCGGGCACGACCTGCACGTGGTTACCGAGCAACGCGGTGATGGCCTCTCCGCCGCCTTCGAATGCGACGTAACGCATCGCGCGATGTTCGACGCCGGCCTGCTTGGCCACCAGTGCCGCCTTCATCCAGTCCTGGCTGCCGAC
>MTEU01003471.1_pt2 | contig 13758 bp, 16 predicted proteins | sample 1042701 | NCBI WGS metagenome assembly MTEU01 (sample SAMN06185813, study PRJNA358809) | soil metagenome | isolation source: naturally attenuated soil | place: India | collected 2015-05-23
ATGCGATTGTCTTTACTCTATCTCCACCAAACGAGTGTAGGCAAATTCTGTAACCTTGCTCTCTGCAATTTTCGAACATTTCTATATGACCTTCCACGCTTTGCATTTCCTCGTGGTTCACCACTAACGCTAATACTTTCTCTGCAACTGCAATCTTGTCTCTAGTAATCATCTTACTTGCCCTCCTCTTTCACTTTAAATGCAATTATATATCCGTACGATCCACTAGTAACACGCATCTTCGTTGGTTCTAAATCAAGAGCTTCTAGTGTTACCCGTATACCGTTTTTATTCCTAGGAGTTGGAGTATCAAAGTAAACCAAGTAGGACATTACACCTTCTTTCTCTAGTCCTTTATATCGTCCATCCTTCCTTACCATGAACCGTCCGTCTATTACGTCTCTCAACTCACGCTTTACTGCTTCTAAGTTGAATGGGATTTTAGCTTCTCCTACAATATCCTTAAATGTAAGCTTCTTACCTTGTGCTTGGATTAACTCTTCTACTTCATTCTTTAATGATACAAGAGACGAGAAGTCTACCATACCTGTGCTAATACCATTCTCCTGCAAACGTTCTACGGCTTCACACGCTCCGTCTAGCTGCTCCCATACTACCTGTAACTGATCCGTATTTAATGTTGTTGCTGTTTTCATATTGAACATCTCCTTTGATATGTTATTAATTATCTTATGAATCTAATTTACCATGTTGTTTTCTATAAGTCAACAACTTTATTAAAACTATTTTTATTAGTAGTTCAACATAACAAGTTGTGTACCGTTTACTGGCTCTAACTCTGCGTAGTACTGCGGATCGAGGTACCGACCTGTGACCTCCAAAATTAAGTTTGCTTCTGATTTTGATACTGGTTTCTTTGTTACATAATCCTTAAAATTTTCGTCCTTATGTGACTTAGCAATTACATGATACATAGTAACCCCTCCTAGTTTCTCACCAATTGTTTTGTATTCGAATGGAATATAAACATACCTGTCTTACGCAACGATCTACGAACTGGTTTATTTACTTCGTATGTAAGAATCTCGTTGTTGTATTCATCCACTGTACTAAGCAGCGTGAAGTCTGTCAAATACTCCTTATAGTTCACATATTCGTAAGGGATCATGATGTTTGTATCATAGTTCACCCAACGATACCAAATAAGGTCTAGAATAAGGTTCTGCTTGTGGAACTCTTCTCGTGGCTCTGAGATGATAAGTTTTCCACCTGGTTTTAATAGGCGTTTGAACTCTGCAAATAGGATCGGTAAATCTTTCTTTGGAATATGGTGAATCACGTTACGGCAATGAATAACATTGCATGTATTATCCTCTAGGTCTAACACTTTGTAATCCTTGATATAGTAATCGTAACACGGTGTTCCAATAAAGTCCGATGACTTAAATCCTGTTTTTGGTTGTCTTCCTGATCCGTAATCTAATTTCATTTTCCTTCCTCCTCGATATGTTTTGTGTTATCTCTTGTACTTAATTTACCATATATGTTTTCCTAAAGTCAACAACTTTAATAAAAAAAAAAGAAAGACTCTATTACAGAGCCTTCCCGTTACTAACTTCTTTCTCTATTTCATGTTTCATCTTACCTTTGTCGATCCGTACAAATACTGCCCACAGTGCCCAAGCAGATGCGTAAGCACCGACATTACGGAGCAAGTAACCTGATAAGAACATCGCTAGGACTGTCCAAGAGTTAACAGGAGTCTCTAACGCTTGGAAGCACCATAATACTCCTGCTACGACTAACATCTCGGATACGAACGCTACAATCACTACAGAGAGGTTGCGGCCCGTTAAAGGTGTTTGTCCCATCTCTTTCAGTCTAGCAGACTCTCTATATAGCTGAATGTTATTCGTAACGAACGTTACAGCCACTATTGCGTACAATGTAACTAGTACAATATCATATGCATTCATTATGTATATCCTCCTTAAAGTAACTTTCCGTCTGTACCTAACCACAACGGGATCAGTTCAGGTATTTTAGAACCTTCAGTCAAAATAACAATTTGTTGTGACGGTGTTGTTGTCGGATAGTTACCTTGACGAGAATAAGAGTTTTCCCCGATTGGAGAACTTACTTGAATATGTAATCGTGTGTAACTCTCTTGATTAATCCATAGAGAGTGTAAGTGACCTGAGAATAAGATATCTACTTGCTCACCTTTCTTCATGTAAGCAGGAATCTTTTCACTACTCTTTGGCAAGTGGTCTCCGTGTACACCTACGATATGTTGCCCTGCTACCTCTACATCGAATCGGTAAACGTCTTTACGGTTGTCTACGATCCCTACATTCGGTAACTGACCTAGCTGCTCTTTAAGCATAATTAGTGTATCTAACACAGTGTACGCTACAGAGTTGTTGAAGATAGCAGTCTTCTTATCAGACTCGAATCGGTCATGATTACCTGCTACCATAGAGAACGTTACAGGAACGAACTTAGACAGGTTAGATAGTACATCTACGAACATGCGTGTACCTTTTGCAATTTGGTCTGCAAATGTAAACTCTAAATCGAACGACTGTGTAGAACGCATTGAGAAGTTCTCAACTAAATCTCCTAAGAACATTACGTACACATGCTTAATGTCTCTCTCCTGTACGATTTGACGTGTATACGCTACAATCTCGTTTACAGACATCTGAAGACGTTCGAAGTTGTGGTTACCTGTATGCATGTCGAAACTTACGAAACCGATATGCCAATCTGAGAAAGCTAGAATCAAGTGCTTGTCCCCTTTTTTAGGTTTGTACGGTTCTGAAGTTAAGTACTTCGCACGAGGTAAACCTTTTAACTCTTCTACTAAATGCTTCTTTAAATCTTTCATTAGTAGAGCCATTAATGTTCCGTCTTTTTGTAATTTTCTGTATTCTCGTAGTTTAGCAGAGTTATCCTCTTTATCCATCAAGTAGTTCGTTACATAGGAGAAGATGTTTTCCTCTTTCACTTCCGTCTCCTCGTCGTAAGCGTGAGGGATGTCATCTACTGTAATTTCACCTAGGTATGCTTTCTTATACAGACTTGATAACACTTCATCTTTTTCAATCTTTTCTGCTACTTCAATTAAAGTCTGTTTCTTTACTTTATCGTAACCAAGCTCCACAATAATCTTGTTGAAAACAGACGGGGCTACTTGTCCACGTTCTCGTTTTAAGTAACCCATGACTACTACGTATGCGCCTGTTTCTTCTTTAATTGATGCTTGCTCATGTTTCGTTAATTTCTCTTTAGCCAAATTACTCACTCCATGTAATTATTAGGCTTTTCCGAAATAGTAAATAAACTCCGTTCCTTCAGGTGTATTCGGTGTTCGTACTTGGTGTGTTAATCGTACCTGATATCCGTCTACAGTCGTATAAACCATAGATACAGTATCCACACGTTTAGCACTGTACTCCTCCTCAATCATAATAGGTAGGAGTATTAATAAATCTACGATTTCACCAAACTCAGGATCGGAAACCACTCCACTGCTTTCCATGTACTTCTCAAATTCCTTTGCTTTAATCATGTAAAAAATCCCCTCCGAATTTTATTATATCACACTATTAAGTGATGATATCTACAACGAACCATTATTAATACTGGTTACGGTCGCATTAGCCATGAGTGTTGCAAACCCTAGTGATGAGAAGAATGTAGCTACGTTCTCCTTACCTCCGCCACCGTTAATCACTTCTGCCACACGTCCTGCATGTACCCCCTTGGTACGTACAGAAAATATGTCATTCGATTTTGTGGTTCTCCCTACACATACGATAACAGGTACCGTTGTGTCTTCTTGGTAGAGGATATCGTTAGCTAACTCATTTATGTATTCTTCTGCATATACCACTTTCAGAATGCACTCTTGTCCGTCAATTGTGACTTGACGTGATTGAACCATTTGGCTCTTTCTCTCTATATAGTCCTCTAGCTTCTCTAGCTGCCCTTTAATCACAGGTGCATGAGCTTTTACTACCTCTTGCAAGGAAAGCCCGTGTAGGAGCTTAGGAAGACGCTTATAACTAGCGTGGTATAACGCTAGTAACATACGTGTCGTGTTGTTACCTTCCCATGTCCACGTACGGTATGCATTAACTGCTTCTACCATATACATTGCTTGGTCGGTAAGTTCCACATACTTTGATAAGTTCAAGGAGCTTGCCATATTTTTCATTATGTTGTACAACACTTTAATTGGATCGGTGTTTTCGTCTACTAACGATATGATATGTTTACCTTCGATTACTTCTCCGTATGTACTGATATGAACGAAATCCACAAACGGTACGTCTGCGTTAATGTAAAATTCCGTTGGTAACGTATACCCTCGGTATGCTAATCCTAACACAAGTATCATGTCTGTGTCTTTAAATTTTTCGTAATCCCTGAAATCTAGTGTGTTTGTGAATACAGTTTCGAGAACTATATCTTCCTTTAGAATCTCCTCTATAACTGCTACACTAGTTACACCCTCGAATGTCGGTGGCACGAATAATTTCAACCGTGTGGGTTCTGATCCGTCTTGCTTATTGAACATTCAATCCCTCCTTGTATCCTATTAAATTGTACAGTGTAACAACTTTAATATCATTCTAGCATTATGTTTAGTAATAGTCAACAAAAAACTAGCATAATTTAGTAGTTTTTATACAAAAAAAAAGAAGGACATGATGTCCTTCTTACGCTCCTGCGATTAGTTCTTCTCCACCAACCATGAAGTCATTCACAGTTAATGAATATTCAGTTTTCGTGAACTCAAGGAATGCAAGTAACGCTGAACGTCCTTCTTCTCCTGCCTTCACTGTGTGCGTGTGGTACGAGTTACCGTGGTACACGTCTTTGTATTCTGCATCGTTGCGGCCAGTTGCGTGTGTCACTTTTAATGGTTCCACTAGTACGACTGGTTGCTTCACTTTGTCTTCGAATGCTTTACCGTCTGCTTTTTTCACTACAGGAACGATATTCATTTTCTTGTACGATCCGTCTGCTTCTGCTGTTCCAACACCTACGATTTTGAATAGGTATTTTCCAGTGTGAAGTGAAGTTGTTCCTTTAATAGTAGGAACGTAACCTTCAGGACGTGTGAACGCTGCTAAGTAGTCACCTACTTTTAAAGTTACTGTTGCTTGTTTTAGTACATCTGCTAATTTAGCCATTATTTCTGTTCCCCTTTCTCAACTACTACTTGTTCTCCCACATGCGCTTTTACACGAGATGCTTTCGAGATGTTGTTATTCTTCCACGCTACATGGAAACCTGAACCCAGTAAGAATAGCGCAGATACGATGTCGTATACGTTTTGCTGATCCACTGACAAGTTCAAGTCATACCCGAACATCGCAGCTACTGCGTTCACTAACGCAAGTACGAATACAAGTAAACGAACAATCATCATTGGTTCTACTTTCGGCACCTCTACTGGTACGAATACTTGTTGCTCGTTGTTTTTATTTTCTGCCATTAATATCATCCTTTCGGTTAAGTTTTCTCCTTATAATATAACAGTAGTTACTTAGTTTTCTAACGATTCAAGTAACTTTGTTCTTAGAAGTTCACTCATATCTTTAATGGTTTCTCGGATCGTAGCGGAACTGATACGCTCTCTTGGGTGGTTATCTTTTATCGCTCTTTCAATCTGAGGGTCTGTAAGTTCTTGTAACAAGTAGTACAATACTTCCTTCTCTATATGAGTGAGCTTAAACCCTCCAATAGCGTATTCAAGTGTCGCATAGTAGTCTAGCTCCTCATCGTTGCAAGGGTTCTGCTCGATGAGGTTAGACACGTCAAATGAATTTCTTGTGACGAATACACGTTGCTTGTCTCGGAATACAGACTTGATGAATGAGTTCTTCACCCGTGAATGTAATTTAATCTTGATGTATCCAGGAAAATCAACATCACTTCCAATGTCATACTCCTTGACAAGGCGTATAAATTGTTCATCAATATAGCTTCGTAGTTCATCTTGTGTAATAGGATCGGAAGATAAGTAACCCTTGTACTGGTTATAGATGCTCATGCGTAAGTTTCTGTATTGATGGAACAATTTATCTACGTCTCGTATAAATACCCCTGTAGTTTCTTCTGTACTAACCATAAACCGATTACCGTTCCAAATTTGTTCTTGCTCTTTCTCTACGTCTCTAGGCAAAAGGATTCTCTCCCTCCACAATCACCTTAATGTTAATGTGTTTGCAAAGGATATCAGAGTAGTGAATTGTGTATGGTACTTTTATTTCTTCCCCTTCGAAATAACAAACTGCTGTACCCATTGCCCAGCGGTCGTATACTTTTTCAAATAGTACAACTACAGTTTGTGTATTGTAGGAGTCTTTAATATCCAGTAATACACGCTTACCTTCTTCCATTGTTTTGATTAACATAGCCTTGATGTCCTTGTACGGTGTCGGTGATACAGTATCGTTACTTTGTGTTCTCTCCCTGTAACATTGTAATGTATTTGCTACAACATCTCCATATGTGTCCTTATACAAGATGAACCCTCCTTATAATAATACGGTTAGAGGGAATTACCCCCTAACCTTTTAGAATGTCTTCTGCTTCTTTCGCTAGTAAGTCCTCGATATTGTCTGAATTATCGGAAGATTGCGAAAATTCAGGAGATATCACTGGAACTACTTGGTCAATCCAACCTGAGATATCTAATGTTTCGTTCTTTAATGCAGTGTATCCATCAGGGAACTCAATTTGGATCAGCTTGTTTAATAGTTCTTGTCGAACATGACTTCCTTCGTCACGTAACCATTCAATGAAGTTCTCTTTCTTCTGCTTGTAACTAACTCCCATCGCATCTATGTATTCGTAACTTTGACCCGTTGTACCGAGTACTTTTGCTTCCTCAGACATCTTAGCAATATTGTACTCGTAGTCAATACCTGTATCCGCTAATAACGATCCGTCTGCTTCTTGGAATGGTCGAGATACTTTAGACTTTTGCGTTTTAACACCCATTGTGTGACCTAGACGTTCAGCCGTTGCTCCCGAACCTTTCTTGATAGCACTCTTCTTCTTAATCTCTAGTCTAAGTGTAGCAGCGTGCTCCCATGCTTTACCTCCTGGAACCTTGTATGTTTTGAACATTGGATTTCCACCGATGTCGTCACGTACTTGGTTAATACCGATGAATAGAGATTTAGACTGAGATACCATTGGTGTAACCTTTGTTACGAACTGTGTGATAGCTTTAGCTCGTGCCCCAACGTTCTGTTCACCGAAGTCTTTCTCTAACTCTACCATAGAAGGTGTAGAACCTACAGAGTCCCATACGTACACTACAGGAACGTTAGGGAACTTCTCACTGAATAGTTGTAACGTTTCTTCTACTGTTTGACCAACCTCTTCAACTGTTAGTGCAGTACCTTTATCAGGATCGGGTTGTTTTACAAGTACACGGCTTGTGTCGATACCTAGAGAAGATAGACGTTCATTATCCGATGTACCTTCTACGTCAATCAGTACGCAAATGCAACCTAAAGCAGTCGCTACACGCATTACGTGGTGAGTGAATGTTGATTTACCACCCGATGGTACCCCTGCAACCTCAATCATTCGTCCGAACGGTAGGCCGCCACCTAGGATTTTATCAATCTTCGGTAAGAATAGAGGAAGTCTATCGAACACCTTCGCATAATCTGAATCTCGTAGTAGTACCAAACCACCACTTAAATTCAGAGCCGATAAATCTAAATCCACGCTTGCAGGTGCTTTTTTCGTTTTTGCTTTTGCCATATGTATATTTCCTCCTAATATGTATATGTAATTATCTAACCGTTATGTATTGAAGACTGTAACTACTTAGCGTGCGTGCCAAGTACTCCACGTTTTTCTCGTCCCATTGTACGTTTACGTAACCATAGTAACGCTTCTTCAATCTTTGTAATTGCCATTGCGTTCTCTTTACAAGAAAACTCACTATCTTGGAAACTTTGTAAACGAGTTAGGATCATAACAAGTAAGTCCTCATTCATTACTCCGTTAACTCCTGCAACGTTTAATGCGCCCTCTTGGAAGTGAATAACTGCTAATGTTTTATCGTCCTCAGCAGATGTTACAGTGAATAAGTGCGGTGCACAGAAACTTGATTCCTTTTCACGATATACCTTTGTACAACGCTCTGTTAATAAATCATGCTCTACTTTCACCATTTCTTTTGTCATTTTAACTTCTTCCATTTGTTGTTGCCCCCTAGTCAATAATGGTTATATAACCTAAGTCAACCTAGCCACAGAATGGCTAGGTAACTTGGACTCTATTAAGCTTGTATTAGTTTAAGTGAGTTTTTAACAGGTCATCAATGTTCGGCATTCCACCAGTTGCATGTGATGGAGCTGGCATTGCTGGTTCTCCTGTTGGTGCAGGTGTCGCAGGTGCCGTGTACGTTGGTGCAGGTGTTGTTGGTGCCGTAGGTGCTACTTGTTGAGTAGGTTGTGGCGTAACTCCACCGTTCTGAGATAAGTCAGTTTGTACACCGATATCGAATGGATCAGGTTCCACTGCTCCTGCACCTTGTTCCATTCCAGTAGGCATCACAATGTTTGGTTGTGCAGGTGCTACTGGTTGTTGTGGATAGCTAGGCATTGGTGCCGTTGGCTGTGGTGCAGTGTATGTAGGCATTGGTGCAGGTTGCCCTTGTGGTTGATACGTTGGCATCGGTGCTCCTACAGGTTGTCCCATTTGCGGTTGTTGTGGAGCTACTGGTTGTCCAGCTTGTCCAGGGAACGTTCCGAATGGATTAGATGTAGGTTGTGGTGCCGCAGGTTGTGCTCCTGCATTTTGGTTTGGCTTACGACCTTCTTTCATGTCGATGAAAGCTTGTACCCATTTGTCACCATTCACTAATCGTTCAGTTGGTGTTGCTTGCTCTTGTAAGTTTTCAAGAGTATGTTCCCAACCTTGACCCACTGGAGGTAACACGATGTTGCTATATACGTCAACTTTGTACTCTTTTGAGTTACTGTTCTTTTCAGGCTTCGTGATTTGAATTGGGTTCGGACGGTTAATATCCATGAACGATAAATCTGATCCTGAAGAGTTTAGTAACGGATTCTTTAACTTCTCAATGTAGTTAGAGAACGCTGATTGTGGCATCTCGAACACTCGTGTCACTAATTGACCATTTGCATCTCGTTCTTGTACCCATTGTTGTGAAGCAGGTTCTTGTACGATACGAACTACGTTTACTAAGTATGTACGTCTTGGTGATGCTTGTCCACCGTAACCATTAGGAATGATTCCTAATCCTGCCCACTCAGTAATCTTTTGTTCTAATAAAGAACCAGGGTTTGGATCAGCGTCTAACACGAAGTTAGAGTTAACGTCTTTACCGCTAGAGCTTTTAGCAGATAAGAATATTTTACGAATTGGAACGAAGAATTGTCCGAATAAATCAGCAGTTGGTAACACTTGGATAATTAACTCACGTTGGTCTTTCTCGAAGAACAAACGCTTCTGCTTCGTTTTCGGGTACTCAACTTTGTCGTTCCCATTACTCTGTTCTAAAACCTTTTGTTCGTTGTTAATGATATCAGCGAATGACATACTATTAATTCCTCCTAGTTTTCTCTTAATATTTAACTCTATAAACAGTCTAACATATATTATATCATATGTCTACACTTTTATGAGAGTTAGAGACATTTTTTTTTATTTTTAAGCTTCCCAATCTGCAATTGCTTTTGCAATCTTTAACGGCTCGGCAGTCCACTTTGGAAGGACGATACCATTCTCATTAGCGTAGTCTGCCATCATGTTAACTAGGAAACGATCCTTCGAGAACTCAGGTGGTGCATCTACGATTACTTCTTCCAGTAAGAATACATCTCCCGTCTCTAAATCAATCTGCACATCTTTGTATTGACCATCTGAAACCTTTAAACCTAGTTTAGCAGCTACTGCATCATCAACTGGGTTGATTTCTACAGGTGCTTGTTCAGATTCATACGTTGTAGTTGTAAATGCTTTTTTAATTCCTTCTAACATTATTGCTTACCTCCCCAATACTGTTGTTGTCCAGGAAACGGTGATTGCTCAATACGAGAACCTGCTCCTGCTCCATATGTTTTGTCTTCAGCAATTTGCTTACCGTAAGACTGTAACATATCTTTTCGTTGTTCGAATGCTTTTACGATCCGAGCAAGTCTTCCTGCAATGTAATCGTAATACAGACATTGCTCTTTTGCATCGACAAATTCTTGTTGTTGCTTTATGTATGCGTCTACACTATCCTTTGTCGGCTTGTCCCCACTCTTCTTGATTTCTTCTCGTGCTTGTGGGTCTAACTTTGCAATGACAAGCTCTAGTTGCAATTCTGTTTTCTCTTGGAAGAATTTAATTTTCTCAAGAACCGATGACCAATAGATGTACTTGGAAGGTTGATGTAACATTTCTTGAAGAAGGTTACTTTCGTTTACCTTCAACTCTTCACGCATGTCGTAAACCCGATACTCCCCGTTTTCATCAATGATGCGAAGGTCTTGGAAATCTAGGATGTCTACTTTAACATCTAGCACATACTCTCACCTCTATCCCTTAAACTAAAGAGAAGAAACGGCTTGTCTCTTCTCTTAGTATATTACACTATCCGATTCTGTGTGTCAACAAAAAGTTACAGAAATTATACAGCCGTTTGGTAGATTGGTTTTTTAGACTCAATCATAGCTTTTAACTCTTCTGCTTTCTCTTTTGTAATGACACCTGACTCCTTGTAATGCTTCACACTCTTTAAGTCCATATGGTACTTACAGTAGTGCTCTATCTTTTGGAACGTGTTGATTTCTTGCTCATCGTAGTTAACCATGTCGTTATACGTAGTTCCGATTTCGACATCGGCAGTGATAGGGAATCGAATTGTCTCACCTTGCCATTCGATAAATAACCAAGGGATCGGTAAGTTTTCCATTACTGCTTTACCGATTTTAGCCATCATATGCACTTCTTCAGGTGGGCAGTCGATTACAATACTATCGTGTACAGTTAGAACGATACGAGAACGTAAACCTTGTGCTTCGATGATGTTGTTAATGTAGATTAATGAGTTGTTCGTTAAGAACGCACCTGAACCCTGTACTTGTGTATTTACAGACTGACGAAGCGCACCATTACGTTTTTGCTTGTCCTGTGAATACACGTCTCGTAAGTTACGAGTGAATCCTTGCATACAAGAGATATAACCAGTCTGTCTCGCTTTCTCTCTCGTCTCATCAATGTACGTTTTAATCTTCGGTTTGTTTTTAAAGTAATCATCGAATAGTTTCTCTGCTTCGTCTATTGTCATGTTGTACTTCGGTGCGAACGAGAACGGTGCTTCCCCGTATGCTAGTCCGAACGTTACTCGTTTAGCGGCCGTACGCTCATCGCCTGTAACTTCTTCTTGTGGTTTACGGAATACAAGTGAAGCAGTATGCGTATGTACGTCTTTACCTGTTAAGAATGCGTCAATCATCTCTTCATCGTACGCAATTAAAGCCATGATACGAGATTCAAGTGAGGAGTAATCGAGTTGCAGTAACGCTCCATCTTTGAATCTACTAATGAACATTCGTTTAATAGGATGTTGATAGTCGAAACGAGTTACATCTTCTGTCTTACGAGGGAAGTTCTGACAGTTCGGGTCTTTTGATGATAAACGAGATGTCTCTGTACCTTCAGGGTTAAACGTACCGTGTAGAATGTTATCCATGTCTACCATACCTAAGAACTTGTAAGTGAAACTCTGTTTACGAGTCTTAACGAGTGAGTGATGGATCATAACCTCTGCTAGTTCCTTGTACTCAGGATACTCTTTCGCTATGTACTCCAAGTTCGCAGTATTCGTCTTGTAATGGAACCAGTCAATCTCTTCCTCTTTCAGTCCCTTCTCGAATACAGAATCAACTAGTCGCTCTTTATCGAACGGTAGTCGAATACCTGTAATCTTGTACAGCACCTCTTTCTTATCATCAGGAGAGTTTGGATTAAATTCTAGCTTGTCCTTATACTTGTCACGTAAGGCCGCTACCTTGCTATCTCTCTCTGCTACAGGTTTTAGCATTTCGTTTAATCCCATTTGGTAGAGCTGGCGATGTTCGTCTTCCATTTGCTTTACTTCAGGGAATGTACGAATGATTGCAGTTAGACGATCCTCTTCTTTTTGGTAAGCATCTGCTAGTGCTTTAACGTAAGGAATGTCTAACTTGATACCCGTTGCTTCAATTTTAGCTAGTGTTGCAGACAGTTGTGGGTAATGATTCGTATAAAGCTCTCTAATGTGCTCTAGACCTTTCTGCTTACATCTTTGGTCTAGTTGGTTATAGATACGTAAACACACGTCTACGTCACCACTAGCGTACGGAGAAAGCATCTCAAATAATGGAATCCACTCATAACAGAAGTCCGATCCGTCTATAGGATTAACTGGTGCTCCTGCGGTCCCAAAATCAGGCATCGGTGGTTTCACATACTTACGTTGTGCAATCTCTTGTAACTCTGTTATTCTATTAAGAATTTCAGCCGTTGGGGACTCCTTACGCAGTAAACGTAATTCCGCTTTTGCGTCCTTCACTTGCTGCTGTACTTCCGCTCTGTCCCTTGCACACTGTTCTTTAAATTCCGCTTTCAACTGTGCGATACGTTCTTTTTCATTCTTCTTATAATTCTCTTTGTACTCTTTCTTGAAGTCCTCTAACGCTCTATCATATCCGCCCATGTCGGTAAACTCGAACGTTAAATCTGATAACTTTAATGTACCTTTTACATCTTGGTTTACAAGTAAGTAATACATTGTTTTCGTATCACGATGGTTATTGAACTCTGTGAATCCTTTTGATAAACGTAGGAACCTGATATCGAACTTGATGTTGTGTCCGACTTTAACAATTTTCGGATCGGCAACAAATTCTTTTATGTAGTTATAAATCTCAGCTAAGTGTCCAGGAAGCCAAGTCCAGTCCTTGTGTTCTAGCGGAATGGTTACACCTGTACCTTCTTTCCAACAAAGAGAGATTACTAGTGGCTTAGAGCCTTGTTTCTCAGCTTGTAACGTATTAGTCTCTAAGTCCCATGCTACGACAGGAGCTTCTTTTACTATCTTGGTGAAGATTTCTCGTGCACGTTCGATAGTTGTAACATCTTCATACTTTACATCTTTTGCGATGAACGCTTCGTCACCTTGCTGTACGTACTTCTTCAGTGTACCGAAGTCTGCTTCTACTAAGTTCTGAATCTTTGGATTTACAAGCATGTACTCCATACTGTAAATTGGCATTACCCAACATGTATGTGTGTACGTCTCTTTAATCCAACCTGAGTTATCTACACCTTCTACGACTGCACTCTCATCGAACACGTCAAATGTAGCAGAGATTGTAACTTGTTGTGGTACTCCACGTAGTTTAGAAATCTCCGCTATATTAAGTAAAGCCTTACATCCAAGTTTACCCGAAGGGATAATGATGTCAGGCTTGTCCTGTACGATACGTTGATATAGTTTCTCGTATTCGGGCTTCGATTCTTTAGCAGTTGGTGGCTTATACTTAATGGCTCTGTCTCGTTTATCACGAGAGATAACATCAGGTACTTTGAAGAATGCGTAATCTATGTAATAGTCACTCTTCTTCAGTTCTAACCCTTCGTGGATCAGTTTCTTTAATAGTCTTCCTCCGTTTGTTTGGAAGAAGATATTCTTAAACGATCCATCTTCCTGTTTTTGCATATGGCTTTCTCTTACATACTCTTGTAGAAATAATACTTTCA